>TARA_R110001592_G_scaffold69367_3_pt1 | contig 11703 bp, 7 predicted proteins | sample TARA_R110001592 | Tara Oceans TARA_R110001592 (sample SAMEA4398387) | marine metagenome | biome: Polar Biome; feature: [SRF] surface water layer (ENVO:00010504); material: water (ENVO:00002006), including particulate matter (ENVO:01000060) such as... | depth 5 m | reverse complement strand
TTACCTGCAAAAGACATATAATTCTTATGTGCAAAAGTAAATTTCGATCCAGGGGGATTTACAGAGAAACCTATTTGAGGAGGTAATAAGGTAGGCCCATTCCAAACCCACTGCTGCAAACCGAAGCCAGGCAAATATAAGGCTAACTTGTTTGTATGTCCGGTACCAAAACCATTACCACCAACAACAGGGTCTCGAGGAACTGAAGGATCATATGTATTAAAGCCAGCCCCGTCTAGACCAAATAATTGATAGTCATCAGGAGCATAGTAATCACTATCCAAATCAGCACCTATAACAAAGTTATCAACTTCAAAATGGCGCTCCTTTAAGCGAGTCAAACTAGCAGGGTTATGATAAACAGCAGAAATACCAGGATTAATATCAGCAACCATAGCATTACCAAGTGCCATAGCCCTGACATCGACAGAAACACCGTTAGCTAATTGCGCCAAAAGCTGTGGCGGAAACACTAATGTGGCCATCATTAATAGTACAGTTAGCTTTTTAATCTTCCTAGGAAGCAAATTCACAACTCATATCCTTTAAGAATTTATCAATGACTACCAAGTAAAGGCACCAATATCAATAGGATATGAAACTCCCATATTTAGATCAGAAGCATCCTCAGTTAAACCAAAACCAAAGCTGACATTCATTATTGTTTTAGGGTCAACACGAATCCCAAGAGAAAAGTTCATAGAACCATTTACTGAGTCAGGTGAAGATGCCGAACTTCCATCACTAAAGAATAAAGTTGTGTCTGTACTATAACCAATTTGGGTAGATATACTTAAAGAAGTATCATATGAAAGCGAGTAAGAAAAACCGCCTGAGAAAGAAAAACCTTGACCCTGCTGAACAGTTTTTAAAACACGTCCACCTCTCACTTGGTTTAAGCCATTTTGCTCAAAAGAATAGCTCGAACTAAGCGACCCAAATAGCACAATAGGATCTAATACCTTTGAAATACTTAAACCCGTTGTAACAGAGTATGTACCACTACCTGTTGACAATCGTAAGCGGTTATCTATTTCATAAGGGCTTACTCCTGTCTTGGTACTCAGAGAGCTATTTACTGTAACCGTTGCCCTTCCAGGAACATAAGGAAATGGCTGCCAACGCAAACCAAAACTCACATCCCCCCAATCTGTGACGGAAAGTGATTGCTGAGTATCATATCTAGTTGATAAAGGAAGTCGTGCGTTCATAGTTAAGTTATTCAAAAGCCCATAATCAAAACTAAATGAATTCGTAAATGAGTGCGTTGCTGAGGGATTAATATCTAAATTACGTACAACACTATTCTGAATATCAATATCAATACGAGAGTCAGATATATATGAATAATCTAAAGAATAGGTCAATGATTTTCCGCCAGACCTCAACAATGAATAGTTTTTTTCTGCGGCCTGAAATACCTCTTCCAACTGTCTAGTCGTATCCGTATCATCCGTTTTTTTTGCTAATGCATCTCGAGCTTTATCGACATTTGTCTCTGCCTGAATACTCGAAAAGAAGAGCATTGCAGATACCAATATGATCACTCTGAAGATCCAAGAATTCATTGTTTTTTCCTTCTGTCCTAAAATCATTGCATCAGTCTGCCTTTCGCACACCATTAACTATAAATACTAGCTACTGATTGGATCAGATAAACTAGTTACGACGATAATGTAAAAATTTGGTTGTATTGCCAGCACCTGAAGTTGTTGTATCTGGCACAAGATTCTTCTGTCTTTCTAGTGCATTTTGTAAACGATACAGGAGCATAGTTTGATAATCAGGTATATGCTGAAAAGCCTGTAATGCTAAAGTTTGATCATCTATATAACGGAGATCTTCTTCTCTCAACTCTAAACCATCAATCGGCTTACTATTGCCAGGGAATATAACAAACAGTACGTTTTGATCCCAAGCATCTTTGAATCGTTCAACAGTAAATGTTAGGTTGCCTTGCGAAGGATCTGCAATAAAAACACGATCATCTTTGATCGTTTTAACAACAACAAAGTGCTTAAACCCTGCATAATGGATAGGCACTATAGCTGGATGATCAAGCTCAATTAAATCCTTTAGCTCGGCCTTAAAACCGCCAGCAGGAAACCCTAAAGCGGTGACAAGTCGCTTCATATCCAACATAGAAAATCCACGCCGATCTACAATACGATCACTTTCACCGTAATGAAGCAAGCCTTCCATAACTTGCCTTTCTTGAAAATTTCTCCCTAAGTAATGCTGCAAAACAGTTGTTAATGCAGCAGAACCACAACTATAGTCATAAGCCTGTCTAACTATATTTCTATATTTAATATCAGAGAAAGGCTTAACAATTGCTCTTTCTGTAATATAAGACTCACCATTATTTATGGTGACATCATAATGAATAATACCAGGAGGCTGCGGCTCAATTTCTTTAAACTGATGCAAAAGATTAACGAGCAATAAAGATGCTGCAGTAACAAGAACCATAAAATAGCTTGCCTTAAATATCCATTCAATTCAGTGAGTCGAGAAATAGCTAAACCGGTGTAATATTATTCAGTATTGCATACTCGAATTCAGACCTGTTTCCACAGAATTTCAGTTACGTAAAGATACATTAAATAGTCTTTAGGTAAAGATAACCAGTACTCAAAATATTGCCAGAACCGCCCCCAACAACCATTTTCAAATATATTTAATACCTGTTAAAACACATAACTTTCTTTCCAAAACCACACCCAGACAAATAAAAAAAGAGGCAGATGCCTCTTTTTTTATTTGTCTTTATTTGCTTTTATTCCTTCGCTCGATTTCAGCAGAATCTTGTGCAACTTGTTGGTAAGCTTGGTTGTCACCAGCACCGAAAGTATCTCCTATCATATTCGATATAGATGATTTTTCTAGAGCACTGATACTTTCAGCATCACCACTAACCACCTTCATCAGCTTAATAACCGAGAAGTCACCATCTGGCATTTCAAAGCTGAACCATTGATTTTGTTCGACCTTATCCCTGGAAAGCGTAAATACCTTAGAAATAGCTTCTCTATTTAGCATGATATTATCACGTCGAATATCCTTGTACTCCTTCCAGTTAAGCCCCATATTATCTGAAACATCAAGCGCTGGCTCACCCAACTTTACTCTTTCAATAAAAGATAGACCTACGCTTTGTGCAAACTCAGAAGATTTACCCTGCTTTAAATTATCACGAATATATTCTTGTACATCAGCTAAAGACTGAACACTTTCCTCTTGATAGTTTTCTACACGAAAGACAATCGACTTTCCATCCTCAACCTCTATTAACTCACTATTATGCTTCTCAACAACAAGCTCATTCGAAAACAGTGATTTTTGAATCTTCCGATTTGAAAACAAAGGGTTCTCGGTTTTAGCGGACACACCCACCAAAGAGCTTATTTTTAGACCCAAAACCTCAGATGCTTCACCAAGATCTGAAGATGAATAAGTAATATCAGATAACCTTTCAGTCATCTGGGCATAAATCTCATCAACCTTCTGCTTTAACAAACGAGACTCCAGCATTTCTTTCATTTCATCAAAAGAAGGCAAATCATTAGCTTCTATTTGATCTAAGCGAATTAAATGATAGCCAAATTCAGTTTTAACAGGTTTTGAGACTTCTCCAACAGCTAAAGAAAATAGTGCAGTTTCAAAATCTGACACATAGACTCCTTTCGAAGATAAACCTAAATCCCCTCCACTCTGAGCCGAGCCCTCATCATCTGAATATTCTTTCGCCAAAGAAGCAAATGAATCCCCATTCTTTAACTTTGCTTGGACCGCCTTTATCTTTTCAAGTGCTTTAGCATCATCTGTCTCAGCATCGATCTTAACAAGAATATGAGAAGCGGCTCTCTGCTCTTCACCTTGATAATCTTGCTTTTCACTTTCGTATAGCTTCTTGATATCAGCAACATCAAGATTTATATCTTTTTCCAAATTCGACTTATCCAACAGAAGGTAAGAAACCTCAACATTTTCAGGCTTCTTGTAGTTGTTTTTATTCAGCTCATAAAAGTCTGAGACTTCTTGATCAGTAACAACAATTGAGTCTTTGTAGTCACTCTTATAAACAGTTGCCATGCCAAAGTCTCTGGTTTGTCGATCTAATGCAACAATTTCATCTATTTCATTTTCTAATACAAAAGCAGAAGCTATCAAGCCAGATCTAGTCTGACCAAGTACAAACTGAGATTTCAATGAATCACGATAAGCTTGTAATGTGAGACCCGCATTTCTTAATAAAGACTGCATTTTCTCATTACTAAATTGCCCATCTATCTGAAACTGCTCAATGCTTCTAATATAATTATCTACAGCCATTTCTGAGACAAACAATCCTTTAGATTCTGAATCCTGAACTAAAATCTCTTCATTTATCATACCTTCAAGAACAGACGACCTTAATAAAGCCTCATCAATTAAATCAGGATCTGCTTTTTCACCCATTTGCGACAATATTTGACGACGCTTACCTTCTACCGCTCTTAAAAAACTGGGTTGTGAAATCTCTTTACCGTTAACTGTTGCTATTTCCGGCTCCCCACCGATACCTCCAACAATTGACTCAACACCAAATAATGCAAAAACGACCACAATTAAACCCACAATCATTTTTGCAACGGTACCTTGTGAGTTTTTACGAATATTCTGAAGCATGCCTTTTAATTTCCTAATCTCTTGGAGGTATTTATTATCTTTTGCCGAATAAAAAATAAAATGCCATGACAAAAGCTATATTTTTCTTTTTTTATGATTAATTAGTTAAAACTGAAACCTTTCGCTCTAAATAATACAAAAAGGCGCATTCATCATGAACGCGCCTTTTGCATACCTACATTTCAATTGCATCCAAGATAAAGACACAAAAAATGTAAGAATCAGCCATTAAACATTAACAGCGTCTTTTAAGCCTTTACCAGCTTTAAAGCTAGGAATTTTAGCCGCTGCAATTTGTATTTCAGCGCCTGTCTGAGGATTACGACCAGTTCTAGCCGCTCTATCCTTAACAGAGAAAGTACCAAAACCAATCAATGTTACTTGATCACCACTTTTTAACGCATTTGTTACTGATTCAACAACTGCATCGATAGCTCGGCCAGCTGCTGCTTTAGAGATGTCTGCAGACCCTGCAATTGCTTCAATTAGTTCAGACTTATTCACACTAAACCCCTTATAATTTTTTAAGTATCACGCCTAATAATCAGGAAAACTATTAAAACGCATAATTTATAATTATGTGACCACTGCTCAAAAACACTGACACATTTCCACTATTTTTTACTATTAAGAATTTCATTTAACTAAATCAGTCTGAAAAAGCGTTAACTTAAAAGCACCACGACCAAGTTAATTGAAGGATTTATTCAAAGTTCGTTTTTCTCGCAAATAAAAAATAATATGATCGCTCGGAGCCCGCTAAAATACTGCTACCTGACGTCAGACTGTTTTATACCAACTCAACGAAAGCCCTGTCAAGCAACGTTAGCGTCTAATGCGTATTTATTCTCTCAAGTGAGTCGTCAGTGCTCTCTATACTTACTTTTTTGGCATTCTCAGCCAGATTTTTTTTATGCCTCTCACTATCAGGAGAATAAGCCAAAGCATGATCAAGCACTTCGTCAATCCATTTTACTGGGACAATTTCTAAATCTGCCTTTATATTTTCTGGTATTTCCTTCAAATCCTTCTCATTTTCATTTGGAATAATTACTTTCTTTATGCCGCCTCGATGTGCCGCTAGAAGTTTCTCTTTTAGCCCTCCAATAGCTAAAACCTGTCCACGTAAAGTTATCTCCCCTGTCATAGCAACATCTGAACGCACAGGAATACCAGTAAAAGAAGAAACCATCGCCGTACACATTGCAATCCCCGCACTAGGACCATCTTTGGGCGTAGCACCTTCAGGTACATGAACATGAATATCATGTTTCTCATGAAACTCTTCATCGATGTAATAAGCACTTGCACGACTTCGAACAACCGTCATAGCAGCTTGAATAGATTCAAGCATTACATCGCCAAGTGAGCCAGTCCTAACAACCTTACCTTTCCCTTTAACAGCAACACATTCAATTGAAAGCAGCTCACCACCAACCTGAGTCCAAGCCAAACCCGTTACTTGGCCGACTCGATCCTGCTCGTCAGCGACACCATAACTAAACTTACGTACACCTAAATATTCTTCTAGGTTTTGATCAGAGATATCAATCTTTTCTACCGATTTATTCTCCAAGATTTGCTTAACAACTTTTCGGCAAATTTTTGCTATTTCTCGCTCCAACCCTCTAACACCAGCCTCACGAGTATAAAATCTAACAATATCGCGTATTGCCTGCTCTGACATACTCAGCTCTTTCAACTTAAGCCCATTATCTTCAACTTGCTTCGGCAATAAGTATCGGATTGCAATATTTAGCTTCTCATCTTCTGTATACCCAGGAATACGTATTATTTCCATACGATCTAATAGCGCTGGTGGAATATTCATCGAATTAGATGTACACACAAACATCACATCGGACAAATCATAATCAACTTCTAAATAGTGATCATTAAAAGTATGATTTTGCGCTGGATCTAACACTTCCAACAATGCAGATGCAGGGTCGCCTCGATGGTCCATACCTAGCTTGTCAATTTCATCTAATAAAAATAGTGGATTTTTCACCTTAACTTTTGCCAACTTCTGAAGTAGCTTTCCTGGCATAGAGCCTATATACGTCCTTCTATGTCCACGTATTTCAGCCTCATCACGCATACCACCTAAAGCAATACGTGTATATTGCCGATTCGTAGCCTTGGCAATAGACTGCCCTAACGATGTTTTACCGACACCTGGAGGCCCAACCAAACACAAAACAGGTCCTTTTATCTTTTTAACTCGACTTTGAACAGCCAGGTACTCGACAATACGATCTTTAATTTCATCTAAACCGTAATGATCACTATCAAGAATTTCCCTAGCTTTTACTATGTCATGTCGAACCTTACTCTTTTTCTTCCAAGGTAAGCTGACTACCCAATCTATGTACCCTCTAACAACGGATGCCTCTGATGACATAGGAGACATCATTTTCAGCTTTTTAAGCTCAGATTCAACTTTTTTCGTTGCCTCTTCACTTAAACCAACCGTTTTAATTTTATTTTCTAGTTCTTCAAACTCATTACCATTCTCATTAATAGCCCCCATTTCTTTTTGAATAGCTTTCATCTGCTCATTCAAGTAATACTCACGCTGGCTTTTTTCCATTTGTTTCTTTACACGCCCACGAATCCTTTTTTCAACCTGAATCAGATCCAACTCTCCCTCAACGACCGCTAGCAACATTTCCGCTCTTTGAGCAATATTAAACTCTTCAAGCACCTCCTGTTTATCCGCTATTTTTAGCTCTAAATGCGCTGCAATTGTATCTATTAAACGAATGGGGTCTTGAATGCTTGATAAAGATTGAACAATTTCATTTGGCACCTTCTTGCTCAACTTACTCAATTTTTCAAACTGAGATAGTAAAGTTTGAACCAAATCTTGCAAATCTTGACTCGATGGAAACTCTTCATCAACTTTACTAGTCTCAGCAGACAAAAATTCACCACTAACAACCCTATCTACATTTACACGCCTATCCCCTTCAATAAGCACCTTAACTGTGCCATCAGGAAGCTTTAGCATCTGCAAAATATTAGCCATTGTTCCAACAGTGTAGAGTTCATCGATACTAGGATCATCATGAACAGCATTCTTTTGTGTTAGCAAAACAAGTCTTTTATCACCAGCCATAGCTGCTTCTAACGCCAAGATAGATTTTTCTCTCCCGACAAATAGAGGTATAACCATATTAGGAAAAACAACGACATCCCTAAGAGGCAACAAGGGAGCTGGTGCTGAATTTGAAATATCACTTTTCAACTCTGAATCATCAGAATCTTTTAAAATCGCTTCAACGCCATCTTGTTCTTTATCTGTCATATCTATTTCTCCTACATAAAATTCTTTTCATTTAATTGGGGATTTTTTTAAAAAATACAAGCTATCACCAAGCAAGGAGCAAAAAAAAAGCTATGAATAAATCATCCATAGCTTTTTTATTTTCTTTAGCTAACTAAAAAATTATTTTTCAGGAACTGCTTTAGCAGTTTTTTCTTTATTTGCATAAATTTTAATTGGATCTGACTCACCATTAATACAAGCCTCATCAATTACAATTTTACTAACCCCTTTATCAGAGGGTATATGATACATAGTATCGAGCAACACATTTTCTAGGATTGAACGAAGCCCACGAGCTCCCGTTTTCCTTTGCATTGCTTTTTTTGCAACACCGCGAAGAGCTTCATCACGAAAGTCTATTTCTACACCTTCCATTTCAAATAATTTCTGATACTGTTTTGATAGAGAATTTTTTGGCTCAGTTAATATCTGCATTAATGCATCTTCATCCAACTCATTCAAAGTTGCGATAACCGGTAAACGACCGACAAACTCTGGAATCAAACCATATTTAACTAAATCTTCAGTCTCTACGTTCTTTAAAGTATCACCAACCTTTCGACCAGAATCTTTACTCTTAACTGTAGCACTAAAACCAATGCCACTTTTCTCAGAACGATCACTAATAACTTTATCTAGCCCAGCAAATGCACCACCACAAATAAATAACATATTCTTTGTATCTACTTGCAAAAATTCTTGTTGAGGATGCTTTCTTCCGCCTTGAGGAGGCACAGAAGCAACGGTACCCTCAATTAACTTAAGCAATGCCTGCTGAACACCCTCACCCGAAACGTCGCGAGTGATAGAAGGGTTGTCAGATTTACGAGAAATCTTGTCTATTTCATCAATATAAACAATTCCACGTTGAGCCTTTTCCACATCATAATCACATTTTTGAAGCAACTTCTGAATAATATTCTCGACATCCTCACCAACATAACCTGCTTCAGTCAAAGTTGTTGCATCAGCTATCGTAAAAGGAACGTTCAATAAGCGCGCCAAGGTCTCCGCCAATAGAGTTTTACCACTTCCGGTTGGCCCAATCAGCAAAATATTACTCTTACCTAATTCGATATCAGACTTAGGTGAATCATACTTCAATCTTTTATAATGATTATATACAGCAACAGAAAGCACAACTTTTGCACGCTCCTGACCAATCACATAATCATCTAAAGTGGCTTTGATTTCATGAGGCACTGGTAAGCTATCACTTCCTTTTTCAGAAGCAGCTTCTTGAACTTCCTCTCTGATAATATCATTACAGAGATCTACACATTCATCACACACAAATACAGATGGCCCGGCAATTAACTTGCGAACCTCATGTTGACTCTTTCCACAAAAAGAGCAATAAAGCAGCTTTCCGTTATCACCACTCTTACCGTTTTTATCGTCGGCCATTGGATTTCCTATAACTTTTTCAGCTCTCCAGCGTATCTAGAGAGTCTTAAATCTTTTATCTAAATTTCTTATTTAGATATTAGCATCTAGTTTATGAATCAAACACTCAAAAAACAAAAACTTTTTAACAGCGTTCCAAATAAACTAGACAACTTCTTACATTTTTATTCAGTAGCAGGTCTCTTGTCGATTACAGAATCAATTAAGCCATAATCAACAGCCTCTTTACCATCCATAAAATTATCACGATCTGTATCTTTAGCAACGCTCTTAATATCTCGACCAGTATGCTCTGCCATAATTTTGTTTAGCTTGTCACGAATGGTCAAAATCTCTTTAGTATGAATTTCGATATCAGAAGCTTGCCCTTGATAACCACCCAGAGGCTGATGAATCATCATTCGAGAATGAGGCAAACAATGTCGCTTACCCTTGGCACCACCAGTCAACAACAAAGCACCCATACTACATGCCTGACCAATACAAAGAGTCGATACATCAGGCTTAATAAACTGCATTGTGTCATAGATAGACATACCCGCAGTTACCGAACCCCCTGGTGAATTAATATATAAATGGATATCTTTATCAGGATTTTCAGACTCAAGAAATAATAGCTGAGCAACAACCAAGTTAGCCATATGATCTTCAACTTGACCTACCATAAAGATCACCCGCTCTTTTAGAAGGCGAGAATATATATCGTAAGATCGCTCCCCACGCGCTGTCTGCTCGATAACCATTGGGACCAAGCCACTACTTGTAATTATTTCCGAACCTTGACCCGTCATATTTTGGTATTTCATACTCACCCAATTCCTCTTTCCATCAATTTTTCATACATCAATATGATGCCGAATTTTGTTTTTTCAAGCTTTATACAAAAAAAGACAATCAATCTTTATTTATTTTTGATTCCCTAAATTAAAAACAGCCAGTATTTGACTGGCTGTTTTTAGTGTAGCTGAAAAAATAACTGCTTCCGATTTTAAATGTATATTTCTTCAACCTTTAAGAAAAATGACTAAGCTTTTGCTTCTGGCTTAACCGCATCCTCATATGACATTTTCACTTTCTTAACTTTCGCTTTAGAAATAACCAACTCAACAACAGCATCCTCTAAAACAACCGCCTCTACTTGAGCGCGATTATCTGGCTGTGAGTAGTGCTCAATGACTTCTTCAGGACTTTCATACGCAGTCGCTAATTCCTGAATTTTCGCCTCAACCTTATCAGCCTCAGCCGTCAAATTATTACCTTTAACGATTGCAGCAAAAATCAAACCAGTTTTCACTCTAGCTTCTGCCTGATCTTTAAACAACTCAGATGGCAACTGAGCAGGATCTAACTGCTGACCACCACCAAATTGCTGCACTGCTTCTTGCTTCATACGATTTATTTCTTGCTCTACCATTGAAGCTGGCACTGTCACATCATTCACTTCACCTAAAGCCGTAACTAATTGCTGCTTTAATTTATTAGAAACAGATTGATTTAACTCACGCTCCATATTCTTAACAACTTCTGCCTTGAAGTCTTCTTCTGTTTTGCAATTAACGCCGTACTTAGTAAAAAACTCTTCATTCATTTCTGGAAGTACAGTTTCTTCAACTTCTTTTACTTCGACGTCAAATTTAACAGGCTTACCAGCCAAGGACTCGTTGTTATAATCTTCAGGGAAAGTTAACTCCAGAACAACACTCTCACCAGCCTTTGAACCAATTAGACCATCTTCAAAACCAGGAATCATCTGACCAGAACCAAGTGTTATCTTTTGATTTTTACCCGTTCCACCCTGGAAAGCCTCGCCTTCCATATAACCCACAAAATCTACAGTCATTAAGTCTTTCTTCTTAGACTTGCGCTTAACTGATTTTGAAGTGCCATGTTGAGTTCTAAGAACCTCAATCATTTCTTTGATATTTTTTTCTTTAATTTCGCTTTCAATTTTTTCTAATTTAATCGCTGAAAAATCTGTAATCTCTAAATCAGGATAAACCTCAAAAACAGCAACAAACTCTAAATCCTTGCCTTCTTCCACCGATTTAGGCTCAAATTTTGGATAACCTATAGGATTCTGCTTCTCTTGAGTCAATGCCTCAACATATGCATCACGCATCACTTCGCCAATAACTTCCTGGCGAACTGACTGCCCATAACGCTTTTTAACAACATTAACCGGCACTTTACCCTGCCTAAAGCCATTAATACGAATAGTTTTAGCTGTCTTCTGAAGACGCTGCGCCACTTCTTGATCTACTTTCTCAGCTGGTACACCAATCGTCATTCGACGT
>TARA_R110001592_G_scaffold19231_3_pt1 | contig 11708 bp, 15 predicted proteins | sample TARA_R110001592 | Tara Oceans TARA_R110001592 (sample SAMEA4398387) | marine metagenome | biome: Polar Biome; feature: [SRF] surface water layer (ENVO:00010504); material: water (ENVO:00002006), including particulate matter (ENVO:01000060) such as... | depth 5 m | reverse complement strand
ATTCGAGACCGCGATCATGATCGGCATCCGCATATCTGGCAGATCACTAGCAGTGGTTTAAAGAATACCTTTCCCCAGAACTTGTTGAACTGGTTTGATCGTCTCAACCGCTGGCTTTACGCTCCCTGGTCGCCACTCAACTGGCTGACCAAGCGCCGTCGCATGCGCGTCACTCCGCGCGATCCCGACCGGGCCAAGGCAGGTGAGAGATTGTGGAACGGCAGCGGGGTCGGTCTGCTCAGGCTCGATAGTCAGGGCCGGCCAATTGAAGTGAAGCAACTGGACGCCAGGGGGTTTGAAGTGGCATTCATTCAACGCCGCTGAACCTCCGGGTTTGCCGTTAGGTCTGCACAGGCACCAGCATCGTGTCGCCCGTCGCGACAAGTTTTTCTTCGCTCTCATTCGTCGCATAGAGTTCCGCTGTGGTGAATATCTGCTGGCGGCCCGGTTTGAGCACGCGTGCGACGACCCTGAAGCTCTGCCCTAGCGCCGGACGAAGACAGCGCACGGTGAACTGAGACGCCAGTACGTTCCCACTGAGTGTCGCCGCGGCGAACCCGCATGCGGTATCGAGCAATGCGCCCTGGATGCCGGCATGCAGAAAACCGTTGTACTGCCCCATCTCTTTTTTCCAGCGCATGGCCAGCGTGACTTCGCCAGGTGTTGCCGATACGACCTCCAGGTCTAGCCATGTATTGAACTGCGCAAGGCGCGATATGTTCTGGATTCTGCTCTGCCAATCCTCTGTATTGCTCATATGCGGTCCTCAGTGGTGGTTTTGCTCAGGGAGGCCTTGAAGACCGCCCTCGCCGTCGCACAGAGCTGGCCGTCAGAAAGGATTCGTGCCTCGGCAAAGCAAAGCGATTGGCTCAGCCGCGTGGGCTCTGCTCTTATCTCCAGCCAATCACCCTGGCGGGCAGTGCCCAGGTAATCGATTGTCAGGCTGACCGTTACCAGTCCGCCGACGTTCTCGATCTGTCGTGCGCAGCTCAGCCCCATTGCATTATCGGCCAGTGCAGACAGCAGTCCGCCATGCACGAAGCCCCGGCTGTTTACATGCGGCGCACCGGCAAACAAACCCAAACTGAAAAACCACGCTGACGCGGCGGCGTATAGCGGCTCCCAGGGATCCGTCAGGCCACTGCGGCGGTCATGCTTGTAAAACCCCGGGGGAACGGTTTTGTTATCTTCCATGGCTCGCCTCTAGCTGGATGATCAGGTGTAAGTAGTATGTAGACCAGTCGTTATAATTATCAAACTTTGATCGTGTGTGCAACACGGTTGTTATCGTTCACTGCACAGTGGTGCTGATCAGGCGTAGTTGGCGCGCAGCGTCATCAGGGCGGCGATGTCTTCGGCGCATTCGATAATAGGACGGCGGTCCTGCTCCACCCGGGCTTGAATTAATGAGCCTTCAAGACCGGCCACCGCCAGATTGGCCAGCCGGCGGGCGCCTTCCGGTTTGACTCCATCGGCGCGCAGTAGCCCTTCAAATATCCGGTGCCACGCCGCAAACCCCTCCTGTGCGGCGATACGGATGCCTGAGGATTTAGGCACTGTCTCCAGAATCGTCGTCGCCATAGGGCAGCCATCATGGAACGAGGACTGCTCCATCCAATCGGCCAGAAGTGAGGCGAACGCCAGTAGCAGGGAAGGCGCTGTGACATACGTTTTGCCAAGCTCTTCCAGTGTTTTCAGCGCTATCTGGGAAGAAAAGCGCAAGGCCTCCTCGCCCAGTTGCTCTTTCCCGCCGGGAAAATAATGATAGAGCGAGCCTTTTGGCGCTTGGCTTTCGGCCAGGATTTCATTCAGTCCGGTTTTCGAATAGCCATTCTTGCGAAAGAGACTGGCGGCGGCACGCACTATATTCAGACGGTGAAGTGGAGTGGCAGACATGCGTTAGAACCTGGCTAGGGACGAGTACAAAGCAGCGATAGTCTATACGCAATCGGCCCTTGATTCTGCAACGATGGCCACCCGGGAAAACGGCTGACTTATTAAAAGTGACCGACGTATTCAAAGGCGAGGACGCAGCTAATGAACTGGCGCAGTCATTCGGTGTCAGAATATTCGTACGGTCGAATTCCGATCGTCACCAGGAGCATCGTCATGACCAGCACCACGGACAAGATCAAGGGTACCGCTAACGAAATCATTGGTAAGAGCAAGCAGGCAGTAGGCAAGTCGGTCGGTAACGAGAGTCTGCAAGGTGAAGGTATCGCTCAGGAAGTCAAAGGCCAAGCACAGAATCTCAAGGGCGATGCGAAAAAAGCGTTGAAAGACGGTGTCGATAAAGCCTGATCTATTAAGTACAGCTATTAGGATAGGCTTGGCACCAGCGGGTTGACGCTGGTGTCTTCTTCAGCAGGCAATATCCCGAGTATTTTTTTGCAACGAATCCCCAGTAAAGCCTCCCCCCGTCAAACACCTAAGTAACTATTATCGTGTTTGAGTATTAGCAGCCGACCATAGGGCTGGCCTGTTTACTTGAATGGTTGTTCAATTCACATTAATCTAGCGATTTATTTGAGCGATCGCTCATTAATTACAGGCCTATGCCTATCAGGAGACGGATCAATGAAAGCGTGGTCATTGCTGGGATTGAGAATATCAATGGGTTGGCTGCTCGTTGTGTGGGGCGCGGATAAGATTTTCAATACGGAGCACGGTATTGCCGTGGCAGAAAAGTACTATTTTGGTTTGATGGCTTCTGAGGTTATTTTGCCTTTTGCCGGGATATTGCAGGTCATCATAGGATTGGTCGTGGTGCTAGGTGCCATGCGTCGGTGGGCTTATTCGATTCAACTTCTGTTCAATGCCGCTTCGTTATTGGCAGTGGCAACGTCAGTCATCGATCCCTGGGGTTGGTATCTGGATGGCAGCAACGCATTATTCTATCCGTCATTGATCATATTTGCGGCTAGTGTTCTGTTGATTGCCTTTATGAACGAGGATCGCTTCTGTGTGGACGCAAAGCGACTCGAAAGCCAATCAGCGGGCTGATCAATTGCGTTCTTCCTTTTCCAGCGCGGCAAGCACACGAGCTATGTCCTGTGGCTGCGCCGGTAAAGGTAGGGATTTGAGAACCTTGGACGTCAGACTCAACTGCTTGATGTAACGGCGACAATGCCGACACATACCAATGTGCATCATGACCGCCATACGCGAATTGAAACTCAGATTGTGATCAATGATGTCCGAACCCATCTCCGACATTTCCCAACAGCTCAACATGTGCCTTCCTCCTCAAAATGATTCAGCATGGAGTGCATGGTCTGCCTGGCACGATGCAGCAGAACGCGGATATTACCCTCGCTCATAGCTAACTCCTCAGCGATCTCAGCGAAGCCGAGCCCGCCCAGTTCGCGAAGCATAATTACTCCGCGCTGCGCTAGCGGGAGGCGATGCAAATGCTTGGTGATACATTCCTGCAATTCGGCTTCAGTCAGGAAGGAGTCGGGCGTGTCGTGATGCCAGGTATGGGGCAGTGTCTGCCAGGCGCCACTTTCCTTGAATCGGTTTGCAATGGGTGACTCCATATCCTCACCCCATGATTCGAGAGATGTTTCCCGGTGATGCTTGCGCAGCAGCGCCTTGGCCTCATTCAAAGCAATGCGTGTTAACCACGTTCTGAACTGGCTGCGTCCTTCAAACGCATTAATTGCAGCCAACGCCTTGATCCAGGTGTTCTGAACCACGTCATTTGCAAGGTCTTCACCTACCAGCGGCTTGACCATCAGCAATAGAAACCCCTGGTGGAGAGATACCGCGATTTCGGCTGCTCCGGGCTTCTGATTCCTCAGATCTTCAATTAAGGCTGACTCTTCAATCATGGGGTTGAGTGTTTCCCTAAAGCAGTTGGATGGTCCGAGTACGCATTTGTTACCTTTCGGAGGCCAATACGGTACATGGAAGAAAAGGTGTCTAAATTGGCAGATCAGGGAGGAACTCGACTAGTATCGGTTATCCACCCTATTTGTGGGCACAAAAGACGAAATTGAAGAAGGTGGGATTTGACCGTTAGCCGCGTTACAACGTTTCCTTCCACAAATCCTGCTCTTTCAGATTACGTTACCGAAGATAACTTAACCTCTGAAGCCCTGTTTTCTGTGGAAGGTGCCAGCGGCTCCCGTATTGTTGTGTTGGTTCAGGTAGGGCCTTTTGCCGCTACGACACACTTTAGAGTGGGCCACATTGTGATCAGCTCGATATCGCAACGTTCTCTCATATACAAATGGCTATTTTCGTCGCGGTTCGAAATAAAGTGCAATACATCACAGCAATAGGGCAAATGTTAATGGGACTTGAATGCTCTGGCGTCGATATGCCAACGGCGTAGCCGCGAATACAGTGAAGCCGGTTTCATGCCCAGCAGGGCTGCAGCGCCTTCGCGCCCAGCCACTTTACCCTTGGTCTGGCGTAAGGCATTGAAGATGTTTTCCCGTTCGCCCATGCGCCTTTCCTGATCAGTCAGGACTAGTCTGGAGACCAACTCTGCCTTTACCGCTGTCTCCAGACGGTCGATGCCCTGTGATTCGCCGACGGGTATCTCGATATGCAGCTTGCCCGCTGCAGAGACAATAATTGCCCTCTCGATGATATTTTCTAGCTCACGGATATTGCCAGGCCAGGAGTAGCTCTGCATTTTTTTTAGATCGGCCAACGACAAGGCCATCGTTGGCTTGTTGAGCTTCTTGCAGGCCTGCTCGATCAGGTGTGTGGCCAAGAGTGGGATATCCTCGACGCGATGGCGCAGCGGCGCGGACTCTATGGGAAAGACATTCAGCCGGAAGTATAGGTCCTCGCGGAACAGCCGCTCCTCTACATCGCGACGCAATTGCCGGTTGGTCGCGGCGATAATGCGCACATCCACGCTACGAGTGCGGGTGTCGCCCACTCGCTCGAATTGTTGATCCTGCAATACGCGTAGCAGTTTGCCCTGCAGATCAAAGGGCAGCTCGCCTACCTCATCCAGAAAGATGGTGCCTCCGTCGGCCAGTTCGAATCGGCCCGGCCGATCTGCAGTCGCCCCGGTAAAAGCACCACGGACATGGCCAAAAAATTCGCTCTCGAACAGGTCCCGGGGAATGGCCGCACAATTCACCCGGATCAGTGGGCGCTGACTACGTGTGCTGCTCTGATGGATGGCCCTGGCGATCAACTCCTTGCCGGTTCCGGACTCACCGGTGATCAATACCGGGGCGTCGGTTGGCGCGACCAGACGAATCTGGCTGATACAATGTTTGATCGGCTGACTGCGGCCAATAATCTGCTGATAATTATTCTCGGCGCGGATCTCTTCCTGGAGATAGGCGTTCTCCATTTCCAGATGTTCCTTGAGTGACTCCACCTCCGCCAGCGCCAAGCGCAGACGTTTTTCCGCTTCACGTCGTTCGCTGACGTCGCGAAACACCACCACCGCGCCGACCAGACGACCCTCGTCACGAATCGGCGTACTCGTGTACTCCACCGGAAAGTGGCTGCCGTCCTGGCGCCAAAACACTTCGTTATCCACGACGTGGACGATGCCATCATTAAATGCTGCATAGATCGGACAGCTTTGGCTGGGGTAGTGACTACCGTCCTGATGGGTATGATGGAACACCGAATGCGCATCTCTGCCGATCAGTTGTCCTTCCTCCCAGCCCAGCATCTTTAATGCGGCCGGATTGACGAAGGTGGTGTCACCTTCGGCGTTGACGCCATAAATACCTTCACCTGCGGCGCTGAGAATCAGTTGGTTATCTCTCTCGATTTCCTTGAAAGCGCCCTCGATGCGCTTCCATTCCAGTAAGCCCCCACGCTGAAGCCAGTGCCGCTCTGCCTGTTCGCGCTGCCGCAAAACTTCACTCGCATCGAACATCACCAGCAATAGCCTTGAATGACCTTGATCCATAAAGTGCGAAGCGAAGATTTCAACTGCCAGGTGCTGCTTTTCCCCAAGCGTCAATGACAGGTCGCCACTGTAGTAATGCCCCTTGTCCATACAGGCCTGGGTCAAGCTGATCATGCGTGGCAGGTCATGGCCAAAGAGTGACGAGCAAGACCTGGCCAGCAGTTCGGTGCGCGACCGCTTCAACATGGCCAACATGGCCCGATTGCAATCGAGCACACGATCATCCAGTGGGTCACAACACATCATTGCTGTGTGTGAAGAGTCGACGGCAGAAGGCCAAGTGGTCTCGGGGCAAAAAGGCGTATCAGGGTAGGCAGGCATATCGGGTATCCAGGCAGTCGATATGCAATAGCGATGCAAAGTCTGGGCCTTTTTATGCGTATGCATAAAATCAAAGTGTGCAAACGCATAAAGCATGCATTTGCATAAATTCAGGGGTGTTGAATAAAACCTGCAAGCAACTGTTTTAGTTGATGTAATTATTATTTGTTAGTTTGGCACGGAGCTTGATAAGGGGTTATTACCCCTCACTGCATCGCTACAGCGTGCCTGCGGGAAAACGACTGCAAGGCACCAGATCGGCGCAATGGCAAAATCCAGTGCACCGTTCCTCACATCAGGAGCTAGCGATGACAGTTAAGAGTCTTGGCAACCCATACGACAGCGCGACAGGTCTCAATCACGAAGCGCACTGTGAATGTGAGCGCTGCAAACAAGTCAAAATACCCGCCGGCCTGACTGCTCAACAGGCGACCTTGGACGCTGCTGCACCCGCTATGGTCAGCCCACAATCCTCGGAGCAGATGATGGAGCGCGCGATCGAAAACGCGGTGGTGCGCGCCATGTTCAACCAGAGCGACATGAGTCGACGGCGGTTCATGCAGCTACTCGGTGGTGGCACGGTTGCGGCAGCATTGGCTACGATCTTTCCCATGGCCCAGGCCAAAGCGGCGCTAATGGACAGCCTGGGGCCACTGGAGAAAACCAAGCTCAGCGTCGGTTTCGTACCGATCACCTGCGCCACGCCAATCATCATGGCCCATCCGTTGGGTTTCTATTCCAAATACGGTCTGAATGTCGATGTGATCAAAACTGCTGGCTGGGCTGTGGCGCGCGACAAGTCGTTGGCTGGTGAATACGACGCGGCGCACATGCTTACGCCGATGCCGTTGGCGATGTCCATGGGCGCAGGCTCGATCGCTGAGCCATACATTATGCCCGCAGTGGAAAATATTAACGGCCAGGCCATCGTCCTGCACGTCAAGCACAAGGACAAGCGTGACCCCAAAGATTGGAAAGGCTTCCGCTTCGGCGTTCCTTTCGAGTATTCGATGCATAATCTGTTGCTACGCTACTACGTGGCCGAACATGGTCTGGATCCGGATAAGGATATTCAGATTCGCGTCGTTCCGCCGCCGGAGATGGTTGCTAATCTCAGCGCTGGCAATCTGGATGGCTATCTTTCCCCCGATCCTTTCAACCAGCGCGCTGTATGGGAAAATGTCGGCTTTATTCATCTGCTGACCAAAGATATCTGGGAAGGGCATCCCTGCTGCGCTTTCGCTTGTAGTCAGCGATTTGCCACCGAAAACCCGAATACCTATGGCGCACTGTTTCGCGCCATCGTCGACGCTACCCACTACTCCCATCAGGCTGAAAACCGCAAGGAAATTGCCGCCGCCATTGCCCCTCGCAACTATCTCAATCAACCCGTTGGCGTCATCGAGCAAGTGCTGACCGGGCGCTTTGCTGACGGCCTGGGTAACATCATAGACGAACCCAGTCGTATCGATTTTGATCCCTTCCCCTGGCATTCGATGGCTGTCTGGATTCTCACCCAGCTCAAGCGCTGGGGTTATATCGAAGGCAATGTGAATTACAAGCAAATAGCCGAGCAGGTCTACCTAGCGACGGATGCGGGTAATGTGATGAAGGAACTGGGCTACGCCGCGCCGGATATCACTTACCAGAACTACACCATCATGGGTAAGCAGTTCGACTACAACAAACCTGAAGAGTACGTGAACAGCTTTGCGATCAGGAAACGTTCATGAACGGTTATATGACCCATCTGCGACCGGCACTGCTAACCATTATCATCCTGTTGGTGCTTGGCGGTATCTGGGAGGCCGCGATCAATACCACCCAGAGTACCGGCAAGCTGACCGAGTACGAAATCATGATGGGCGGGGGTCAACCCAATGCCGGTGTACCGCCGCCATCCCAGGTACTGTTGCATGCCTGGACTGAGCTAAAAAACCCGTTTTACGACAATGGACCCAATGACAAGGGCATTGGTATTCAGCTGGGTTACTCAATCGGCCGGGTATTGCTGGGCTTTTCAATGGCTGCCGCCATAGCCATCCCGCTGGGATTCGTGATCGGCATGTCGCCCCTGATGTACAAGGCGTTGAATCCGTTTATCCAGGTATTGCGTCCCGTCTCGCCCCTGGCCTGGATGCCCTTGGCGTTGTTTATCATCAAGGACTCGGAAGCCTCGGCGATCTTTGTGATCTTCATTTGCTCGATCTGGCCGATGCTGCTCAACACCGCGTTTGGTGTGATGAATGTGCGCCGCGACTGGATCAACGTGGCCCGCACCCATGAGCTTGGTCAATTGCGCACGGCTTTCCAGGTAATCCTTCCCGCTGCCGCGCCGACCATTCTGACCGGCATGCGCATTTCCATCGGCATTGCCTGGCTTGTCATCGTCGCCGCCGAAATGCTCGTCGGTGGTACCGGCATTGGTTATTACATCTGGAATGAATGGAATAACCTGGATCTGACCAGCGTGGTGTTTTCCATTCTGATGATCGGCCTGATCGGTATGCTGCTCGACGCCGTGCTCTCACTCGCCGCGCGCCTTGTCGCCTGGCAGGAATAGGAATGCCCATGACTGATATGACCATCACCACACCCAACCGCAAATTTCTTCAGGTCGATGGTCTGAAGAAGACCTACCCCACACCGGGAGGCGGCGATGTTGATGTTTTTGAAGAGGTCAACTTCAGCCTCGCCAAGGGCGAATTTGTCTGCATCATCGGCCACTCCGGCTGCGGCAAATCGACCATCCTCAATGCACTGGCCGGACTGGATACACCCTCCGGTGGCACTATCATCCTCAACGGCAAGGAAGTCACCGGCCCGAGCCTGGAGAGAGGTGTGGTTTTCCAGAACTACAGCTTGATGCCCTGGCTATCGGCGCTGAAGAACGTGATTTTTGGCGTTCGCGCGCGCTGGCCACAGTGGAGCAAGGCGCAGGTTGAGAAACACAGTCGCAGCTACCTGTCCCTGGTCGGCCTCGATCAGGCCCTGCACCGCAAGCCGGCGCAGCTATCCGGCGGCATGCGCCAGCGTGTCAGCATTGCTCGCGCCTTTGCTACCCAGCCGTCACTCTTGCTACTGGACGAGCCCTTTGGCGCACTGGATGCGCTGACCCGAGGCGTGATTCAGGATGAACTGGTCAAGGTCTGGAGCGAAACTCGACAAACCGTATTCATGATCACCCACGACGTGGATGAAGCCATTCTGCTTGCCGATCGCATTTTTCTCATGAGCAATGGCCCCAATGCGCGCATCGCTGAGATGGTTCAGGTGGACATTCCCAGACCGCGCCTGCGCACGACCATTTTTCAGGACGAGAAGTACTATCAGACCCGTAATTACCTGGTGGACTTTCTGATCAACCGATCCGGTGGCGAGCACGCGAGTGCCGACGACAACGCCCCCACCCGTATACGCGACACCCGTACCCCAACCACAAACCCCGAACACGCCTGAAGGAGCACGACCATGAATCCGACTACCGCTACCATCATTACTGCCAAAGAAAACCTGGGGCTGTCCTGGGAAGACATTGGCGCCGCGCTGGAGATGTCTCCAGTGTGGACCACCTCTGCCTGTCTGGGCATGAACAGTATGCCCGCCGACAAGGCCCAGCGTCTGTGCGAACTGCTCAAGCTCGATAACGAGGTAGTGATCGCGCTGCAGAAATGCCCGATGAAAACCTGGGACAAAGCGGTACCCACCGACCCTCTGATCTATCGCTTCTACGAAATGATTGGCGTTTATGGCGAAACGATCAAGAGCCTGATCCACGAGAAGTTCGGCGATGGCATCATGAGCGCCATCGACTTTTCGATGGATATCGACAAGAAAGAAGACCCCAAGGGCGATCGCGTGGTGATCACCCTGAACGGCAAGTTCCTCCCTTACCGTACCTGGTAGCCAGCGCCGGGACTGCGGTCCCGGCTCAATCACCTTGCAAGAGAAGCTATGCATGGAAAGCAAACCACCGCTGCCGCCCTTCGATGAGGTTACTGCACGAATCAAGGTGCAAATGGCTGAGGATGCCTGGAACAGCCGTGATGCAGCACGGGTGGCACTGGCTTACACACCGGATTCGGTATGGCGTAATCGAGCCGAGTTTCTCAACGGCCGTGCCGAAATCGAAGCGTTTTTGACACGCAAGTGGCAGAAAGAGCTGGATTACTGCCTCCACAAGGAGCTGTGGGCCTTTACGGTCAACCGGATCTCCGTACGCTTCGAATACGAGTGGCATGATGCCGAGGGTCAGTGGTTTCGCTCGCACGGCAACGAGCAATGGGAGTTCGCCGACAACGGTCTGATGCAGCGCCGGGAGGCCAGCATCAATGATTCGCCCATCAGGGAGACCGAGCGACGCGTATTTCCGCGTCAGCCCGGCTGACTCGACAACCGAGAGCGCCCCCGCACTCAACCGGTGCGCTGAAGGTGCGCTGTTCTGACTATCTGCTCGGCCAGGTATTCGGCATCCTGGGCTATGCCGCTGAACCGTCCGGACCCCCAGGTGTGCAACCAGGGCGGGCCAAGAAAGTACAGACCGCACTGGGCAGAGACGCCACGTTGGTGCACAGGTTGGCCGTGGCCGTCGAATACGCTGGCCTCCACATAACGAAAATCAGGCGAGAAGCCGATGCACCAGACGATACTGGTTATACCAGTGGTCCTCAGGTCCAGCTGTTCGCGCTCGGCCTCTGGCTGCCATTCAGGCTGGTAGGGCGTGCCGGTGGGGGCATCTATGCCATTTTCCTCAATATACTTGTCGATGCTGCGGTTGATCCGCTCGTACACCGCATCGGCCGCGTCCAGCTTGCCGGTCAGGTCAGGCGCGAACTGCAGGGTGCTGTCCTCCAGCCCGGTGAGCAGACCAAACAGCTCCATGCCCTCGGTGGCGAAACGGCGCAGGTCGATGTCTCTCCCGCCGTCGCGGCCAGTCAGGTAGTGATTGGTGTTGTCGCGTACGCCCTCGCGCAGCGGGTGGTGGTCCACGCTGATGTCGTAGTACTTCATGTCGTGTAGCCACTCGACCACATCCCTGCCCCGCTAGAACCGGGCGCAACGCGGCGCATCGCCTACTGCCAGGTACACCTTGCGGCCCGCCAGGTGCAGATCTTCGGCAATCTGTGCGCCTGACTGTCCCGAGCCCACCACCAGTACATTGCCCGCAGGCAGCAGATCTGCGTTGCGGTACTGTTCGGAGTGAATCTGCTCAATCTCGGCCGGGACGCGCTCGGCCAAACGCGGAATGATCGGCACCTGATAGCCGCCGGAGGCAACAATCACCTGGTCGGCCGTGAACTCCCCGTCACTGGTATGCACAAGATAGCCACCCTGGGCGCGGGGCTTGACCCGCTGCACGGTGACCCCGGTCCGACAGGGAGCGTTGACCATTTCGATTGAATCGCCCCCAGTATTCTAGACACTCGCCAGGCTCTGGTAGTGGCGCTTTTCGAATTCGACCGGTGACAGGTCACCACTCGTTCCGTGCCGA
>TARA_R110001592_G_scaffold64636_2_pt1 | contig 11717 bp, 21 predicted proteins | sample TARA_R110001592 | Tara Oceans TARA_R110001592 (sample SAMEA4398387) | marine metagenome | biome: Polar Biome; feature: [SRF] surface water layer (ENVO:00010504); material: water (ENVO:00002006), including particulate matter (ENVO:01000060) such as... | depth 5 m | reverse complement strand
TCGGATGAGGCCTAAGCAAATTACAACCATATGGTATTATATTTGGCTGGACCCCAGAAACAGTAGGGGGCCGTAGCCCCCCACTAACTCACCTACTACTCAATTTTCGACTACTGCATTGCGTAGCCGTCGAACCAACCATCTCCCCTCGTATCTGCCCGCTGGCAGTGTTCTTGTGCCTCTTCTAAAGTTAGTCCTGTCGCTATTGTGCGAGATTTTCCCTCAAAACGGAACCTAATAATCTTGTATAAGGTCACTCTTCTTCCTCCAAAGTGAAAAGGTCTACATCATAGTTAATAGAAAGCCAACCAGCGATTAAGTCCAACTTATCGCTAGAACAAGTCCAAAGGAAATAGAGAGGGCTATCTTGAAAGTGCTTCCATTTAGCGTCGAGATAATCTTCTGTAGCGTCGGGGAATAAAAGCGCCTTGAAGGAGAACTTGTTTAGTCTTCCTAGGTACTTCAGTGCGTCTGTGAATTCTCTTAGTGTAGTCATTCAATCACCTCAATGTTCTTTACTTCCCAATTGAAAATGTCATAACCTTCTGCATGACAATACTCACGCAGGTTGTCTAATTTCTTCTGTAAGTCCTTGACTTCTGCTCGTAAGTCCTTGACTTCTTCTATCACTCGCAGCATTTCGTAAATTCGTTCATCTATCATAATATCACCTCAAATAGCGGCGCAGAAGTCACTGACGCCAATTGCCTTTCCGTTCCATTGTCTCCTACATCCATCAACCGTAATATACCACTCGGAATTATGTTGCACAATAGAAGGGGTAGAATCTTGATAGTCGGGAGTATTAGACCAAGGAGAAGAAACAGAAACATGAGATAAAATCCCATTAAGTCGCTCCTTAGTGACATTGGTTGTGTAGCCACAATTGGTTATCATTAGGCTGTTGTGTTGCCTCCAAGCAATAGTGTGACCATGGAGTACTAATTCAACCACAATCATACGGCCACCTAATCCTCTTTTGTGAACATAAGTCCTCACTTCAGTATTGCTCTTCTTGTACGGTTTGCCGTTCCAAAATGCTTCGCTTGCTTGTGTTGTTATCTGTCTCATTCTTTCATCTCCTTATTGTGTGTCCATACTGCTTCTTCAAATTCTAGGTTACTGACGCCTAGTGCGGCATTTAGTAGTTTTAGTGGAATAGTCATGTAGTGGCCTAGGTCTCTATCCACGGCAGAGTTACCGCTGTAGTTCTTTACCATCCAGTCAAGCAGTTCGTCTTGTTGCTTTGCTTGATTAACAATATTGGAAACCATGGCTTCATCCTCAACAGATAGTGAAGGTCCGTTGTGGTATTCTTCAAGGTCTTCAGCAACAGATTCTAATGTCAATTCTTCATGGACTCCATCTTCGCTTTGAATAGCATTGCCCAAATAATAAGCGGCCGAATCATAAACCCAGTCGGGGAGGGTCTCATTTTTGTCTGCTACTGAAAGAACATCACTTCCCCAATTAGAAAATAATACTGCTTCGGCGCTGTTACTGATTTTGGAGTCCCTAGAGAATTGAACTCCCATAAACTCACAGTTAGGGTAAGTCTCAACACTGCAAGAGTCACCACGACGCTTGCCTTTTATCGCTATGTTCAATCCGTTGTCTGTTACTACTACTGTTAGGCCGTTTGGTTTTCTGTTGGTCATGCCCGTAGGATGGAATCTTTTTTCAATAGGGGTCTTACAAAGTTACAACCATATGGTATTACTTTGGCTAGGCCCCGAAGGGCCGCACCCACTGCGGTTTGTTCTACTCAAACATCCTCCTTGGTTGTTTCAGTAGGTAGGCCAAGATGAAGCATAGTTTCAACTGTGCCGTCCCATTGTCCTGTGTTGTATGCGTTAGTGTGCCATCGCTGGCATGATTCGATAAGGCTCTTAACGAAAGAGGCCCGGTTATGTCGAATGAGTCCGGCTTTGTTTTTCTTGCGGCGCAGTACATTAAAGACCGTATTGGATTCGTGTTCAATTGCACCTTCAATCGCATCGGCAATGTACTTGAAAGCATCAGCCAATACTGGGTTGCCTTCGGGTATTCGTCCTTGAGTTAGGTGTTCACCGTAGTTGTAGCGGGTAGCAATTCGGCGGGCGTGGGTGTAGTAGTCGGAGTACTGTTTGTCAGTAAGTCCTTCTACGATAGCGTCTTCGATAGCGTACATAACCCTTGCTTGAATTCCCTTATCCTTGTTAGGGTTGTCGGTCATGTGGGCTAGTAGGGCGGCTAATTTCATCTTGTTTTTATCTTGTTGATTCATGTCAATTCCTCCAGTGCAGTGGGTGCAGTACCCATAGTAAGACTCTAACGCTAATTAGGGGTCTTACAAAGTTAATACCATATGGTTGTACTTTGCTACATCCCCATAAAAATTAGCGAGGGGGGAAGGAAAGTTAGTAGGATTCATCGAGGCTCACCTAGAGGCTTAGACCGTCTGCGTTTAACTAGTATTATTGCAGTCGGTGTGGCGCTCGCCGGAAGTTATCGTGAAGTCTTTTCGCTTTTCCAACCCCCCTTGCCAATCAAAAGGTTGCCCTAGGACATTATAAGTTAGTAACCTTACAGGGCAGGGAGTTTTTATTCTAGTTCGTAGTTGGTGGAATCTCTTCTTCTAGAAAGTCCCAAACATCTCTGTTTGGGTTTGCGTCACTCAAGAATTATCTTGAGATGGGACGGAGGGGCCACCAACCCCACCGTCCTCTCTGTTTGACTTTATTGGATTAGTTAGTGCTAATCCAACATTGAGCCTATGTAGTATGATTTGCTTTCTAATTTCTATTTGCTTTGCTTGGTTTGGTGTAGTCGAAGACATGCCCTTAGCATCGCTTATAATTTTAATAAGGGTACTGCAAAGCCAATACCATATGGTTGTGTTACTTTCTTAGGCTCCCCAAAGGGCCACCCCCCGGAGGGGGTGGGGCCGCAGTGCAACAGCCGGGGCGGTGAACCTCACTCAACTTGAGTGAGTTCCTCCGTTGGTTCGTCTTCTTCGGTGGCCAGTGGCTCACCTGTTCGGTAGTGGGTTTTTGCGTAGTTCGTGTTCTTGTCGAACTTGTGATTGTGTGCCAGCCGTCCTGCAAGGTGTTCAATCTCTGCATTGAGGTTGGAAGTGGTGGGTGCGTCGCTTTTGCTTGAAGAGCGGAGAGGCTTGGCAGTGCCGACAATTGCGGCGGCGTCTGCACTGTAACAAGATTCCGCTTCATCACGGGCTTGGGCCTCATAGGCCATCTTGTTCGGGTCGCTTGAATGTACTCGCTTGACTTCAAGGTCGTCCAACTTGTACCGGGAAAGAAGCGTTCCGAGGTATTCGGAAGTCTTTCGGCGGGTCTTGTCTTCGGTTGTTTGGTCGGTCAAGTCTTCAAAAGCCATGTTGATGCGAGTGAGTCCGGAGTGTTGTTCCTCGGGTTCCTTCGCATTCTCAGTTTCAATCCAAGCAGATACGCCGCCGTATCGCTGTGCGATATAGGCGGGCGTGTACTTATCCACTGGGGCGACTGTTGGCTTTGGCTTCGGGGTTGGGTCTTTGTTTGTGTTTGCTTTTGGCATGTTTGGTTCCTCCTTGTTGCGGTTGCACTGCGACACCCATAACAGGGCCGTTTCGCTTAATAGGGTCTAAGACAAAGCCCACGACCTAGAATAACCTACACTAAACCTAATTGTTTCACTATAATTAGTACTACCTAAAATTTCCTTATTGTAATAGTAATAGTGTTCAATTAGGCGTATATCCTATAGTATATACGCCATAACCGGAACATTCTTGTTCGATTCTTATAGAAATTAGAAAGATAATCACCTCATATGAGGTGGAATCCCAATAAAAGTATATTATTCTTATAATTATTATTATTATTATGTATATGTAATGTGTGGGGGGGGTGAAATTCTCTCCTTGGATTTCCTTTGTTTTATGTGTTAAGGAGTAAGAATAATAAGAATAATAAAAACATCCTCGCAGTCCATCGAATAGGGGTAAGAAGAATACTTGAAAGATAATAATAATAATGTTTTCTTTGTCCGAAAAAGTTAGTTTTTTTGATTAGTAGGATGGCAAATAGGAGTTGGCTTTCCTACTAATTGCCAAATGCTATGTCTGGAAATAGGATTTCTATGAATAGGATTCCTAGGAATAGGATTTCGCAACTCTTGACCTAATGACGGGGCCTTATAAAAGAATCAACGACCCTAGAGGTGTATGTCCCGACATACACCGTAGGTTTGTGGCTTGAGTGAGGGGCCTAACGACAACTATTATTACAATAGCACTCGCCACAAACCTGCATCACGGATGTGAATAAATGCAAAATACCAATATAAATGGAACAGAACAACAAGAAGCAATATGGACAGAAATGCAAAACGGCGACGGTGATATTATTGTCGGTGCTGGTGCAGGAACTGGAAAGACCTTTACAATTGTAGAGGGTGCTAACCGAATGGAAGGAGAGATGGCGTTCTTCGCTTTCAATGCTTCAATTGCTAAAGAACTAGGAAATCGGTTGCCCGACAATGTTTATGCGGCAACCTTCCACTCTCTAGGAAACAAAGCGATTAGAACAAACCTCGGATACCGAAAGATGGACAAGTGGAAGACTGCCAACATCATCAAAGACATTATCGGTGGAAACTATTACGCAACACCGCTAGTCAAACTAGTGGGTCTAGTAAAAGGAAGTCTAACTTCTCCTACTGATACAAAGGCAATCAAGGCTCTAATTGATAAGTTTAACATTCAGTTTAGTACTGATGAAGATGAAGTCATGGGTGTGCGAAATCTACCTGCCATTCTAGAAATGTCAAAGAAGTCTAAGGTCATTGATTTCGATGATATGATTTGGCTTCCAGTAGTCATGAATCTTCCAATGAAGAAGTACGATGTGGTCTTTGTAGACGAAGCACAAGACTTCAATGAAGCACAGCGAAAACTCATTCTTATGAGTGTTAAGGACACTGGCCGTTGCATTATTGTTGGAGACTCCAACCAAGCAATCTACGGATTCCGTGGCGCTGACAGTGCCAGTATTTCTATCTTTGAAAGCCAGTTGATTTCACTAGGTCGAAAGGTAACTAAACTTCCACTTTCATTATCGTGGCGTTGCCCTACTTCTGTGGTGGCTGAGGCTAATCGCTTTGTGAAAGATTTCCATGCAGTTCCTTCTGCTGAAAAAGGAGTCGTCAATGTCGATTCTCCACTCAACCCAGTGAAAGGAGACATTGTTCTTTGTAGATACAACGCTCCTTTAGTGAGTGCTTTCTATCGACTAATAAGTGAAGGCAAGTCTGCTTATATTTCTGGTAAAGAACTAGGAAAGGGCCTTGTTAATTCAGTAAAGAAAATCACTAAAGACTTGAGTATGTCTACCCAAGACTTTGCTGTTTTGTTGGACAATGACTATGAAAGAACAAGAAAGAAATTGATTGATGCTGAGAAATTCTATCAAGCGAATTCCTTAGAAGACAAGCACGAATGTTTGTGCTTGTTTGTCTATAGAACAAACACGGTTAGAGAACTCATCAGCGAGATTAATCGAATCTTTACTTCTGATGGTAAAGGAGACATTATGCTATCTACAGTACACAAGGCTAAGGGACTTGAAGCAGACAATGTTTTCATTCTAGCCACTGAGAGAATGCCTCACCCTAGAGCAACAGACATGACGGAAGAAATGAATATCTGTTATGTTGCTATTACTAGGGCCAAGAAGGTTCTCAACTACTGCGGTCCAGTGCCAGCAAAGGGAGTTGAGTGAATGGCTAGAAGAACAACATGTACTCACCACAGGAAAAGAAGCAAATTTAAGGGTAAGAACTCCTATGCTCTTTCTGCTATGGATGAACTATTTGATAAGAAACAGTCATGGTATTCTAAAGAGTTATTTATTGCCATGGAAGGAATGCTACATCCTAATCATATGCCAAAAAGAGGAAGACTAAACTATCTTTTGAAGATACATTACGCTAAGGACAATGTTCAAGACGGAACACTTAGTCATAAAGAATCAGCAGACTATACCGCAGTGTGGATTAGGAGGGAATGATATGCCTACTAGAGATACTAAGGCACACAATGACGACCCTCAATACCTACTAAAACTAATCAAATTGTTTGATGATTATTTGGACAATGTAGTTGAACACAACTACAACAAGACTAGTACAATTAGGGACGCATACAAGCAATTCTTTAGAGGTCAACTCGATTGACTTCATAGTTGGGTTTAACAGTAATAAGACAAAAGGCTCATTCCCGTAACGGGGGGTTAGTGGTATTTCCTCCTTGTCTTCCCCAATTGTGGTGGTGCTTACCATGATAAACTGGATTAAAGGATTCTTCGTAACAGAAGAAAAAACAAAAAAACCCAAGTGCAACAAATGTGGCTTGGGCGCATCAGTAATGATGTTAATTGAATTTCAAACCTTGGACATGGTTGAGATTGAAGAAAAGATATTCACTAGATTATGTAGTCAATGTCATGAAGAAGTCCATAGAACTTGGAATCCAACTTGGATTCCCGAACCAATAAAGGTGAATAAAAATGAATGACTGTAATGAATGCAAAGGAACCGGCGAACGGGTTGTGGAATGCCACACCCATGATGTACTATTAAAAGAACCATGCTACTGTGTACTGTGGGAAGAGAGACTAAAAGAAGAGTTGGCAATTAAAATTGCCGATGTTCTTGCTCAAAAGATTTCTCTTGAAAGAATGAGTCTTTGTATGGCATCTCTAATTGTAGAGAAGCACTATGAAGAGGAAGAATCTAACCGGGCGCTTGAATATAGTGTGAAGCATGGTAATGCCGAATACCTTATGAATTGGGCCATCATGTGAAACATGGTGGCGAAATGGCTAGAAACACAAGAACACTTCAAAGGTTGGAAAAACTACTCAAAAACGGCAAGATGAATACTGCTGAAATAATAGATGAGTACACTGTCCGTTGGCCTAAAGAAGTAAGCAAGGGAACAATAAGTCAATTACTCTCTCGACATAAACAATTTGAAGAAGTTGGCATAGAAAGAGTAATTGCAGAATTCAGCCAATACAGTTACGATGTAATTGTGTGGCAACTAAAAGACGGGCGTATGGTGTAATGGATAGCATACTGGCCTTCTAAGCCGGTGATACGGGTTCGACTCCTGTTACGCCCACCAAGGAACAGTAGCATAGTTTGGTTAATGCTTCCGGCTCATAACCGGACGACCACAGGTTCAAATCCTGTCTGTTCCACCTATTCTAAATAGTGTAGTAGTACTATCAATGACTACCGAAAGGTGCAATGCCTAATAATGAGGAATTACAATGACAATACATGAAAAAGAACAAGAAATTTTACTAAAAAGCCTATTTGAAAACGAAGCAGTGACTAAGGAGGGATTGGCTAATGCTCTAATGAGAGCAGGAGCAGATTCGCTATCTCCCTTGCCACTAAAACATGCGGTTAGAGCAGGAATGGTTTCACTAGCCCGTAAGTTTAAAAATTTAGACATTGTGTTCTGTATTACAGAAGTAGGTGGACCGGATGGAACTCTTTACACTATTACAGAAGAAGCAGACGACTATATTTCTGCTAACTTAACACACCCTATATTAGATGAGAACGGCACTATCATAGGATTGCGATACTCCTTACCTAGTTACTCTAAACCCAAAAAAGGAAGGTATCTAAATGGGATTTAAGCGACTAGATAAAGACATAATGGAAAGGTGTATTCTAGAGGCTATTGATTCCTTAGACGACAATAAAACATATCCCAAGAAAGATATTTACGATACACTAGTTTTGCTGTATTCAAACTATGCAAGGACTAACCAACTAAAACCATACAACGCACATGGACGAGTTTTTCGTCCTAGTGATAGAAGCCGAGTGGCGCAGTTTATGCGAGAGAAAACACTGAATAGACTCGGCTGGAAAACATACAGAAAAAGACAACTTACTTTCTCTCAAAACGGAAAACCACGAACTGAACAAATAAGCATAATAAAGAGGATTGAAAATGATTGATACAGACAAATACGAAGGACACGACCTCGCTAAAGGTAGGGTCGGTAGCCACTACAACATATACGATAAGAAGGGCAACATCATCTTTGACGCTGATGATGTGGGTAGCAACATGGCTACACTGAACTTGTTGGCGGAAGCACCACTTCTTCTTGAGGAAGTCAAGCGGTTGCGTGAAGCATTCATAACTGCGGTTCGCCATGTTGGTGAACATGAACTTAGCAGGGATGATTTGTTTAGCAAACTTGACGAGGATTTGTTTAGTCTGTGGTTGTTTAGGAGTGAGTGATATGATTGAAACAAGAAAAATACTAGTACCGGGTGGCTACTTTATCGGCCCATCTACTTTAGATGATTACAACTATGAACAACTTAGAAAGAAGTGGGCCGAAGCCTGTTTGAGAGTCAGTGAACTTCTTGTAATATACTCAGACGCACAAGAAGAGAGAGATATTCTCAACGAACAACTAAAAGAATACAAAAAATACATGAGGAATAAAAATGAATAAAATACAAATAGAATTTAAATTAATTGACGATGAACAAATGCCACCTATGGTGATTAGCATGAATGAGAACGACGAACCCAAGGTAGTGCTAAACACTCACCACCGTATTTGGATTAGTCTTAACCGACGAGTTATTGCAGGTATCATTGATAACCTACAAGATAAGATGGATGAGATTCTTACTGGATTCTTAAGGGAACAACGCAAGAATGAAAAAATGGATTCGGAGGACTGGTCATGACTTTCAAAGATTCTAAATTCAAGCGAGAATTAGGAAACGGACGATGGGATAGAGTGCTTAAGCAAAGAATGGTTGCTTTGTCGGAAGCAGATAATTATGATGATGCTAAACTAGAGTGGGAAGCCACTGGTAATGTTTGGTGGGGTAATAGTAATCCTCCGGATTGGGTTGTTCAAGAAGGGAAATGCCTATGTGGACATTCTGTTGTTTATCATTTTGAAATCCACAATACTATTACTGGATACAGAGAAGCAGTAGGTTCTGACCACATTAACTCTTATCTAATTATTAGAGAGATTGCTAATCGTACTGGTCTTTCTACTGACGACATTACTGATGCTATGATTGAAGAGTGGATTAATGTTAGAGTAGAAGGAATGAAGAATACTGCATGGTGGAAAGAACACGGCGATGAGTTTGTTAGAAAATTTGTTGCTGTTCGTGAATTAGATTTACGGATTAACTGTACTGAAATCGGCATGGCTTGGACTCCACACGGAACTCACATGAAGCGAAGACTAAACAAGCGAAGGAATGGTAACAACATGGCAAGTCTTGTTTGGAGATGGAATCATCCCGACAATCCCAAGGCGCAAATCAACACAAGGGGATGGCCTAACAAGGCCCTACAACGAGACTTAGATGTATTCTATGCATCAGTAGGAGATGTGGCAAACACCAACGCTAAGGACGAGGAAAGCATCAAGACAAGGATGGAAGAAATCATCAACAATAAGAAGTATGCTCAATTGCCCGAAATTGTGGAGTACTTTGGGTTTAATCACAACGGATACTTAGACGACCTTTCTCTATGCGTTCCTAGGGACTATGACTTCTTGATTCGGCTTCATGCCAACTTTACAAGTTCTAATAATAGAGACTTACAGCAACACGACATTAACAGAATACTCATGCTATTGAAGCCTCCTTCGGAAAGGCTTCTAGAAATGGCATATGAGGTTGGAATGAGGGACTGCGAGAAATACTCCCACATGCAACTAGAAAGAATTGTAGGGCGGAGCCTACTAAAAAGTGATGGCTTAAATAGGTCTTCACTAATGGGTAATACAGACAGGTGATATTATGATAACACTAAGAATTTTGAACGAGACAGGACACACGGAATTAGAGATGGCTTCTTCGGAAGTCATTGAACAGATTGACGCACACCCAACACATTGGTTGTTCGTTGATGGAGAAATGGTTAGCCGGGAACAGGTTAGCGAGATAAATTGGGATGATGTAACTTCGGTTGATTTGACTCCCGCTATCGTTGGAGGAAATCTTTGAGTTTCTAACTCTTACCCATCAACTCCGGTGACAACTAATGCCTCTCTTCCGAGACTTTAACGAGTGTAAGAAAATCGCAGTTCTTATACTACTAGATTTCTTAGAAGAGGGGCATCCTTTGGTGAAAGAACTACTTGACCGTATTAAATACGAAGAGTCTTCCGAAAGGAAGAACAAAGGAAAGTGCTACATGGTCACAACTAAACTAAAAAAAGCACTGTGGCACAATGAAGAAGCAGTAAGTATGGGATTCGATGTTTATCTGCGTAGAATAGTAGAATCAAAACGATTTGAGATAGACTACAAGGAGGCAAACCCTTGACCAAAAATCCAGAATATACTAACAATAACCGAGGTCGCCCAATAGCGACTAAGTGCAGAGTATGTGGTGGCTCTCTAATAACACCACAAGACATAAAATTAGAAGCACACGAAGAGTGCCTCAAACAATACAAATCAAACAACTACATAATGTGATTAACATGTATATATACAATTTACAAATAACAAGACAAAACCACCGAGAAAGAAGCACTGTACCCTTTACTGCTCACTTAGAGAGCAATGGTAGAAATTTAAACCAAGGCACAAATCATAAAGTCAGTGGACAATGGTACAGAAGCAGTTTTAAAGAGCGTAATATCACATCAACTGATGGTGCTTTGGGACAAGGAGATGCATTACTCGCAGATACTGTAAGCCATCTTAAACAAACAATCTCCATTGACCGATTTAAAAGAAACGATAATCCTGTTTATATTATCGGTCTTTTCGGAACAAAAGACATAGAAAAGTGTTTTTCAATCACGGCTAAGGCTTTAGGCTCTTATTCATTTGACCGATTTAGCCATAAAAAAATAGGAGATGAAAAATTTTACGATATTGTCCCTACCTATGAACTAATGATTACTAAAGAAAAGGGAACTTATTACCTCAATGGTGGAAAAAAGTCTTTGAAAGAAATTCACACTACAGTGGGTAGGATACTACACCTTCTAGATGGAGCCTATTCTAGAGGGGACACCATTACTAGAACTGATATTAGAGAACTAGTAGATAAAGTACTAAGTACTCCAAGCGATATTTCGTATGCTCTTACTAACATGGTTCCTTTCAAGTTCTATCACGCCGGAAGAACAGAACAAGTTCGTTTAAAATTAATGGCTATCGGAGAAGATTCCTATGCTATTGAGATTAGTTCTAACTTATGGGGTAGGATTTCCGAATCTAATTTAGTCACTTACTTGAATTCCTATGTCCATGGTAGTGCAAGAGGGTCTTGGAAGAACTTAAGCCCCCGCCGACTATACCAGAAACTGATAAACAAAGAACCCAGTGAGTCCGAATTAAGACTAATGATAGCGTTTTTACAACAAAACAGAAGTGCAGACTTAGTGCAGAAAAGAGCAATGAGTCTCATAGACGATATTCTAGAAAAGTATCCAACTAGGGTATCTAGAAGAATTGATGAAGACAGGGGAATGATTTACATTGTAGTTAGAGGACAAGTAAATGATTGGTTGTTGCAGGGCGATACTCGCAACATGGATAAAATAAATGTAGGGCCGCAATCTGTTAGCACTAGACAGTTACGAAATGACAGGGAAAGACGAAATGCAGGTTCCGAGTTAGAGGAACCTACATCTAACTTAAATCCGGTA
>TARA_R110001592_G_scaffold52046_4_pt1 | contig 11727 bp, 6 predicted proteins | sample TARA_R110001592 | Tara Oceans TARA_R110001592 (sample SAMEA4398387) | marine metagenome | biome: Polar Biome; feature: [SRF] surface water layer (ENVO:00010504); material: water (ENVO:00002006), including particulate matter (ENVO:01000060) such as... | depth 5 m | reverse complement strand
ATGTGGAATAGAAAGCTGGTCAAATGAAAGTTTTCCTTCTATAATGTTATTAAAAAGGAAATTTTGAATATCTATTAAACGTTTAACGTTAGCAGAAGACCACTTTTCGTTATCCTCTGTAAGAATTGAATTAAACTCCTCTTGTGCATTTTTAATGTTTATTTCATTACTTGAATTAGATTTTAAAAACAAATTCACATAAACATATCTCTGATCTTTAAAGTAATTTTCTAAAAGTTCTACATTGTTAGATTCGTTAATGATATTTCTAATTTCTACTGTATCCAAGTCTAATAAATAAGAAAACTCTGTATTCTTTATTTGTTTAAAAAATAAAGACCAATTTTCTGTTGTTATCAATTTAAAATCTATTGAGTCAACTTTATTATCTTTGAAACATTCAAGTATAACTTCTGCTCTTTTTCTAAATAGATTTTCATTAGTTTCAGGAGTACCTTCAACACTTGCATAAGCTTCTAAAGTAGCTTTTCGAATAAAAGCCCCACTATTTTTTAAATCTTCTATTTTTTGATTGACAATATCATGATCAAAATCTATTTTATTTTGTTCAAATACTACTTTAAATCGAATTGGTTTAACGTGTTTTTTAGACAAGTAATTAACTTTTGTAAATTCTTTTTTTATTGATATTTCAGGGATTTCATTATTTAATTTTTTACCACAAATAGATACTCCTTCAATTACTTTACAAATCCTATTATGAGAATAAATTAATGTATTTAAATTAAATTTTTCTCCTTTAGCTGAAACAGGAAACTGTCCTATATTAATTGTTAAAAATTCATCTTTGTCTAAGCGGATATGTTTAGATTTTAAATCATCTTCCTTTTGTTTAATTGCATTTAGAATTGATTCTGTAAACATTGGAGGAGTAATATACCCATCGAATTCACAACGACCGTTCCTTCTAGTAGGCACTATATAGTTGTCACTTGGGTTACAGGAGTAATTATATTTAAATAATACTGTTTCTATTGATATTCCATCTTTTTTATTCTTAAAATATGATTTTATAGTGTTTAAATTCCTCATTCTAATCCCCAAATAAAGAGAATCATTACTATATCCAATAGCAATAGTGTTGAAGTTAAAAACAGAAGTTCGTGTATCTGAACAAAATTTTGATTTTTTGTTTTCTTTTATTCCATAAGCATGTTTTGTGTGCTTTTTCCCTGAGATTGGCTCAAAATTAATAAGTAATTCTTTTGGTATTTCATCAGCATAAGGAAATAGTGATTCGTTTTTTTTATATATGTACAAGTTGTTTATAGCAGCAAATTTCTGAACACATCTGAGTTCATTTAAACTTTCATCATAGATTATGGATACTCCAGTAATGTCATAATCGCTAGTAATTATATTTGCATAGTGACCAGGAGAATTAACCCAAAGCAACCTCATTGCTTCTGCTGCTTCTTTATAAGTATCTGCTTTAATCGACTCGCCTTTAATTTGAAAACTGGAATGTAGTGATATTTGAACTAGATTTTCTCCAACTTGGTAATTCTTTGCCCCATAATATTCTGCTCTAAGTTGTGGAGTATATTTATTAGATTTTTTATCTTCATAATGACTTAGAATTTTATTACGATCTAAATAAACAGCATGATTACTCGCTGCTATATACAAAATTGAGTCATTTATAAGTTTTGGTATTCCTAATCCATTTCGAACTTCGTCAATCTCTTTTTTAACTAAGTGTTCTAAATATTTGACATTAAGATTTTTAGTATCGATAATATCCTCAGGATTTTGATTAAAACCTATTAAGGGTAATATTAATATTAAAATAATGAAATTGAATTTCAAAGGTTTATAATTTTTTTATCACACTATAAATTGGTGCTAACGTCCTTGTTTTAAATGTTTCTTATCCCGAAAACTATCGGGGTTAAACGAAGTTCGAGTTTTTTAAGGGTAAAATCAAGTAAAAAAAATTACTTTTCCACACTAATTCTAGCATCAACAGCAATAATAGTATAATCTTTTGCTAGTAAAGGGTTTAGATCTAATTCTTCAATTTCGGGTGCTAATTTTAGCAAAGCACTAACACGCTGAATTATTTCGATAAACAATTCTTTATTTAATGGAGCTCCACCACGAATACCATCAAATAGCTGCCGTCCTTTTAGAGAGTCTATCATGTAGGTAGCTTCTTGTTTGGTAATAGGAGAGAAGGCAGCAGAAACATCTTGTAAAATTTCGATAAAAATACCACCCAAACCGCACATCACTAAATGCCCGTAATTCTCTTCTTTTTTAGCGCCAATAAACAATTCTATTCCGCTAACCATCTGCTGTAATAGAACTCCTGTGGCATCTTTAATGTTAATTAATCGGTTAAACTCTTGTTGTGCAGTTTCTATATCATTTACATTTAAAACTACGCCGTTTACATCAGTTTTATGTATTGGGCCAACCACTTTCATTACAATAGGAAAACCTAATTCGGTTGCAAATTGTTTAGCTTCGTTAATAGTGGTAGCAACATGTTCTTCTGTTATAGGAATATTAGCAGCTTTTAATAATGTTGAAACTTGTTGTGGAGTAAGGAAACCATCTTTGCAATTATCAATTACATCTCGAATTGTATTTTTATCAATTTGAGGCAATTGAACATCTTCCATTTTCATGGGTTTTGGGGTGTTGTAAATTGCACACAATGCGTTACCTAATTCAACTTCGTCAGGAAAATTTAATCTTCCTTTGGATAAAAAGTAGCCAATTTCTTTTTGGGCATTTATAATGGATGGAAGTACTGGGAAGATTGGTTTTTTACAAATGTCCATTTTAACGTTTAGCACTTTGTAAACATTTTCAACGTCAAATAATCCGGGTGAACCAAAAACCACAATAATTCCATCAATATCATCAAATTTGTGCTCACAGTAATCAATAATAATTCCTAACTGATCGGCAGTTCCAGTTGCTAAAAAATCAATAGGATTTTTAACCGAAGAGCCAGGGTATAAATAATCCAATAATTCATTTGCGGATTCATGTTGTATTTCAGGAACTTCTAATCCACCACGAGATAAAGCATCGGTTAGCATAACAGCCGAACCACCCGCATGAGTAATAATTGCGAAGTTTTTACCCGTTAATTCTTTGTAAGTAAAAATGGAGCCAATGGTAATTAATTCTGACCTACCATTACAATATACGATGCCCGATTTACGGAATAAAGCACGTACAACTTCATCAGAGGTAGCTAAAGCTCCGGTATGAGAAGAAGCTGCTCGACCTCCAGCAGCGGAAGTTCCGGCTTTAATAGCGGCAATTTTACAGCCTTTTTCTATTAATGATGAAGCGTGGATGTAAAATTTGATAGGGTCTTTTATTTCTTCAATGTAAAGTAATTTAATTTTTGAACTTGTATTGGCGTCAAAAGTTCTGTCCATATATTCCAGCACTTCTTCAACACCAATTTGAGCAGCATTACCAACCGAAAATACACTGTTAAAAGTCAATCCAACAGGCATCCCTGCTTCCATAATAAATACCGCTGTAGCTCCCGAACTTGAAATTAAATCACATCCTTTTTGATTTAATTTTGGAATAGGGGTGGTGAAAACACCATGATAATTGGCGTTTAAAACACCAATACAATTAGGACCAATTAAACATCCACCAACTTCGGTTATTACTTTAACTATTTCTTGTTCAAGTTTGTTGCCATCTTCGGTCACTTCACTAAAGCCAGCAGAAATAATAATAAATGCTTTGGTGTTTTTTTTTTGTGCTAAAGTTTTAATGGCAGCTAAACAGAACTTGGCAGGTATTGCTAACACTGCCAAGTCTGTTTCTGGTAATTCTTCTACTGTTTTAAACGATTTTATGTTTTGAACCTCTGTTTCTTTTGGGTTTACAACAGACAAATTGCCTTTAAACCCACCATTAATAATATTGCTCAACAATTTGCCTCCTGGCTTATTTAAGCTGTTTGAACCGCCAATTACAGCAATACTTTTTGGATTGATAAGAGATTCGTTAATCATAAAATTAGATTTGTTCAAAGTGAGCAGTAAAGTGTCTTAAAAATTTAGGTTCTTTAGTTATTTTGTAACCTCTTACCTCATTTTTAGTTTTTAAAATTTCGTCAAACGTTTCAATAACATATTCAATATGGCTTTGTGTGTAAACTCTACGAGGAATAGCTAAACGAACCAGTTCCATAGGAGCAGGGATTAGTTTTCCGTTTTCATCATATTTACCAAACATTACAGAGCCAATTTCAACAGTTCTGATACCTGCTTTTATATATAATTCGCAAGACAATGCTTGCCCTGGGTATTGGTCAACCGGTATGTGTGAATATAATTTTTTGGCATCAATATAAACCGCATGACCACCAATAGGCATCATTACTGGTACGCCCATTTTATGTAAATGTTCACCTAAATAAGCTGTACTTTTTATTCTGTACTCTAAATAACTTGGGTCAAAAACTTCTTTTAAACCAATAGCTAAAGCTTCCATGTCTCTACCAGACAAACCACCATAAGTACTAAAACCTTCGGTAATGATTAGCAGCATGGTACAAGCTTCGGCTATTTTTTCATCACGTAAGGCTAAAAAACCTCCCATATTAACTAAAGCATCTTTTTTAGAACTCATTGCTGCACCATCAGTTAATGAAAACATTTCTTGAGCAATTTGCTCGTAAGTATAGTTTTCAAAACCCTCTTCCCGATGTTTAATAAAGTAAGCGTTTTCAGCTACTCTACAACAATCTAATAAAAGTAAAACACCATTTTTTTTACAAATAGCACTAACTTCTCTAGTGTTTTTCATGCTTACAGGTTGACCACCACCACTGTTGTTTGTTACAGTAAGAATTACTGCACCAATGTTTTTAGCACCTTTTTCATTTATTAGTTTTTCTAACCTGTCGGTATTAATATTTCCTTTAAAAGGATGAATTAAAGCAGGGTCATTTGACTCGTCAATAGCAATATCAATAGCTTCAGCACCAGAAAACTCAATGTTTGCCCTTGTAGTGTCAAAGTGAGTATTACTGATAAATGTTTTACCAGGTCCGCCTAAGTGTCCATAAATAATACGTTCTGCAGCTCTACCTTGATGAGTTGGTAAAATAAACTCCATACCAGTTAAATGTTTAACGGCATCTTCCATACGTTCCCACGATTTTGAGCCTGCATAAGATTCATCGCCTCTCATTATACCAGCCCATTGTTCAGCACTCATTGCAGAAGTTCCACTATCAGTTAAAAAGTCGATAATTACTTGATCTGATTTTAACAAAAAAGGGTTGTTTTTTGCTTTCTTTAAATATTCAATTCGTTGTTCTTCTGTTGTAACATAAACCGGTTCAACTGATTTTATTTTGAATGGTTCTATTATAGTTTTATGTTGCATGTTTAATGGTTTTTTAAGTAAAATAAAATTTGATGATTTGTGAAAATGGTAAGATTTGAAAATGTAGAATAACAAATTCAAATTAAAAGGTTTACATAAAAGTATCTCTACGTTTAATATTACGTAGATAAGAAAGTGCTTTAATTCTAGAAAGCGAATAATATTTATGTTCTCTAATCACATTCCAAAATTCATAAATTAACTTGTTTTTAGATATGACTAAAATCAGTTAATAATATTTTTTTCTAGAAAAATTAAAACCCAACTTTGAGGAGTAATATTTTGGTTATGGATAAAAAAATAGTTGAATATATTTCAAATAATAAAGTACTAACATTAGCGACTTCGGTTGATAATATTCCTTATTGTGCAAATTGCTTTTATGTTTTTGATGAAAAAAATAAAACATTAATATTCTTATCGGATGAGAGTACTCGTCATATAAGTGAAGCACTGCAAAATAAAGATGTTGCAGGTACAATAAATACAGAGGTTACAACAGTAGCTAAAATCCAAGGAGTGCAATTTACAGGCGAATTTATTAATCCGACTAAAGAGGAAGAAAAGTGTTTTTATGCTATTTATTACGATAAGTTTCCTTTTGCAAAAGCTAAACCATCTCCAATATGGGGTGTCAAATTATTGACCATCAAAATGACAGATAATACGTTGGGCTTTGGTAAAAAAATAAAGTGGAATAGGTAAAATAATTTATTTTATCAATCCAATTTCTCTTAATCGCTGCATTAAATATTCTCCTGCTGTAATGTCGTCAAATGCTTTTGGATTTTCATTGTCTATACAAGACGGTAAACAATTTAATCTCATATCAGAACGAGGATGTAAAAAGAAAGGAACTGAATAACGACTAGTACCTAATTTTTCTTTTGGAGGATTCACTACTCTGTGAGTAGTAGAACGTAGTTTATTATTCGTTAAACGTTGCAACATATCACCAACATTTACAACAATATGGTCTTCAATAGAGGTTACCGCTTTCCATTCGTTTTGTTTGTTTAGTACTTCTAAACCATCAGCAGAAGCACCAACTAATAAAGTGATTAAATTAATGTCTTCATGGGCACCCGCTCTAACTGCTCCTTCTTCAATTTCTCCAGTAATAGGAGGGTAGTGTATTGGTCTAGAAATGCTATTACCATTATGGATGTGTTCGTCAAAATAATTTTCATCTAAACCTAAATACAAGGCAATTGCTCGAAGCATATGTCTACCCGTATTTTCAAAAGTTTGGTATGCTTCTTTTCCGATAGGTAAAAAATCAGGAATCTCAGTTACATTAACATTTTCAGGATATTCTTTTCCAATAGGGTCATTGTCTTCTACAAATTGACCAAAGTGCCAAAATTCTTTTAAGTCTCCAGTAGTCATTCCTTTAGCATGTTCTTTACCAAACGAAGTATAACCACGTTGACCACCTCCACCTTCAATTTCATATTTCTTTTTTACATCTTCTGGTAGAGCAAAGAATTGTTGAATTCTATCATAAAATCGATTGATTAAATCATCGGAAACACCGTGATTTTTAACAGCCACAAAACCTATTTCTTCGTAGGCTTTACCCAACTCTTGAATAAACTTGTTTTTTCTAGTAATGTCTCCTGATAAAAAGTCAGCTAAATCTACAGATGGAATTCCTTGTGGTGTGCTCATTAATTAAAGTTTATTGTTTGGTCAAATGTATTAAAAATCAACGTGAAGTTTTACATTTAGTTGACGAGAAGTTAAATAATTTGGAACTGCATAGTTTCGTCCACTAACATCTTCAAGCCATAAATAAGAAATTACATTGCTAATTTGTAGTAAGTTGAATACTTCAGCACTTATCCAAACATTTTTTAGATGTTTAATAGGGTTGTTTCCTTTAAATTCCTTTTTCTCACTTTTCAGGTGGTAAGAAAATCCTAGGTCAACCCTTCTGTAGTCAGGCATTCTAAAAGTTGCCTTATATCTTTCATGTGTGTTAGTTGGTCCAAACGGTAAGCCCATACCATAATATAAGGCAATGTGCATTTTAAAACTTGGCAATCGTGGAATATAATCTTGAAAGTATAATGAAAAGTTTACCCGCTGATCAGTTGGTCTTGGAATGTAGCCAGGTTCAACTCTAATACTATCGGTTATTGCGTTATTAGCAGTAAAACCAGTAACTATTCTTTCTCCATCGCTATTATAATAGTCATAGTAAAAGTCATCATTTAAATCTTCAGCAGTTTTCATCACAGACATACTAAACCAAGACTCAACACCTTTAACAAATTCTCCATTAATTTTAAAATCTGCACCAGTTGCATAAGCCTTAGCATTGTTTCGAGCATAATATCTAATTCTTACATTTTCAATTTCGTAAGGAATTACATTTTCCATTTGTTTATAATACAATTCTGCTACAAATTTAAAAGGTCTTCCCCAAGCCTTAAAGTTATGGTCAGCACCTAATACAGCTTGATAAGAAACCTGAGATTTGATGTCTTTATTAATTGTTCCATCAAACCCTCTCATTTCACGGTAGAAAGGAGGTTGGTAATATACTCCACCAGATAACCTAAATAAATAATCATGCTTCCAGTTAGGTTGGATAGAAAAAGAGCCTCTTGGGCTTACAATAAACTCTTTGTTTAAATCCCAATAATTACCTCTAGCTCCTATGCTAAAAGCATATTTTGTTGTGTCTTTTTCCCATTTAAAATCACGTTGTAAATAACCACTATATCTATTACTTTTTAATGTAACTCTCGATTTTAATACTTCATTTAATTCAAGTAATTGTAAGGGTTGGATAGCAGAATTTGTATAACCAACAGAACCTATTGCTTGTGGTGTTAAATAACCTGTTGAATCAATAATTCCCCATTCATTAATTCTATCAATAATATCTTCGCGTTGGTATTTAACACCCCAAAATGTAGTATGTTTTGATTTGAATATTTTTCCTTTATGTTCAATGTTAAAAACGGTGGCATCTAATTGATTTCTAGCGTGGTCAAGATAGGTTCCAATGCCACGATTAAACTTTACATCACCAAAATTATCTTTGCTCAAATCTCTTTCTAGTTCGTCTATTCTATAACCTCCTTCAATATCAAATTTTTCATCTTCTAAATCTCTAAAGCCCGAAGTTATTAGTTTTAATTCTACATTTTCTTTTGGTTTAAAAGTGTTAGATATTGCTCCAAAATAGGTTTGAAATTGATCTACTTCTTGTCCATCAAAATAAACCGTTAATTGAAGTGCTTCATTAATAGTACCAAATTCTGTTTCTCTTGTGTCAGGTATAAATTTGTATTGATTTCTTGCTACATTTCCTAAAAAACCAACTTCCCATTTTTCAGAAATATCGTAGGTAAGGTAGGTTTGGATATCATAAAATGTTGGTTGATATTCTCCATCTGTATCTAAACTTTGTAAAACATATTTATTGGATTTGTACCTTAATCCCGTAAGATAAGTGAAACGATGGTTTTTGCTTGCACCACCAATATTCAAATTAGCCCCTTGTAAACTCATGGTTACAGAGCCTTCAAAATCTTCAGGTTCTTTATAGGTAATATCTAGCACAGAAGCCATTTTATCTCCATACTTTGCTGCAAAACCTCCAGCCGAAAACTCAATATCACTTACCATGTCAGAATTAATAAAACTTAATCCTTCTTGCTGACCACTACGTATTAAAAAGGGTCTAAAAATTTCAATATCATTAACGTAAATTAAGTTTTCATCATAATTACCACCTCTAACAGAATATTGAGAACTTAATTCATTATTAGATGAGACACCAGGTAAGGTTTTTAAAATAGCTTCGAAACTACCTGAAGAACTCATAAAGCCAGAAGCTAAATTTGGTTTTATTTTAACCATTGTTTCAGCTCTATTTTGTTCTTCTTTTAATTCGAATTGAGTAATGTTGGTAGTGGAATTTTGAAGTTCTATATTGTACGTAAAGACTTCATTAGGTAAAAGTTTAAATTTTTCTTTTATAGGTTTAAATCCAATAAATGTAATGCCAATCATCACTTCTTTGTTGGCAGGAATTTCAATTGAAAAAGCTCCGTTTTTATCGGATACATCCCCTTTAACACTACCAACTATTGCCACATTAGCGCCTTCAATTGGTTTGTTGTTACTGTCAACCAACTTACCTTTTAAGGTAGCCGTTTCTTGTGCAGTAATTACAGTAATACCTGTAAAAAACAATAATATATATAAGAAGTGTTTTAAAATCATTTACTAAATACTGTCGTTCAAACAGGATTTCAAAAGTAGCTAAAATAGTTATAGCTATAAACCCTTTCATGTTACTAATATTGTTTACAATGTTTAACTATTTTCCTTTTACATAAATATTTTACCATTGGTGTAGTTTGTTTTGTAGAGTCGTTTATTATTCACTATTTTCGTGATGTTATAATTATTTAGAGAAAAAACGATAAGAATATGAGAAAAATTTTAATGTCAGTTGCTTTGTGTGCAGGCATAATAAGTGTACAGGCACAAAACAAAATTGAGTTTGAACAATATAAACTCAAAAATGGAATGAATGTTATTTTACATGAAGACCATTCAACTCCAATTGTTGCAGTAACAGTACTGTATCATGTGGGGTCTAAAAATGAAAACCCTGAAAGAACTGGATTTGCTCACTTTTTTGAACATTTATTATTTGAAGGTTCAGAAAATATTGAAAGAGGAGAGTACATGAAATTGGTTCAAAGTAATGGGGGTATTTTAAATGCAAATACTTCATTTGATAGAACGTTTTACTTTGAAATTTTACCATCTAATCAATTAGAATTAGGTTTATGGTTAGAGTCTGAAAGACTCTTACATGCTAAAATTGATGAAACAGGTGTGGAAACTCAACGTGAAGTAGTAAAAGAGGAATACCGTCAGCGTTATGATAACCAACCTTATGGTACTTTTTTACCTCAAATGTTTAGAAGAGCATTTGTAGAGCATCCTTACCAATGGGTGCCAATAGGTTCGTTAGAACATTTAAATCAAGCTAAAATTGAAGAGTTTAGAGATTTCTATAAAACTTATTATGTACCAAATAACGCAACATTATCTATTGCAGGAGATTTTAATAAACCTCAATTAAAAAAATGGATAGAAACTTATTTCGGAAGTATTCCTAAAGGAACGAAAGAAATGAATAGACCTACTGTTGTTGAGCCTGTTAAAAAAGAAGAAGTAAGAGATGTTATTTATGATAATGTTCAATTACCTGCAGTTATGATGGGTTATCATACTCCTGCTCAAGGAACACCGGATTCTTATGCTGTAAGTATGTTAGCACAAATTTTATCTCAAGGAAAAAGTTCTCGTTTACAAAAAAGTGTAATGGATGAGCAACAAAAAGCTTTGTTTGTTGGTGCTTTCCCTTTTCCAACTGAAGACCCAGGAATGGCTCTAATGTTTGGGATTACAAATATGGGTGTATCAATCGATGATTTAGAAGCAGCAATAGATGCTGAAGTTGAGAAAGTACAAACGGAATTAATTAGTGATGATGAATTTCAAAAATTGAAAAATCAGATTGAAAATGATATGATTTCTCAAAATTCTAAAATTGAAGGAGTTGCTGAAAGTCTGGCTAATTACTCTGTTTATTATGGAGATGCAAACTTAATTAATACTGAAGTTGAGAGATACTTAAAAGTAACTAAAGAAGATATAAAAAGAGTTGCAAATGAGTATTTTAGAAAAGACAATAGAGTAGTATTACATTATTTACCTAAGTCGGAAGATAAATCAGCAACTGAAGAGAAATAATAGATTTTAAGATAAAAAAATAAACAAATGAAGAAGATATTATCAATACTAAGTGCAGCATTAATACTTATAAGTGTTGCCTCTGCTCAAAAATTAGATCGTAGTAAACGACCTGCACCTGGAGCAGCCCCTGAAATTAAGTTAGGCGAAATGCAGTCATTTACATTAGAAAATGGAATGAAAGTTTTTGTAGTTGAGAACCACAAACTACCAAAAGTTGCATTTTCATTATCCTTAGATGTTGATCCTGTAATGGAAGAAAGTATGGTTGGATATACATCTGCAACTGGAGAATTGTTGAGTAGAGGAACAAAAAACAGAACTAAAGATGAATTTAATGAACAAATAGATTTTATTGGAGCCGATTTTTATACTTCTTCAAATAGTATATATGCGGGGTCTTTAAAAAAGCATCAAGAAAAATTATTAGATATTATGTCTGATGTATTGATGAATGCTGATTTTAAACAAGAAGAATTAGATAAAATTAAAAAACAAACACTATCAGGTTTACAAACATCAAAAGATAATCCTGAT
>TARA_R110001592_G_scaffold1874_16_pt1 | contig 11736 bp, 12 predicted proteins | sample TARA_R110001592 | Tara Oceans TARA_R110001592 (sample SAMEA4398387) | marine metagenome | biome: Polar Biome; feature: [SRF] surface water layer (ENVO:00010504); material: water (ENVO:00002006), including particulate matter (ENVO:01000060) such as... | depth 5 m | reverse complement strand
AACACTGGAAGCCGAGTATTGTACGCTTTTCAAACATCACGATTCCAGTCGCATGAGCCTAAGTGGCTCGATTGTCAGAAATTTCCTCGTTCTGCCTTATCGGCTGCAGACGCGCATTGGCTGCTAGACACTGGGTCTTTAACGGCGCATTTACGGCGCCTATCCCATGGGCATTTCCATGTTGAAGTGCTCGCTCAGCGCTGGCAGATTCCGCGTTTATCAGAGCGCCGCTTACTGGGTATGGGCGATCGCCACTGGGGCTTGGTGAGGGAGGTGCGTTTACATTGCAACCGTCAGCCTTGGGTCTACGCTCGTAGCGTTTTACCGGCCACCTCGCTGGTTGGGCGCCTAGATCGCTTGCGGACTTTAGACAGTCGTCCCCTTGGGCATCTGCTGTTTACTGATCCCCATATGTCCCGCGACCGCTATGAAATATGCAAGGTGCCCGCCGCTGCGCTGGATGAGTCAGTGCTTGCGCCGTATAGCGACGATCTGTGGGGCCGGCGATCGCGGTTTTTGCTCAGTGGTCACCCTATTATGGTAAGCGAGATATTTTTACCGGCTTTTCGTCCCTGGTAACTTTTCACCGAGCTTGGTGGTGCTGATATACTTTTTCCAGAAAATCCCAATGGTCAGCTTATGAACGCATTACTCCAGCAATTAAAAAAGCAAACTCCTCAGTATCGCGCCCTAATGCGGCTAGATCGACCGATTGGCACGTATCTGGTGTTGTGGCCAACCCTCTGGGCGCTATGGTTTGCGGCAGAGGGGTTTCCGGCGTGGCATTTGCTGATTATTTTCGTGGCGGGAACATTTTTGATGCGTTCTGCCGGCTGTGTCATTAACGATTATGCGGACCGGAAAATTGATGCCCATGTTAGTCGCACTAAAGATCGGCCCTTTGCCACTGGCGCGGTCACAGAAAAAGAGGCCTTGCTGCTGTTTGCAGTCTTGTGTGCGCTAGCCTTTATTCTGGTGTTGTTCACCAATTGGCTGACTGTTGGGTTTGCCGTTGTCGCCGTCGCCTTGGCGGCTACTTATCCCTTTATGAAGCGCTATACCCATTTGCCTCAGCTAGTTTTGGGCGCGGCCTTTGCCTGGGGTATTCCCATGGCCTTTACCGCCCAAACCGGCGAACTTCCGCCGCCGGCAGCCTGGCTTTTGTATATTGGTGTCTTAATTTGGACAGTGAGCTATGACACCTTTTACGCGATGGTAGATCGCGAGGACGATTTAAAAATCGGGGTGAAATCTACCGCTATCTTATTTGGTGATGACGATAAGGTGATCACGGCGATGCTGCAGGTTTGCGTTGTTGTGGTGCTGTTGATGGCCGGGCCGCGGTTTGGTATGAGTTTTATTTACTATGCCGGGGTGATCGCTGCCAGTGGCCTGTTTATCTATCAGCAACAGTTGATCCGCTATCGTCAAACCGATAAATGTTTTCAGGCCTTTTTAAATAACAACTGGGTGGGTATGGTTATTTTTGCGGGCATTGTGCTCCATTTTTTGATGGGAGCATGAGGGGTGTTTGATCTTGAGTTAGAGTTTGTTGACAGTATTGTCGACATCGGCGCGGAGGCTTGGAATAGTGCGGCCGGCTGTGATTACCCCTTCACCCGGTACGAGTTTTTACACGCGCTTGAAGCAAGTGGCGCGGTGTCTGAAGACCGAGGTTGGCAGCCCCATCATCTTGTTATTCGCCGAAGTGAGCAGCTTGTTGGCGTTATGCCTTTTTATATCAAGACCCATAGTTATGGCGAGTATGTTTTTGATTGGTCATGGGCAGATGCATACCAGCGTCATGGGCGCTCGTATTACCCCAAACTATTATCCGCTATTCCGTTTACACCGGCGACCGGGCCACGGCTCTGCTTAGTGGATGAGAGTGAACGCAGTAGCATTATGGCTATATTGGCAAAGGCTCTGCCGGCGCATGCTAAGGAACTTGGCGCGTCATCCGTGCATATTTTATTCTCGCGGGCAGAAGTGGCGAACACATGGTCGCAAGAAGGTTTGATGCAGCGCATTGGACCGCAGTATCACTGGTATGACCGCAATTATGGCGATTTTGACGGCTTCTTGGCGGCGTTTAGTTCGCGTAAGCGCAAAGGTTTGCGAAAAGAGCGCCGCGTGGTGCTTGAGCAAGGCTTGAGCTTGCAGGTATTGCCGGGGGCTGAAGTGAGTGCTGAGCAGTGGCGCTTCTTCTTTCACTGTTACCAGCTCACTTACGCTAAGCGCAGTGGTCACGGCGGGTATTTGCCAGAGACTTTCTTTACCGAGTTAGCGGCAACGATGCCAGAGCAGTTGGTAATGGTGCTTGCCAGCCACGGCGACGAACCGGTGGCCGTGGCACTCAATTTTCGCGATCAACATACGCTTTATGGCCGTTATTGGGGCTGTATTCGGGAGTATGAGTTCCTGCACTTTGAGGCCTGTTATTACCAGGGCATCGAGTACTGCTTGCAAGAAGGCTTGCGGCATTTTGATCCTGGCGCGCAGGGAGAACACAAAATTCAGCGCGGCTTTACGCCAATATTGACCTATTCAAACCACTGGCTGGTGGACGCTGATTTTTCAGCAGCGGTGCAGCGGTTTTTAGACGAGGAGCACCTCCATATTGGGGATTATCTGCGCCAAGCTAGCGAAATGTTACCTTTCAAGCAGGCCGACGGAACGTAAGTCCGTCGGCCTCTATGGTTTACTGCTGGGCGTTTTTTAAGACGCGCTCAACGTAGAGCAAACAGATAATGGGTAGTAGGAAGCTGCAGCCTATTTGAACGGCGTGAATAATGTCTTCCAATGTCCACTGGGTGCCGCTGCTATACCAATACGCCACTATTGGCATGGTGATAAAAATTAAGGTTGGCAGGTAGCGCCAGAGGTAATAGGCCATGCTAGATGCGGCTTCACTGTCGGCTCGGCGATAGCAGTAGAAGGTGATTAGCACCACTAAAAAACCGATGATCAGCACATAATAGCTACCTAATATGCCGGCAAGTAAATTCAATATTGCGCCGAATACCAAGCTAATTAAACTGACATTGACGAGTCCGCGCAGTACACGTAATTTTCGTCTTTCCATAATGAACCCCCTTATATCTTTGCCAATTACCCGTGAATATCTTTGACTAACAAGCCGTATTTTAGCGCAGATTCGGGCAGGGGTTGATCCAGCGGGATCTTGACCCGATGACCCGATCCGGGTGCGGCGCTAATCGCCTTGCCGTGCTTGTCACTGAGGGTTTTTAGGGTGAAACGGCTGTTGCCGCCGGGCATCATTAACTCCAAGGTGTCGCCAGTTTCAAAGCGGTTTTTGACATCGACGGTAATCACTGAATCCTGCGCATCGACAATTTCGCCAACAAACTGCTGCTGTTGCGCATTGTTTAAACCCATTTCGTAATTTTGGTAGTCCTTGGGTGGATGGCGTCGGTAAAAACCTTCGGTGTAGCCGCGGTTGGCAAGGGTATCTAGCTCGTCCATCAGATGCATGTTGAAGGGTTTGCCATGTGCCGCGTCATCAATGGCACGTCGATATACTTGGGCAGTGCGCGCAACGTAGTAATGAGATTTTGTGCGGCCCTCGATTTTCAAGGAGTGCACACCCATCGCGGCTAGGCGCTCGACATGTTGTACCGCACGGAGGTCTTTGGAATTCATAATATAGGTGCCGTGCTCATCTTCGTAAGCAGGCATAAATTCGCCGGGCCGTTGGGCTTGTTGTAGCAGCACGGGTTCAGTCACGGTTTGGGGCTCAGGGATATAGGTTTGCACCGGCACCAAATCGCCGGTTTCGTCCTCTTTGGCGTCATGTGCTTGGTATTTCCAGCGGCAGGCATTGGTACAGGCGCCTTGGTTGGGATCGCGGTGATTCATATAACCAGATAATAGACAGCGACCAGAATAGGCGATGCATAGCGCGCCGTGTACAAAGACTTCAATCTCCATCTCCGGTACACGCTGGCGAATTTCTTCAATTTCATCCAGCGCCAGCTCGCGAGAAAGAATCACTCGCTCTATGCCGTTTTGGTGCCAAAATTTAACGGCCGCCCAGTTAACGGCATTGGCCTGCACTGATAAATGAATCGGCATATCAGGCCATTTTTCTCGCACTAGCATCATCAGCCCGGGGTCCGCCATGATTAAGGCGTCGGGCCGCATTTCTATTACCGGAGCGAGGTCGCGTAGATAGCTGCGGATTTTGTCGTTATGTGGTGAAATATTAGAGGCTAGATAGAATTTCTTGTTCTGGCGATGCGCTTCTTCTATACCTTTGCCCAGCGTTTCCACGTCTTTGAATTCGTTATTCCGCACCCGCAAGCTATAGCGTGGTTGACCGGCGTAGACTGCATCTGCGCCGTAGGCGAAGGCATAGTACATATTGCGGAGACTGCCGGCGGGTGAGAGGAGTTCGGGAATCATGGTGGGGGGCCTTAGAATGACATGGGGTGCGTATGGTAGCGCAAACGTAGGTATTCTGCGCTATTGGTGTCCCGACTTGGCTTGGTTACACTCGACTTAGCAAGTAAACGAATGGCGTGTTGGGAAAGACAATATTGAAAGTATCTTTTACAAGCGTGTTGGCGTTCTTCCTATTAGCAATGTTTTTGTCGGGGTGTGCCGTTGCTCCAGTGTCGCCAATGGATAGCGATGGAGACGGCGTTGCCGACACCGAGGATAGATGTCCGGCGACAAATAGCGATTTAGGTGTTGATCGCTACGGCTGCGCAGACAGTGATAGCGACGGTATCATCGATACCGTCGATCGCTGCCCGGCAACCCCACTCGGCAACGCCGTAGATCAATTTGGCTGCTTAGATAGTGATAACGACGGGGTTAAGAATGGCGAGGATCAATGTCCTCGTACGAGGGCTGGCGACCGCGTAATGCACAATGGATGCTCTGCCCGGCAAGCGGTCAGCTTAGAAAGCGTGCGGTTTGACCATGGTGGCATCGAGATATCAGCTGAAGCGCGTGAGCGCTTGTCTCGTGTTGCAGAGGTATTGAGACTTTCTCCCCAATACCGCATAGCCCTGCAGGGGCATAGTGATAGCAGCGGTTCAGCGAATTTCAATTATCGATTGTCGCGGCATAGGGCGAATGCGGTGATGGCGGTGTTGTTAGAGCTGGGTGTTCCCTCGGCACGTATCGAAATCCAAGCCTACGGCGCGGCAATGCCAATTGCAGATAATAATACTGAACACGGTCGCGCGCTTAATCGTCGAGTTGCCCTGCGCGTGATTCGAGCGGGGTCCTCAAAATAGCCTGCCATTGGCGCTTATCTGCGCAGGCATTTCGTCACTACTACCATCAAGCACCGCTTTACTACTTACCCTAGAGCGGTTAGCATTTCGCGGCTTTCAAATGTTAAGCTGTACGCAGTTTGAATAAAAAATTACGCAATTATTGTGCGCAATGCCTTAAAGTGTGTTTTAAGGTTCGAGTTGACGTGGTAATTTGCGCTTTATAAGAAATAACTTAAATGATTCAGGGGATGTTTATGAGCAAGCAATGGAAGACTGCTCTTGCTGCCGGTGTGATTTTGGCATCAGCAGCGGGTGCGGCTATGGCTGAAGCCGAAAAGGAAAAAGGTTACTACATTGGTGGTAATGCTTTTTATAATGAAGTTTTTGACGCAGACGGCACAGTATCAACGACTGCTGCTGGCGGCATTCCAGTTTTGGGTGGGATTCCGGTTATCGGTGATCTGCTTAACGGTTTGTTGGGCGGCGGCGCAGGCGGTAGTGCCAATATCGAAGCTAGTTACGATAAAGATTTTAGCTACGGCGCAACCTTTGGTTATAAGTTTGAAAGCCCATACCGCGTAGAATTTGAATATCGTCAGGGCGAAAATGATATCGACAGCGTAAGTGGCGCCGGTGTCTCTTCTTCTAGCAATGGTTCGCTGGAAGTGACCTCGATGATGGGTAACTTATGGTACGACTTCTCTGCCGGTGAGCGTCTGCGCCCTTACGTCGGTTTTGGTTTGGGTCAAGCTAACCTAGATTTTGGTGACGCTGATGATGACGTCCTTATTGGGCAGTTAGGTGCCGGTGTTACTTTCTACTTGACTCCGCGCTTGGCGCTTGATGCCGGTTACCGTTACAGCATGTCAGAGGACGCCAGTTATACATCAGGCGCCGTTGAAACTGAGATTGAATACAGCGCACAAAGTGTTTTGCTTGGTTTGCGTTATAACTTCTTCGACGCGCAATACGGCGTAAAAGATGCTGATGGCGACGGCGTTTCTGACGAAATGGACCAGTGCCCAGGCACGCCTCTTGGCGTTCAAGTTGACAGCGTAGGCTGCCCACTTGATGGTGATAACGACGGCGTTGCTGATTATCTTGATCAGTGCCCGAACACTCCTGCAGGCGCAGAAGTAAATGCGGTTGGTTGTCCCTTAGATGGTGATGGCGACGGCGTTGTAGACGCAGACGATGCATGCCCTGACACCCCGGCTGGTGAAGCGGTAATGTCTAATGGCTGTGCACAGGATCAGGCTGTAATTTTGCGCGGTGTTAACTTTGAGCTGAATAGCGCTAAGCTGACCATGAACGCAGAAACTATCTTGAACGATGTTGCGGCAACCTTAAACAGCTCGCCTGGCTTCAATGTTGAGCTGCAAGGTCATACCGACAGCACGGGCAGTGCTAGCTACAATATGAACCTTTCGCAAAACCGTGCTAAGTCAGTGAAAAACTACTTAGTTGGCAGTGGTGTTGGCAGTAATCGTCTAACGGCCACTGGCTACGGCGAAGAGCAGCCTATTGCTAGCAACGATACCAAAGACGGCCGTGCAGAAAACCGCCGTGTTGAGCTTAAGGTATTGGGTAGCGATGCGGCGATGGTTGCTGAGCCAATGGTGTACGAAGAGCCTATGCTTGAAGACACCATGATGGACGAGCCAATGGTCGAAGAAGCGGCTATGATGGACGAGCCAATGGTTGAAGACGCGGCAGCTGAAGAGATGATGATGGATGAGCCTGCTTCGGAAGAAGAGTATCAGCCATATGAAATGTCTGAGGACGAGATGGATTACTAAGTTGCGAATACGCAGTTAGTACCATCTTAGAAAAAACCCGGTCTAGGCCGGGTTTTTTTATGCTTGTATTTTTTCCAATATCAGATTTGGAATTTAATGGCTTGCTTACCAAGCTTTGCGCTTCCAGATAAGTAGCTGGTTATTTGCTGGCATATCATGATCTGCCAGCAAGCTTAATCCAGCCTGGCGAGCGAGGGAATCGATCCTTTCAAAGTCGCGTATCCCACTCGCACTGCTGTTGTGTTTTAACCACAGATCAAAGTCAGCATTGCTGGTAGAAGTGAATTTTCCTTGATACTTAAAGGGGCCATAAATACATAGCAGCCCTGTGGGCGTTAGATGTGTATTCACTTTGCTAAAGAATAACTCCACCTCCGTCCAGGCCATAATATGGAGGGTATTGGCGGAGAAAATGGCGTCGTATTGTTGAGTCGGCCACGCGGCATCGTGAACGTCTAATGTCAGCGGAGCTGGCAGCGTGGTATTGCTGAGCCAGCTGCGTATACCTGCTATATTTTCACTGCGGTCACTGCATTGCCAAATTAATTGGGGCATATTAGCGCCAAAATACACGCCATGCTGGCCCGTCCCACTGCCGATTTCTAAGACATTACGGCATTCTTGTAACGCCGGTTTTAAATGATTTAATATCGCTTGTTTATTGTTTTCGCATGCCTGTGAGAAGGGCTTAGCATCGATCATAGTAGGGTCGCCAAAATTGCGCACCACCGGGTCGATGGCGAATAGTCCGTATAGGGAAGTCAGTTTAGCGTTTATGAGGGGAGTGCAACAATGGCATATTGGTTGATGAAATCCGAGCCAGATACCTTCAGTTTGGAGGATTTGCGCAGTCGCCCTAATAGCACTGAGCACTGGGATGGTGTTCGTAATTACCAGGCGAGGAATATGATGCGTGACCAGATGAAGTGTGGTGATAAGGTCTTTTTTTATCACTCGTCTTGTCCGGTACCTGGTATTGCCGGCATTGCCAAGGTGGTTAAAGAGGCCTACCCCGACGCCAGTGCGCAAAATCCTGAGTCGCGTTACTACGATCCTAAGGCGAGTGCAGACAATCCCCGCTGGTTTATGGTGGATGTAAAATTTGAGCGCAAATTTAAGCGCTTATTGCCATTGGCCGAATTAAAAGCGGCGCCGGCCTTGGGCGGCATGGCTTTGCTTAAGAAGGGCAACCGCCTATCTATAATGGCGGTGAGCAAGGACGAGTGGCAGCAAATTTTGGCGATGGTTTAAGTGCCTAGACCTCGCCGGCTTAGACGGCCGCATCTCTCAAAAACACCCATTCTCTTGCGGTAGACTGCTCTGAACTGAAGTAATAGCCCTCGCTATCAAAAGCCTTTAACTGTTCGACATCCGAGATACGCTTTTTAATAATATAGGCAGCCATCAGGCCCCGGGCTCTCTTCGCATAGAAACTAATAATTTTATACTTGTCGTTTTTATAGTCTTTGAATACTGGGGTGATGATGTCTGCTTTTAGCGCTTTTGGTTTAACGGCGCTAAAGTACTCGTTTGACGCGAGGTTCACTAAAATCTGCGAATCGATTTCCGTCAGTTGCTTGTTCAGCGCCTGAGTTATCTCGGTATCCCAAAATTCGTATAAATTCTTACCATTTTTGTTTTCAAAGCGAGTGCCCATTTCCAGCCTGTAGGGCTGTATTAAATCTAGGGGTCTCAGCAAGCCATAGAGACCGGAAAGAATGCGCAAATGCTGTTGCGCAAAGTCGAAATCATCGCGGGCAAAGCTGTCTGCATTTAAGCCAGTGTAAACGTCACCACGAAATGCCAGTACAGCTGCCTTGGCATTATCTGGCGTAAATGGCCGCGACCAATTCATAAACCGACGGTGATTTAAGTCGCCAAGTTTAGGGCTGATCTTCATCAGTGCCGAAATATCGTCGGGATTGAGCTTTTGCAATTGTGAGATCAGCGTCTCTGAGCGCTCTAAAAAATCGTTCTGAGTGAATAGCTCGGTGTGTGAGGCATTCTCAAAGTCTAAAGTTTTTGCCGGAGATATTACGAGTAACATAGGGCTTTCCTATTAGGCCTGTTCACAATCTTCTTTGCTTGCAGCTAAACGCAGAGAGCGTGGCTTAGGCTTTTAGTAAATCTTGCCACCAATTCAGAGCTTCGCCGCTGTCGGGATCGTAGACATTGCCGTAGTTCCAACTCGCCGCTTCACCGTTAATCCATTTGCCCATAAGTTGTTCAATGCTGCTAAATCCTACGGCGAAATGGATGCTGTAGACCAAGGCGCGTTCAGTTTTTATGTCTAGGCAGCCGGCTAATTTTTCAATTTCTGCGGTGAGCTGCATTTCCAAGGCTTCATTGGGTTCGCGCAAAAAAACCCGAATTGATAGACTGCCGCCGCGCTCAACTACGATAAAGCGGCCGCGGGAATCTGCATTGAGATTGATACTGTCTAATGCCGCTACACCGCGCACGAACAGTGGCGACTTCAGTAAACGAAAATCGCCACTATTCTGGAGTGGCGTGGCAAGTACCTTCTCAAAAATAGGCTGATTATTTACTGGATGGGTGCCGGCGTATAACTCCAGCAGTGTTTCCTGATCGGCAAAGGGCGCGTTGTCTGTCATAGGTATTCGTGTGCTACTTAGCAATTCGATGTGTTGGTGGACAATGATACCGATTTTATCTGCCCACCGCACGGCGGTCTTTATAGTGTGGGTATTTACTGGCCTGGAAATTGGATGCCAATCGGGGGCGGGGTATAAAAGTCCTGGGACTGTGTTTTGTGTCCAATGCTGAGTAATTTAAAGCCGCCTTCGATTTGTAAAACGCCAGAGTCTGCTTGGCCTTTAAATGCGTCTTCCAAGGCCAGGAGCTTATTGCCGCGCTCGTTTTTCATTGAGCTGGCAAAGCGGCGAAAAAAGTGGCGTAGACCGTCGCTGGCTTTCGCTACATCTTTGTGGTCGGTGAGGACGGCAAGGAATTCAGCGCGACCGTCGCTGGCAGTGTAAACTCTACCTTTTATACCGGCTACATCACTGAATTGACCTGTGGGTCTTAGGCTCACCGCCGTAGAATCAGGTATATGCGCGGCTTGCCCTTGTTGCGAGCCGTTGATGATGTCACCTATTTGATCCACGCTCATGACGACTCGGGCGCCACCTTGCTGCAGCACGGCAATAGCTTGGTCGCCATTGATGATGGAGTAGCCAAGCTGACCGCGATCTACGCGAATATGTTGATCGTCGCGGTAACTAAGAACGAGAGTTTCTTTACCCATGGCATAGCGAGCGACAATGTCTGCCACTGCGCCGCCAGCGTGTAATGTAGCGGTAAAACCGAGCATAGTAAGAATAATAATAGAACGCATGGTGTCTCCTTGGCATCTGAGCCCACAGAATAGCTATAATGTGCAGCTAATTTAGGGATACCAAAATAGTGAAGCAGTGTGTTTGTTTAATAGATAGTGTGACCGAGCGACTTGGACGCCTACTCGCGTGGTTAATTCCCTTAATGATGCTCGGCACTGCTGCCGTGGTTATCATGCGCTATGGCTTTGGTCAGGGAATGACGGCCTTGCAAGAGTCGGTCACTTACTTTCACGGCACTGTCTTTATGCTCGGCGCGGCCTACACATTAAAGCATGGCGGTCATGTGCGGGTGGATATTTTTTATCATCGTTTCTCAGCTCGTACCAAGGCTTGGGTAGACAGTATAGGCAGTATCGTTTTCTTGCTGCCGCTTTGTGGCTTAATCTTAATTACCAGTTGGGATTTTGCCGATAATGCCTGGGCGATACGAGAAACCTCGGTGGAGCCGGGCGGCTTGCCCTTTGTCTATCTCTTAAAATCATTATTGCCACTGATGGCAATTAATCTTGGTCTACAAGGTATCGCCGAGTTGCTGCGCAATGCCATGATCTTGATCAGTCCGGAGCTCGACGCCCATGCTGATTGAGTTTCTACCTCTGCTCATGTTTGTCGTCATCTGCTTGGTTATCATGCTTGGCTATCCGGTGGCATTCAGTCTGGCTGGCACCGCCATGCTTTTTGCCGGCATTGGCATTAGTATTGGTCATTTTGATGCGTCATTTCTGGAGGCCCTGTCGGCGCGACTATACGGCACCATTACTAACGTCACCCTGATCGCCGTTCCCCTCTTCGTCTTAATGGGGGTATTGCTGGAAAAGAGCCGTCTGGCAGAAGAGTTACTTAGCAATATGTCGGCCTTATTTGGTCGCCGTCGTGGCGGCCTAGGGTTCTCGGTAATTCTGGTGGGAATGTTGCTGGCTGCCAGCACCGGAATTGTCGGGGCAACGGTTGTCACCATGGGCTTAATGTCGCTGCCCACTATGTTGAAGCGTGGTTATGACCCGAGCTTAGCGACCGGCACTATTTGTGCGACCGGTACCTTGGGGCAAATTATTCCACCGTCTATTGCCCTCGTTCTACTGGGGGACACCTTGTCTAGTGCATATCAGCAGGCGCAGCTTGACCTAGGAGTGTTTAGTCCTAAAACGCTTTCGGTAGGTGATTTATTTATTGGCGCGCTGGTGCCAGGTTTAATATTGGTTGTGCTCTATTTGTTGTATATGGGCTTTGTCGCCATGCGTCAGCCAGAGCGAGCGCCGGCAGCCACAGATCTTGAGCCACCGCCATTAAGCGCCTTACTTAAAGGCCTTCTTCCCCCCATTGTTTTAA
>TARA_R110001592_G_scaffold178398_2_pt1 | contig 11738 bp, 1 predicted proteins | sample TARA_R110001592 | Tara Oceans TARA_R110001592 (sample SAMEA4398387) | marine metagenome | biome: Polar Biome; feature: [SRF] surface water layer (ENVO:00010504); material: water (ENVO:00002006), including particulate matter (ENVO:01000060) such as... | depth 5 m | reverse complement strand
TCCGCAATTTTTGTAGGGATATAACCTTGTTTTAATATCCATGATAATGCTTTTTTAGCTTTACTACCTGGTCCATAAACAGCTGCTGCTAGTTCAGCTTCAGTAACGTTAATCTTTAACCCATCCCTTCTTTGCTTAAGCATATCAGAGTTCATGATAGTCATAAAATCCTTCCAATATTGAGGTTGATTAGCAAATGCTTTTCCAGCTGCGTAAACATTATTTTCAGCATGGTTAATAAAATTGACAGATGACATTAGCTGTAGAGTTGCAGATCTAGTATTAAAATTCATAATAGCACCAACAGATCCATTTAAGTAGTTCATAACGTTGTTACCTATTCTACCTAAGTCTCTGTTTCTAGTTTTACCAGTTTCCATCCTTTCAAACATGTTCTCTGTAGCCTCTCTCCACAAAGGACCAAGCTCAGACTCCATCTTTGCCATGTTTTCTTTAGTGAATATTTCATTCTTTCTTTCTATCCACTCGTTTATGTATTTCTTCCTACCAGTAGTAGATCCAGTTTCTTGAACTTCAGTAGCTATAGTTTCTGCCCACCAAGTTTCTTTAGGTTGTTTTAATCCAGTTTCTATCTTAGTTAAAATAGCAACGCTTTCAGCATAAGCTTGTAGCTTGGGATTATTAGCAACATGCTCTAGTAATTTAGCTTTTGATGTTTTTGTTAGTCCAGGTACTTCAAAGCCAGCTTTGTTCCATATATAAACCCTAGCAGCTTGATCAACTGTAAAGTTAGTCCCTTCAACAGGCTTGTCTAAAGATTTAACTATATCTTTGTTTTGCTTACGCAAGCCCATGTAATCGTTAAGTATGGTTTGTCTAGCCGTATTAAGATCGTTAATACCTCTTTCCCATGGTTTATAGAAGTTCTTTTCAAACCACTTCTTATTTTCAACGCCTTTTTTACCCTTACCATACATTGGCTCCATTAGTAATTCTAAATCAGAAGCAGAGTCTGTCATGAAGAACTTTCTTCTTTTTTTATCTTTACCTCTTACTTTTCCTTCAGCTGTAGAAAACTTTTTATTTGCCTTAATGCCAAAAGTAGATTCCATAATATCGTTGATCTCAAGCCCTATATTCCTACTAGCTAAAGCTTGTTGAACTTTAGATTTTATATCTAATTGACTTAAAACATCTCTAACAGCCTTAACATTTTGCATTGCATCGTCAGCAAAGTATATATCATTATATCCCTCGGCAAACTTCTCTAACAAAAACATTGCTTTAGCTTCTCCGGTACTATTGCCTAAACCAGTAATATTCTCTAGAGGTATCTCTAATCCCTGCGCTTTTAAAAATTCATATATAGGTAAAGCCGCTTCAGGCGGTCTAGCTGTTAATACAAATTGATCTTTTAATCCAAACTTTTTGGCTCTATCTAGGGCTTTTTGAAAGAAAGGGCCTTTCTCTCCACCCGTGACAACGTTAAACTCTGCAAAGTCAAACTTACCACCTTTATCTAGTATGCTTTTTCCTTCGGTAGCAAATTGTTCCGCGTCTAACCTGATTTTTTCATAACCACTAACAAAATCATTCATTTTATCAACAAGGTCTTTAGGCATAGCATCTGCTTGTTTTAGATTATCAGTCTTAACCTCCATAAACCTTTCGCCAAACATTTCCACAAAACCTTTCTTATTACCTTGAACCGCCTCGTGGTTTCTTTCTACTATTTTATCTAACAAAGATCTTTCTGCCCTAGCTTTGTTTCTGGCCAACGCTGTTGGTAGAGAGGTTTCGACAAATAACATGCTAACATCATATCCTTTTTCCTTAAACTCATTAACAAGCTTTTCCATAGACTTAATAGAGCCGCCAGTACCATCAACAACAACCCCATCAGCATTGCCCTTGTACTTTGTCATTTTTCTTTTAGAAATACCTCTTGCTTGGTGCTGCAAGGAGCCCAGCTTACTTCTTTGTTCTTTAGTAAAATCGCTCATGTTTTCTGGTAAGCCATCATTCTTTTTCAACCACTCCAAAGATATATCCGAGTTGACTATTTTAAACCCTTGCTTTTCTAGGTTTAATTTTTTAATAACATTACCTTTACCACTACCAGCTCCCCCAGCTAGAAATATAACCTTTCTACTTGGTTTTGGTTTGCCACTAGGGTTTGGTATAGTAGCTCTTACGCCAGACTTAGTAGTAGCCAAAGTGTCGTCAAAATCCCAAAAACTACCCCCTCTTGCTTTTTTCTTTTTTCTACCTAGTTCTATCGCCTTGTCAAGAGTTCTTGCGTTTTTAATCATCTGATGCTTGCTTATACCTTTAGAAGGTAGGACACCAGTTTTTTTAGCTATATTCTGTAGGTTTTTGTAAATTTGAAGAGCAGCTACTTTATTTGTTAGTATACCAGCGTAATCTTTTCCACTGTTTAAATCTATAGTTGTTTCCGCTACAATTCTATCTATAAGAAAGTTTGTCTTGCTTGTCATGTCTAAAGAAGTACCAGCTTCCTCGTATATACTTCTAGTATTACCATCTTTGTCTATTACCTTTTGAACATACTTAGGTATAATAGTTTGCCTAAAACTTCTAGCAATCGGATCATAAATGGCTTTAAAGTCCTTAGCGGAACTATGATACTTAACATGATTAACCACCATGTTACCACCAAAATTAGCCGCTTGAAATTCATGCTCACTTCTATATCCCTCTGATACTATATCAACAAGTTCTCCACTAAATTCGTTCTCCCCAATCTTAGCTCCCTTTTTTAATTTTTGAGGCAAGTTCGTTGCTCTCTGAGTAGTAACGGCATTGTGAGAAGCCAACCCTCTTATAAATCCTTTACCAGCACTTGTTTGGTTTTGATAAAACTGTTGAGTAAAGTTTAGGGCAAATTCCGGCATGCCTTTATCTACAAAGTGCTTGTGAACTCTGTTTACGGTTCCAACAAAATACTCTAACATAGCATCGTTTGCTAGCATAGTTTCTTGGTATTCAAAACCCTTTTGAGCCAAAACACTTTTTCTAAACTCTTGAACATATTTCATTCTAACCGCATCACCTTTTGGTCCAGGTTCGTTTATTTTTAAATACTCTAAAGTACCTAGCAGCTCGTGGTGTTTTTCCATTACATCAGCGTTATCATTAACCTTCATCGCTTTTATGTTAACGTTTTTGTACTTAGGGTTTTCTTTAATAAACTCAGCCCAAGTACCCTCACCACCAGCCATAAAATCTGCTATTAGCTTTTTACCCTGCTCAGCAGACAATCTAGCTCTAATAGGTTTGCCGCTAGAGTTAGTTGTCATTTCATTTGTTCCAAGTTGAACTTGGCCTTCTCCTAAAACGTATCTAGTACCAGCTGCAACATTTTTTTCGGCAAGAAGAACTGGATCCATAAACTCCACTATTTGCTCTCTAAATACGTTGTATTCCTCAGCGTGGTTTTCATTTCTATCTGAAAGCGGTTTATCTATGATTAATTTCTTCATATCCATATCACGCTCTACAGCTAGCTCTTTTAGAGAGCTGTTAACTACTCTACCACTTTTACCACCATAACTAGAAAATATTTCAAAAGTACCTTTTTTTAATTTTATATGCTTGTCTGTAACGTACTCAAATACCCTATCACTTTCACCCGCTTTCATACTAATTTCAATCACCTTTTTCTGATTGCTCATATCAAGATCTTTATCAACTTTGTCTAATGCTTCTTTTTTAGGGAACATAACTCTGTACTTACCGTCTTTGTTGTAAAGCATGCTAACCCAAACCTCAGGCTCTTTACTAGGATTTTCTTTAACAATGTTTTTAAACAGCTCTAATCCAATTTGAAAACTAGCTAAATCAAAATTTCTACCGGACTTTGCTTTAGTTATTATTCTATTAAGATTATTTACTGTCTTTATATCGGCTCCACCTTTCATTTCTTTAGCAAGCGACTCAAACAGTTGGTTTGTAACCATTTTGTTAACAGAGTTTTGCAGCGCTGGGACTAACGATGTTAGTATATTTCTATCAGCAAGCATTTCAGCTATGTTTATCTCGCCGCCTGGTTCTATTTTTATACCAAGCTTTTCTAAAAACTGTCTATTGTTTAGTTTTATTATTTTTTGCGGTCTATTTCCAGCGGTATTACCTTTCTTTTTTAAACCAGTCTCATCAAAAGTTTTTGTTGTCATCTCTGCTGAAACTCTTTTAATACCTTCTTTTGTGCCTGCTTTCTGCTTAGCAAGAAAAACATCTTCTACCTTTCCCTTGACTTTCCTTGACATCATAACGTTAGGTAGTCCAGTGGACATACCTGTAACCTCTGACACATTAGAGTACACAGATGCTTTGTGAGCTTCAATGTTATCCACTATTGTTGTTGCGATTAAACTAGCTTCTATTTCTTTTCTACTTTTCTTTAACTGTTTTTTAAGCTCTTCAGCTCTTTTAGGTGTCATCTCACCAGCTTTAACCTGCTCGTTGATAAACAATTCTTTACTTTCTATAATCTCTTTAACAGCGTCGATTTTAGCTTTAGAAGAGTACATGTCGCGAATTAACTCCGGAACAACATTTTCAATAGTTTTAAGTGTTAAAGCTTCTACATCGCTTGCTTTGTCTAAAACAATCTTAGGGTGTGTTTTTAGGAATCTTTTCCAAACTTCTATATCTTTACCTTTTAACATTTCGCTTTTAGCAGTTTCCATAGTGCCAGGCTGTAGTGGTAAAACATCTTTTAATACTATCTGCTTGCTCAAATCAACCTCAGCTATTGTTTCTACATCAACAATTTTATTTGCTTTTTCTGTTGCTAGTTTTTCACTAAAAAACTTTTTAGTATTCTTTTTAGCAGCGGTACCCTCTTTCATCCCTACATACGAGTTTATGTAACCATCAATATCAAAATATTCTTTTCCTTTTTCTCCTTCTTTAGGTTTAAATCCAGTGATCTCTCCAGTTTTATCTATTTTTTTAACAGCTGTTTTAGGGTTAAATCTTTCGATGTGTTTTATTAGTTCGTCCCTGGTGTTTTCAAAAACAAAATCTTGTTTTTCTTTTAGGCTCATGTTTTCGTAAGTTGGTGTGTCAAACTTACCTTTACCAGCGGCAACTATTCTATTTCTATATGTCTCCACCATATCAAAGATATACTCTCTGTTTAATTTCTTTTCACTAGGAATTAAATTTTCATATCCTTCGGTTGGAACAATTATATCTTGGTGATTGTGAAAGTTTTTATTAACTCTTTCTTTTCCTTCAGAAAAAGTCTCGTCAATAGTTCTTTTGTATTCTGGTTTTTCCTTTGCTTTAGTTTCATCTCCATCTCTTACACCAACAAGAGCAGCTCTTAACCCAGCCTGCTTGTCATAATACTCTTCCCTACTTATTTTACCCGCGAAATAAGCATCTTGAAGAGGTTTTAAAGCATTTTTTAATTTTATTTGTTTTGCTATATTTGTTGAAGAAAGACTAACAATAGTTTCAAATCCGTCTGTTTCTTTTTTATAAACCTTACCATCTTCACCAAGACGATGATCCTTAAGCATTTCTTTTAGTCTATTTATTACATTTGGATTGTACTCGCCACCTTTGCTCATACTAGCAAGTCTGGCTAAATAATCAACAAGCGTAGCTGGATCTTTTAAATCAAGTCTTGGTTGTAGATACTTACCTGCAAAACCACCTCTAGACTTTCCATCTGCTCCAGTAAATATTTTTTCAGTTAATTTTCTGTATTCAAAAGCAATATCACTAATCAAATTGTTAGAAACAAAAACATCATAACCACGATTCGTAGATAGTAGTTCTATTAAATTTGCCGGTATCTCCCCCTCTTTGTCATATCTTAAAACACCTTCACCATAATTCTTTTCTATAAACTTCATAAAATCTAAATCAGCTCTTGAGGATTTACTAAGGGCTTTTTGAACGTAGTTTTGAATAGTGGCTCCAAACGCTGCGTTTTGCTCTGGATTAAGCTTTAAGTGATTGTTAGTTATGTGGTGGTATACCTCGTGAGGTATTTGGCCATCATTTACTTTTCTAGCATCGATGTATATTTCCGAAGTACCATCTTTTCCTTTTTTAAAGTAAGCATCTGGTTGCCCGCCAACCTGTTCGTATTTTCCTGTTTTTTTGTTAAGTCTAGTTGTACCGCCTGCGTGGTTTTTACCATCTGTTGTGACTATAAATTTAATAGCTGGCTTCCCTGTTTTTGCTATAGCATCCTTGTTCATTTTATCAGCCTGCGCGTCAAGCATTTTCTTCTGTTCGTAAGGATTTTGGTATTCAGGTACTTTTTCTGAAATATTAACGTATTTACCAGCTTGACTAGATAACTCTAAATATTTTTGATAATTAGCATCAGCCTGCTCTTTAGTATATTCTTTACCATCTATAGTAATTGTATTCTTTTTTGGTTGACCTTTGATGCTACCTCTGTTCGGAGAGCCGAAAGCATTTGATGCTCTTCCAAAAGCAGTGGCTTTTTTATTCCATCTATTTTGATAATATTTACCCATGCCAACTGTAAAAGCAGCGTCAGTTTTATTAAAGTGTTGAAACCCAAACGCGCCAAATAAAGCTAGGTTTCCGGTAAACCTTCTCTCTATAGTACTCATATCTGGATAAGTTTCTTCGTGCCATCTTTGCCAAGATTTGTGGCCTCCAAGTAGCTGTTCTACTGGTAGAGCTACCTCTGCCGCTACAGCCCCACCAAAACCTGCTTTAACTCCTTTTTCCCAAACTGGGTTGGCCATTCTACCAAATCTTTGAGAAAACTTGCTACCTTGTGATCCAAATTTAAAAGGTAACAATCCCTTAGCAACAGTGCCTCCTATGTAAAATCCAAAACCACTACCCGTGGGCATTTCAGTCCCAAACAATGGATCTAACAACTGCATTTTCCCCTCTTCAATAGCACTGTAAGTTAGTAAATGTAATCCTTTTTGCCAAGTTTTACCAGTGTTTAACGTAAACGCTGCCGGAGCGCCTCTTAGCTTAGCTGCTTTGTTTGCAGCATCAATATATTGCTTTGTGTCTTTGCCGGCTTTAGCGGCTCTTGTAGCTACAGAGGCTTGTGAAACGCTTTTACCACTACTAGTTAGGTAGGTGGTTGCCTTCATTTTATTTAGATACTGCCCGGCTTTACTAACTTTTAACAAACCGTTAGTTACGCCACCAACAACAAAAAACTCCCCAACCATTGGGGTAAAACCACCAGCGGCTGTAGCAAAATCTTCAGATCTACTTTTCTCAAGGTTTTCAATTTGTTTTTTACTTACTTTTATTGGTGCTATGCCCTCGGTAACAAACTCTTCATTAACCTCGTCTATTAAGTTTTGCGAGTTAGTTATCATTTGATCAGAGCTCATCGCTCCGCCTCTAAAATTTCTTGCAATTGTTTCTTTTGCAACAGCTTTTTGAGTTGCATCTGCCCAAGGTAAACCATCTACAAGACCACTAAAGTACAAGTCACTTTTATCTCTTTTGTAACTTGAAGGATCTATATTAAGTAAGTGCAACTGAGACCACGCTCTATCCCTGGCCTTCATACTTATAGACATATCTTTTGTGGCCTTTAAATAGCCACCTATGTCCTTCCAGTCTTTTATTTCTTCCCCCAGATAGTTAGTGTTGATATCGTCAGCATCAGGCTGGTGAGCGCCATCTAAATGGTTTTTAAACAAATCCCAATTATTTAAAATAACGTTGACGGGAATATTTTTTATAGAACCTCCTATCTCAGGTAGATCGTAACCTAAGCGTTTAAGTCTTTTTTTAAAACCAATTTCATTATCGCTAAACCCAGCGTGCATAGCCGGTGAAACAGTAAAGTCAATTTTTTGGAATTGATTATGAGAATTAAAGTGAGCACTTTCTACAGCATCTCTTTCATACGCCATCGTTAAGTTATCATTAAAACTTTTATCGCCCTTGCCCCCAGCGTTCTCAACGATTGATCGAGTATAGTTTTCTACCTCTTCTGTTATTTCATATTTTTCAAAACTAGTGTCTTCTGTGTTTTCAAAATCTTGGTCAACTTGTTCACCAGTACTATAATCAACATAAAACTTAGCATCATCACCTTGGTAATTTTTTAAATTTTCATCAATAACACCCTTTTCCTCTTTTTGTTGTTTTAATAAAGATTTATACTCATCACTATTTTCATCAAAGTTAGGATGGTTTTCAAGATCTTGTATTTGTTTTAAAGTTCCATTTTTATATTTCTGTATAGAGGCATATAGTTTTTTTTCTGGTTTTGAAAAGTTATTTACATTTGTGTAAGTTGAAAACTTAACCATTTCATCCCAAGAATAATTATACTCACCGCTCTTGTAGTCCTCTTCAATTGTTTTTAATAAATTGCTAGAAGCTAATATTTGTTCGTTTTTCTTGCTAGTAACAACGTTTTCAAATAAAGACTCTACTTGATAGTTAGTTAAATCAAGCGTCTCACCAGTTTTCTCTTCATACTTTTCCATGATATTATTTCTAATATCATCAAATAAAACAGGGTTTTTATCTTGCAAGGCTTTTATAGGGCTTATAGCGTTGTCATCAATACCGTTTAAGTCTTCATCCGTTATAACGTTGTTAAACTCTTCTACAAAATTATTATTTAAAAATCTTTGTGCTTTATATCTTTCGTTATCAAGCTTTCTATTGTCTTCTTTACTTAGTTTATTTTTATTAATAAAATCAGCAATATTTTGCTCTGTTGAAACACCACTACCTTCAACTGGTAAAGAAATAATACCAGCTGTTTGCATACCACCCTCACCATCAGACTCAAAGCCAGTAGGCATTTCAAAGTAAAACTGTTGAACCTCATCGTTGGGAGCTGTTATTTGAATTCCATTTACACCTCTTGATTCAACCTCCTCAGCATCAAAACCATCATCACCAAGCTGGTTGTTGTAAAAATTAACTTTATCTTTATTTGAATTAGCTTCAAAATTTTCTATCTTAGGAAAAGTAGTTGCTCCTGGAATGTTTTCAAAAGTAGAAGTTTGCTCTGCCTTAAACGTGCCTCGATCCTCGTCTTGCTTTATACCAGTATTAACAAATGTAGTTGGCTTACCCCAACCTGTCCCTTCGAACACCGAAGAACCATCGCCCGACCCTGAATCCATATTCTCGAACGCAGGGCCTGTCGACTTTCCCACGCTATCAGGATAGTATTCACTAATGTAATCTTCTATAGTTAAGCCTTTGGCTTCGGCAGCTTTTAAAACCTCTTCTTGAGTATAATTAACATCGTCTAATATGTAGTTGTCAGTCATATTTATTTAAGTTCTTTTTTGTATTGTGGTATATTGGTGAAATCTTCGTTCGGTGGAAACACGCTGGCTATCAACTTCTTGGTACTCGTATATACTTGTAGTTCTCCAGATGGAATTCTATCGCCAATTTTATATTTTTCACCACCAATTTTACCACTTTTCTTAGCAACACGATATTTTTGGAATGTCCAACCACCTTTACCATCTGGATTTATGTCAATGTTTTGACCTATGTTGACTCCCTTGCCAGCAAGTAACCTTTTTCTTATTCCTAGTAGCTCGCCTTTACTTGCGTTATAACCCTGTATTTTTATACCACTAGGACCTGTTTTTGAAGCTGATGCAAAATAATCTTTTTCATTAGGTGCATTTGATCCCGTAGCCCACTCACCTTTAAATACACTGCTAGCATCAATTTCCATGTTCGTCTTGGTTACCTCATCTATGTATGTTTGCGGTGATACAACTTTTCCATCTGACACTCTTGTTATAGTATTATTTTCTATGTCTACGTTGAAGCCACTAGCAACCCCACCTCTTGTAACCGTATTTCTTAAGGTGTTAACCTGCTTTGCTCTTAGTTTCTCCCTAACGCTTGGCTCTTTTGTAACTACTGCTGGCTCGTTTTCGGTTGCGATAAATGCATGTTCTTGCTTTGCAAAGTCTGTCCAGTAATTAGCAAGCTCATCCGCAGCAATCTCCCGCTCGGCTTGTGTTTGTGGATTTGTTAGTTTTTCTATTATAAGTGCTTTAGCTTCGTTATGTTTATCTAACTCAACGTTAAACTCTTTTAGCACTTTAGGATCTGAATCTGTAGCATTTACTTTTCCATCACCATTAACATCAGTTAAAGTTAAAATATCACTACCAAGGCCTAGCTGATTTACAATAGCTTCATTAATCCCCGTTGACATACCCAAATCATCCTTATAAGTTCTTTCGCTACTACCGTGAATAGCAATTGGATTTGTAGCTATATAATTAAAGTTAGCTTCCGGAGATAAAAGTGTTGTTTTTATTTTCTTATTAACATTTGAAGCAAGTCTTAAATTAAAATCTTTACTAGCTTGGGAGCCTTTAGACCCCATTTCCGCAACAATACCATTTAAAACGTTTGTTGTTTTGTTGTCTTTATACTTAACTTGCGCGAGTAAATCTTTAAACCTAATTTTTATTGTTTTAGATTCCTTTGTGCTATCATCTTCAGTTGGTGAACCAGGGCTTATTCTATCCACCTTGCGCCCTTCGTATGGCGAGTTAGTCGTTGGGTCAAACTCGTTTTCGCCACTTTCAATTTTACCAAGCTTTTTTTTATTAGCCTTGTAAATTCGACTTGTTATATTTGCAGCATCACCTTCAATCCACAACTCCATGTTTTCATCACGATACATTTTAATCCCAAGCGCTTTGTGATCTGCTACCGGACTGCTTGCTTGTGCTAACAAATCTAGATAGTTTTCTTGCTCTGGGTTGCTAGACCCACCCATACTACTATTGTAATCAATCATAGATGATGAGTGAGCTTCCATGTAAGTTGTTAACGCTCCTTTTTCACGAACAAGCACGGCTCTTAGTTCAGCAGCCTTTGCAAGTAAATCTTTTTCCTTCTTTTTTTCTTTAAAGCTAAGGTTGTCACTGCCCATAGCGCTAATTTCATTTTTTATATCAGTTAGTGCGGCGTACGCATTGTCCACTATGCTTTTATTCTGAGGACTACCATTTTTATATTTTTCTGCCGACTCATTAACAGTAGCCAGCCTGTTATCCTCCCTCATTTGCTTAATCTGCTTATTCGACTCAATGTTATCTTTAGCCATTTGAACGCCAACATCACCCGCTGTTTTAGCTATATCACCATACATTTTATACCTTGCATTTTGTGATGCTATAAGTCCTTCGTATTGCTTGTTGAATATAGCGCTATAATCCCCAGGTACGTTTGATCGTCCCAAGGCAAAAGCCGCGTTTACTAATGTTTGATCTGCTGCCATAATTTTTTATTTATTTGTAGTTTACTATGCGTTAAGCATTGGACCCAAAGTATTAAAGCCTTGCATAGAAGTGCTAAGCATCTGTCCGGCCATCCCATATTGAGCAGCTGATTGTTGCCCATACATATTTGCTTGAGCAGCTCCAGCTGACATTTGATTTTGTTGTGCCATCATGGCTGCTTGATTAGCACCACTTAATTGTCCCATCTGCATGCCAAGTAGTGTTGATTGGCGATTCATTTCTCTTTCTGCCAACGAAGCTTCTCCACCAAGCCTTGTCATTTCCGCCTGTGCTTCACCACCTCTACTTAATTGATCTAATCGGCCTGCTTCTTGCCTTTGTTGCAAGTCTATGCTTGCCGCGGCTCCACGCTCAGCCATTTGGTTTTGCCTTTCTTGTTGGCTTATATCAACTGAAATTTGTTTTGCTTGAAGAGCACCTTGGCTTGCTAGTGATTGTGCTAAACCACTTATACCAGAACCGCCAGCGGCT
>TARA_R110001592_G_scaffold8486_4_pt1 | contig 11741 bp, 13 predicted proteins | sample TARA_R110001592 | Tara Oceans TARA_R110001592 (sample SAMEA4398387) | marine metagenome | biome: Polar Biome; feature: [SRF] surface water layer (ENVO:00010504); material: water (ENVO:00002006), including particulate matter (ENVO:01000060) such as... | depth 5 m | reverse complement strand
ATCGTCTGCAATTACTAATTCTACTATTTTAGTTTCTTTCATATTATTGTTTTATAGTAAACCGAAAATTAAATCACTTGCCTTAGCTGTTGTTGAAGATACTTCCGACATATCACTTCTATAAGCGTCTATTTGATTAGCAGCTACTTTAGCTTCTTGTGGCAATTCAACTCCTAATCCTTTTGCTGCCTTGACTATTTCATCTGCTGTTTTTTGTGCATCCGCTATTTCTTTTAACATTGATTTTGATTTTGTTGATACTTCATCTAAATCTTGTGCTGCTTTTCTTGCTTTTAAAGTTAAAGCATCTGACTTAGATTTTATATTATTATAATCTTTAACTAAGTCATCAACTAAAGCCAACTCTACTCTTTCTACTTTACTTAAATTATATTCTTTTAATTCTTTTTCGTATTCTTCATACGACTTTTTACCTAGTGGTGTTGGTTGCATTTTATTATATTTTTTAGGATTAGCTTTTTCACAGGCTTCTTTGGTGGCATACTTACATTCTCCAGTATTACCATACTTATAGTTTTTGTCTTTACATTGTTTACACGGCATATTATATAAAAGATTTTTAGTTAATATATTTGATTTTAAATTGTTGCACGTCTTCTTATTTGTGCAAGACCATTCTGACTGTTAGTAATATCGTCACTAACGACATAGGCTTGTATTGGTTGATCAGCTTGACCACCAGTTAATTCAAACGCACCTGACATCATTTGTGGTGCTGGTGTTGCTACTTCAGCTGGAACTGCTCCAGCACCTACACCAGGAATATCTGTTGCATAAATTCTACGAACATTATCTAAACCTGCTGCTATAATTGCTGCACCTGTAATAAAACCTACCGTACCACCTTCTCTAAACGCTTTATTTGCTCCAGCAAATGTGTCAATAATTGCTCCTGCTGCTGCTAGTTCCTTATTGTCACCAGCTAGAGAGCTTAAAGCACCTGCTAATTGACTATAAGCTGCTGCCTGTTCTAGTGTTGCGTCTTTTGTTATTTGTGTTCGTTTTCTTGAATATTCTTCTTCTAATGCAACTGTATCTTCACCAGCTAATTTTGCTAGTTTTATTTTTTCATCATATTCATTTTTTAATGCTGCTAATTCTAAGTCTACACCTCGTAAGGTTGCTTCAGTTACATCTTTTCTTGCTTGTAATTGTTCTATCTTTAAGGCTTCTGCATTTGTTTTTTGTTCAGATAATTGTCCAGTAATTGCAGCCTGTATTTCTACTTCTTTATTTAATGCTTCTTGTAATGCTACTTTAAATTCAATTAATGTTTCATTAGTAGCTAATTGCTTTCTAGCTGCCGATACTTCTAATGCTGCCAATTTAAGCTGTTCTGCCTGTGATTCTTCTAATATAGTTTTTAATCTATCGTTAGCTGCAATTCTATCTTCAAATGTTTTTGATACATCATCACGTATTTGTCTTTCAAGTTCAGCTTCCCTTTCTTTTTCAGCTATCACGCCAGCTATTTGTGACATAGCTAAATCAGCTGCATTTTTACTAGCGACAACTGCCTTAGATTGTTCGTGTATTGCTTGTACGTTTATTTCTTTAATACCTTTTGCAGTTTCGTCATATATAGCACCAATTTCAGTCACGGCATCAGAAAAATTATTAAATATATCAACACCAGCATTAACAGCATCTTTTCCTGTTTGTTTTATATCTTTTCCCGTTTGCTTTAAATCAGCTTGTAGTTCTGCTATTTTTCCTTCATCGCCCCCACCTAAGAAACTGTCTTCCCACGCTAACATTGCAGTTTGAACAGCCGCTTTTATACCTAAAAAAGATAATTTTAAGGGCGTTAAAACTAATGTAATCATTCCATCTAAAACCTTAGCCAAACCATTAAACCTTTCAGAACTAGCCGTTACCCATACAACTACATCTGTAAGGACATTAACTACTTTATTCATAGTCGTACTTATAGTAGTCATAATCCCACTTACAGTATTCATTACTTTCTGATTAGATTCCATAGCTACTTTCAGTGACGCAAATGCAGCTACAATAAGAGCAATACCAGCCGCTTTTAATGCTGTTCCTAAGCCTTTAATAGCCGTACCCATACTTTTGAACCCACCTGACGCTTTCTTAGCTCCTGTTCCGACATCTTCTAAATTGTCAGCTAATTTTTCTGTATCTTTTAAAGCTGGTTTTACATCGCCTTTTAATTCAAATTCTAATATTTCTTTTGCCATTTTAAAAAGTTATATTTGTTGATATTAATTCGTGAATATATACTGTAGCACTCCAAATATTAGTCACATTATTTCTGTCTGATACTGCTATAGATATTGATTTTACATCAGTCGTAGATGTGTCTACCATAGCCTTAGTTCCATTAACTCCAATCTTACCTATGTTTCTAGTAAAGCCCACAATAAAAGCCATAGAGTAAGCATTATCTATTTGTACAACTCCTTTAATGTTAGCGTATGAATATTTACCAGCCGTACCAGCTGATCCACCAGTTTCTAATCTAGTGATATACATTTCAAATCCTAAAATAGAATTATTCTTAACACCTATAAAAGTTGAACCATCTCCATTTACTGTTAAATTAGTAGTCGTGCTATCTGTTGTTCTACCTGACAAAGCAACAATCGACATTTTTCTATCTGCATTAGATATATCGCTACCTGAACCAATAGTATTTAAACCTCCACCTATAACAAGTTCTCCATTGCTTTCAGCTGTACCACCAATTCCTAATACTGTAGCATTATCTACTCCGCTTTGTATTTTGTTATTAGCTCCATTTATAAAACAATTAGTATTGTAACCTTTAGTAGTATTTTTTATTCCATTAACTTGTACATTTATAGATCCAACTTCAAAGGTATTACCGACACCATTATTTTTATTGTTAATGTTTTCTATTGTTTTACCTATATTAGAATTATAATCAAAAGCCCTGCAAGAACCAGAATCAATATCAAAAGTGTACCCGTATGCTTCACAAGTAGCTTGATTAACCATTAAATCATTATTAGTGCCATCAGTAAAAAGCACTATACCATCTGGTCTAATTCCTACTGGTTTTACTGTATATCCGTTTATAAATTCCATTATCCTATTAATATAAATTCTACTATTGATAAAGTGTTTGGCTTGTACTCTATTTTATTAATTCTAAAAACCCTATTTTTTATAAATACTTTATCTGTAAATTTAAAAGTGTTTATATCACTTGCATTTAGATTAACTTTTAAAGTCATTGTTCTAGTATCTGGATGGTATAATTCACTATAGTAAGGCTGCCAGTAGATACTAAAAAGATTATTAGCAGGAGAAAATCCTAAAGCACTAGGTATTTGCTGACTTGTGAAATAATAATCATTTGTACCTAAAGCTGTTGGTACGTCTGATAGGTGTGAAAACCTCAAATATAAATTAACATTACTTTCTGCTACACCGTTTTGTGCAGGAAGAAAATAAGTGCTAGGATTTGATAATGTGACTTTTCCATTGTTGTATAATATTCTTGGACTATTTTCAAAACTTTCTGTTTCTCCTGCATCATTCATAGAATATATACAAGGTATAATTAAATCTGGATATATATCCGCTAATGGCTTTACTAAAGTTGCTCCAAAAGGATCTGCTATTATTTCTTCCTCACCATCTAAAATGTCAAAATTTGAAGCACTCCAAGTCAAACTTCCATACAATCTACCAGATGTTGCGTTTTTATAAACCATAGTAGGATAGTCATCTTCGTCCTCTACAAACTTAAAAATTGTTGTTCTTTTTAAATCTAAAGGTTTTAACTCTATTTGTGATACATCAATTTTACCAGTCCAATCGTGTTGAATACTTCTTGATGCTAAACTTGAACCAGAACCGTTATCTATAAATACATCAGAATATGGTTCAATCAATATATTATCAGGATTGTTGTCATCTGCTAAAGTGACTAAATTAAACATTTTTAATATCCCTTTTAGAAAATCAAATTGTTTTATTAAACCCCTTTTAGTTTTTAAAATTTCACTAGAAACAAATATATTACTCCAAGTGCTAACAATAGTGTTTGCTCCTGCTATTATCGTACTAGTACCTAAAAATCGTATTGTAGGTGGGCTAGTAGCAGTTGTATTTTTAGCATAAACACCTATAGTATCATTTGTATCTAAAAAAATATTAAACGATACTTCTGCTACTAAAGCTGAAAATACATTACCACTTCCTGTTATTGTTTGATGGTTTATTACAGTTGTTGTTCCAGCTGAAGTATCAAAATGTCGCCACTCTAAATCAAAAGACCAAGCACCAGAACTAGAAGCAACATCATATTGAAAACCATATGTTATATCGTATAGTTGATTATCAGTTGATGCTCTAAAATCTGTAGAACCACTTGCTAAATATCCTAGACCAGCTGGATAAGAATTGGCATTAAATGGTATCAATGCAAAAGCTGCCGTTGATAATGTTAAGTGAGCAGGATAGTCTATTGCACCAACACCTGTATTATCTACCACTCCAGATGGTGATCCTCCAGCACCCCAATTAAAGTCCATAAATAGTTTGCTAAATTCAGTAGTATTAAAAAAGTCAGAAGTATAGTTAAAGCCAGAATTAGCAAATATCTTATCTATTAAGTATTTTATTTTTATGCAAGGTCTAAATGCTGTTTCAAGTTTTATCAATTCTGGATTTCCTGATGTAGCACCAGTTCCTGAACCTGTACCACCTACTAAAAATTGATGGTCCCAATCTATAAAAGGATATTTTAAAACATCAGTAACAGATGCTCCAGCTGTTCCTGCAAAAGTGCCTACTGGTAAAGGATTTGTTAAAGCTAATCCATCAGTATCAGCACTACTTATTATATTTGTTCTGTTATAAGCGTGGTTTAGTTCTGTAAAATCTATATTATCAAAAGTCAAATCTTGTAGCCTGTCTGCTAAAGCTATTACTTGTGAAAACAAATTAACATTGTAACTTATTTCACCTTCTTGGTCTTTTATATTAATCAACCTTAAATACCCTTCAAACAATAGAAAACCATCTTGTTTTAAAGCTGCTCTTGTTTGTTTTAAAGGATTAAAAACCAAACCATCATCAGCTCTTGTTACTTCAAATATATTATCAAATATTTTATTATTTCTTTTTGTAGCTGGTAAATCAAAGTCTTTTGAATATGATTTTACTTGTTCAGCTGCGTTTTTAAAATCATCAACACTTAATGTTAATGGTATTGCTTCTTCTTCGTATAAATCACAAATAACTTCACCACTTTGTAAGTTAGTAAATGTTTGAGGTGGGCTAACTTGATTAGGTTGTATAGAAATATCTTCTAAAGTTAAATTTCCTACTGTACTTGTATAATCAATTAAAAAAGTAGGATTTGTAGATGGTGACGTAAATGTAAAAGTTATAGTATTTAGATTTGAAGTAATAGGTGCTGATACAGTTTGTATAGTGCCATCAAATATTTTTATTGTTATAGTACCCACTACTGGTGTTGCTATTGTAATTACTATGTCATATTGACCAGTAGTTGACATTTGTGATAGTTGCTGATATACACCAGTATGACCAGCCGTTGCGTTATATGATAAAACAAGGTTGTTGTTTGTGTTTGTAGGTGCTGTTACCGCACCCCAAGGACTTCCAGTTGTTGTAAATCTATACCATTTACCAAGAATAGTCGGTGGTGAATTATTTATAGCGTCTTGTGATGGTATTCCAGCATTAGTGTTATGTAAGGTAGTTGTAGATAAATTTAAGAAACTACTACCATTAACAAGAAATTGACTATTAGCTGGTGTAGGTGTTATGGTTGAACCAAATGAACCTTTGAAACTTTGAGGATATAAAATTAATTGTGTACTCATTATACAGATTGTGTTCTTTTAGTTTTACTTTTTTCAACTTCAATAGTGTACTGTATTAGCTTATCATTTGCGACTGTTTTTCTTATAAAATTAGAAGTAGTCACTCGTACTGGTTCTACATATTTATTTGTGATTGCACTATATGGTGAACTTTCAGTACCGTCATAATCGTTTATAATATAGACTTCGGTACTATTTATTAATTCTTCCATCCATACACCTTCAGCTTCAGATAAAAAGCTAGTATTCATTGTTACTCTTTCTGTTGCATTTACTCTAAAATTCTTTTTTCCACCTTTATATCCTGCCATTTGAAAAGTAGATTGATTCCAAGTACCACCTAATTGTGTATATGTTTCTCTTTTTGCTTGAAGTGACTTGACAGATTTTTTATTAAATGTATAATAATCCCACGTACCCCATTGGTTTAGCCAACAAAGTCTGATACCTTCATATCCTTTTTCATTATCACATATAATTTCAATAGTATATCTTGAGCTAGATTGAACACTATTATTTAAGGTATAAATATCTATTGATGCTATATCAGCTTTATGTGTAGCAAAGTTGGTACTCCAATTTTGTAAATTAGCTGGAAAACAACCAATGTATATTAATCGAGTTGGTGATGTACCTATTGACATAAGATTATCAAAACCACCATTTACTAAAGCTGTTGGACCTTCTAAAGCATAACTATCAATAGCTAAAATAACTCCACTAGAATTTTTTAATTCCATTCTAACCTCATCTATTTGACTGGCTGAAGATGTACTTTTCCAGGCATTTAAAAATGGTAGTGTACCATAGTCAGTTAATCTTGCATATTGTGTGGTTGGTGCGTTTGTTAATGCACTGGTAACTCCAACAACTCCTGTTGCATTAGGTGTAAAGCTACTCATATCATAACCATAATTTCCTGAACTTAGTGTAAGTGTGTCATCATACTGTATAACTCCATTTATTACAGTAAATAAAGCTGAAGTTGTAGCATTTACTGTTCTTGTTACACTCCCTGTTGCTGTAGGCGAAGATTCAGTATAAAATTGTATTCTAAAAAACCTAACACTATCAGAACTTAATGATGCTTTGTCTATTATATGTAAAGGAAAAATAAAAGGATCTGCTCCTAGTGGTAGAAATACTTTGGACTTATAACTTGGTTTACTTAAAGTAAGTGAACTTCTTTCTGGTTCATTGTCAGGATTAACTTCGTTTTCAATAACTGGTCTAAAATCAAATATACCTGAACCATTATTATTTGGTGTCGTTTTAAAGGTTCCTATTGTATTTAATGCATTAGGACTTTGACCAGCTTCCACTACTGCAACATATTTAACTTTAAATTCTGTACCAACAACATAGCCATCTTTAACTGTAAATATTAATTGCTGCCCTACTGGTAATTCGGCGTATAACGGTTCTTGTATTATAATAAGTGCCATTCTATTTAATTTTTTTAAATTTTACTAAAGTTGATGCTATATCTTCTGACAAAGCACTCAATAATTCCCCTCCAAATTGTTTAATTCCTAATCCTAAAGGTTTCTGAAAAAAACTAAGACTTTTAATTCCATTCTTTTTAATTGATCTAGCTATTAAAAAAGCAAATGATTTGTTAGTAATAAATCTACCTGTCTTTTTATCTCTACCTTTTAATCCTTTCTTCTTTATCCATTTTTGCAATATTCCTGATGGTGGTTGTTTGTTCGTATATTTATATGGACTTTTAATTGTTTTATTTTGATAATCTTTATAACTTATAGATTCTTGTGTTCCTGAAACTCCTTTGTCTAAATAAGCTCCATAATCAGCCATAAAGAATTTTACAGTAAAACCACCAGATATATTTTGAACTTCAAATCTAATTGTCTTTGCTAATTGAGTTGATCCTCCTTTTTTCTTACCTAAATTAGCCTTAGACCTATTGACTACTTGTTTACCAAAAGATTCTAAATACCTTTCTATGTTTTTAGTGTCCACTAGACTAATCCTGCAAATATTTCTACTTGAACATCAGTTGTTGCTGAAGGTCTTACTTGAACACTTGTTATGTCTTCTAAAGTACCAAATGCTGGGGTAGTGTCAGTTTCACCTATAGCACCTTCCTCAGCTTGAAACAATATATGTGAGCCACCTGCTCTAACTGTTACTTGATAATTTGTGTTTGTAGTCACTAAAGCTAACTTCATATCTTGATCTGTACTCAAGTTTGAAATTCTTAAATATTTAAGGTTCTCTACGTCTAAAGCTCCTGCTGAAGCGTGTGGTGTGGAAGCAAGAGTTGCTATAGTAGTAGTATTAGAATGTGAACAAGTTAGTATTCTTTCAAACACATCAACTATTCCAGTAGTTGTTAAAGTATTTGTAGTACCTCTTGTAGCTCCATTTAAGGTAACCGCTTCGGTAATTGTTGTTGTTAAATCTGCCATAATTTTATTTTTTGTCTATTTGTTTTAATTTATTAATTGCCCATTCTACTCCAGAAGTACCACCCCACGCATCCCACATAAGACCACCGCAGCCTTCTGAATAAGGTACGTCTTTATGTTGTTGGTGTCTTTTAAAAGAAGCCATTCTAGCTATTGTATCTCTTGATATTGGTTTTCTTTTTGCTAATTGTGAACTTCTTGTCCAACCCACTTTAGTACCACAATCAGAACCATTTTTTTCTTTCCAATCTCTAGCTCTTTTAGCATTATTTGTAGCACTTTCAGGATAGTCAGTATAACTTTCTAAACTTATGCTTATCAATTCTAATTGTTCTAATATTTCTTCGTACTTCATAAAGTAATACTTATTTTAAAAAATCCTATTTTTATTTTATATTTACCTATTTTAAATGTCATTTACCTATTGAATTATTATCTACTGGAATAACACAAGTTTGAAAATCATTTTGTACTACTATTCCTATTGTAAATACCCAACCAGTTAATAAGTTATCAAAACGTTCTGTAAATGGTTCAATAGTATATTCCCCTTCTGTAAAGTAGACAGGATCATTTATATCTAATTCTCCAGCACCTTGCCATTTACTATGACGTAACATTCCTATTATATCAACACAAATTTGTAAACAGCTAGAAAGCACTTCTTGTTCATTACTTAAATTATCAGCTGATTGTATATTAGCTTCTGTCCAGTCTTTCTTTTGACTTACTAAATCCATTACAAATAGCTGGAAGTTATAGGTCAAAGTAGAGGGACCTGTTGTTACGTTTACTGGATTAATATGAAATAAAGGGAACAATGTATTTAAAGATAAATCAATATCATATATATCACCAGTTGTTGTAGTTTCTATTTGCTTATGCTCAATTCCTAATTGTTTTAAGGTATCGATAGCATTATTATATGTCTTATTATTTATCATATTTTACTTTATTTTGTGAATCTAAATCTGTTTCATAAGTTAACCAAGTTAAACATTCAAATAAATTTATTTTAGTTATACTTTCTAGTTTACTTATATCTTGATTACATAACCTGTGCATCACTCCGAACCAACCCCATTTTTCAGCAAATCCTGTATCTGGTATTTTTTCATTATCTTGTCTGCTTGATCCTTGAAACACAACGGCAAAATTTCTGATAACGTCTTGCCTAAATGATAAAAAAAAACCAGTGCATTTTGCACTTGTTCAGCTGTCATCTTTTTCATTATTTCCGCCCTGACATTTATATTACCATCATACGCTTCTATTGTATAAGCATTATTCTTTTTTTCTATAATAGGTCTAAATAATATAGCCATACATTCTGGCATATTTTTTTCTATTCCTGATTTTATAAAGTTTTCCATATCAGCATATTCTCCTAAAGTAAGTGACGATAAATCTGGATGCATACCATATTCTATACCATCTATTTTAAATACTTTTAAAAGTACATTATCTTGCTTACTTTGTGTTTCTGCCGCTTTACCCATTAAAACTGCGACATCTCTTAAGGGTAATTTTTTAATTAATTGTTTTGGTATGTCCGATAACAAAGCTATTGTTCCTTCAGCTTCTTTTGTTTTGCTTTTTGTTCTTAGGTCAATTAATTTAATCCATTTATCTAAAGTCACATCTGACCAAGAATCTATTAGCTTGTAAGTTTTTTGTTTTCCGTCTTTTTTTATTTTGACATCCATAATATATAAAAGAAATAGTTATTATTTAGTTTAAAGGTTTATATTTGCACAGTTCATTCATATTCTTTCTTGGGAAATGGGGCTGTTATGGTTAGCAGTCCCATTTTTAATGCACAAAATATTTACCTGCATTAGGATTATCTAAATGATATATAATATTATATCTAACACCGTCTATAGCGTGGTTGTAATTATCTACATATAATTTTGAACCTTTGTCTGCATATACATAGTTATTTAGCTCTTTAGCTATATTGGTAGATTCAGATGAAACAATTAACTCATAATCTTGCATCCTGGTTATGCCACTTTCTATAGTACCTTTTTTTACTGGCTTTATGTTTACCCCTAAATGTTTAAGGTCTGCAATAAGTCTAGGTTCAGCACTATCAGCTATTATCAGAGTTTGTCCTACTTTATCTAAAACTATTTGTGCTAATTCGTGTGACTTTAAGCCATTACGGTATATTTCTTCTTTAAGATAAATCTTCTTATGTTTCTTATCTATTGCAATAGACGTTAAGGAATCAGGATCAATAGAAAATCCAAAATCAAGTCCACAAGATACTTGTAAGTTATCTGGATTAAATTCTCCTATTCTCCAATTATCAAATACAACACCTTCAGCTTTGTCTAACCAACCGCCTAATATTTTGTGTGTGTACTTTTTTATATTGATATGCTTTATGCTTTTAATACGCTCTAAGAAGCTCTTAGATAGATTATCTTTATTGTCTAGGTATGTACTATGTATATAGCATACATTGTCTTTAACGCCATTAAAACCACCCTCTACACCTTTGTCTTGAAAGAACCTGTTGTATATCCAATGTTCTTTAGTAACTGGATTCAGTATAAGTATAATTCTATTCTGGACATTCTTTTCCCTTATGCTTAAATCAATAGTGTCAAATATATCTTCGTCTACTAATTCTTCAGCTTCGTCTAATACCCACGTACTTATGCCTTGTAATGATTTTAAACTTGCAGTCTGATTTCCAGCTGACGTTTTGATTCCTCTGAATAGTATGTCACTTTTGTTTTTAAGATTAACAACCTCAGCTTTGTTTACATCAAATATATTGTCATATCCTAAAAGACCTATTTTTTCTAAGAACTCTGGTATTATTGATAGATGTGCTGATACCATAGTAAACCTTGTGAACAATATTCTAATGCCTTGTGTCATTGTTAAAAGCGTTAAGAATACAGTAACCGCAAAAGATTTACCTGATCCCCTACCGCCAGTTATTATAAAATATCTAGCTTCAGAATCAAATAAAGGATTGTATTTCTTATTCAGTATCAGTTTCTACAAATGTTATTAGAGGCATATTAAGACTTTCTTCGTTAGAAGTAACGTCTACCCTTTGTTGTGGTCTGCCATAAAAGTATTCAAAGAATAATTTAACAGCCCATTGTTCTTTCTTTTCTAAACCTTTTTTTAATGACTCTAAAGCCATTGCGTTCATTGGTGTTAGATTTTCTATAAGTTTTTGTTCTTCAGCTTTTGTCTTGCGTCCTGCTCCTGTTCTTTTTCCACCGTGTGTACTCATTTTGAAATAATTTGATTAATCAAGTTGTTATTATATAAGAGAAACTACTTGAATTCATTTGGTAGCCTTATTCTTATACCTAACTCTGTTATTGCCCATATTCGTATTTGTTCTGCATATACTTCAAAGTCTTTTGTGTTCATCCTGGCTGAACTATTAATAACTTGAAGCCCTACT
>TARA_R110001592_G_scaffold102759_3_pt1 | contig 11743 bp, 10 predicted proteins | sample TARA_R110001592 | Tara Oceans TARA_R110001592 (sample SAMEA4398387) | marine metagenome | biome: Polar Biome; feature: [SRF] surface water layer (ENVO:00010504); material: water (ENVO:00002006), including particulate matter (ENVO:01000060) such as... | depth 5 m | reverse complement strand
GATGTGAAATAATCGCTTCTAATAAGCACAGAATAACTTGACCTTCTTCATCAAAGTCGACTTCGGTAATTAAAAAGTGCTTTTCTTTTTTAATAGGTTTAACGGCTGTCCATTTACTACGAAGTAGCTTTTTAGGGTTAATTTTATTGATAGCTGACAACTCCTAATAAGATGTGAAGAAACAAAAAATACAAAACCACTGAGGGATTTGTAGCTAATGATACGAAATACATAAATTATAAGATCAAATATTGCGAAGAAATAACTCAAGTAAAAAACGTTATTTTTAATCGATTAGCTCGCTTAAGCAGCTGCTTATTGGTTTTTTGTTACCATTGTTGTAGGCATATTCATCTGCCAGCATTAAAAAAGATGCTGTGATCAGGTTAACAGCATCTTAATTGTTTGTTGAAGATTGGCAATTGTGTCTTGTTACTGATTACTAGTTATTATCACTAACAACAAGTTATTGGTGCTGGTAGCTTTTTTCCCAAAGTTTAAATAAGTAAATAACAGAGAAAGTTAAACTCATATATAACAGACCGGCCACTAAATATGCTTCAAAAGGCGCATAATAACGTGCATTAACCACACGAGCTGCGCCAGTAATATCAACAATTGTCACCACACCCGCAATCGCACTACCATGGATCATAAAGATAATTTCATTACTGTAAGCCGGTAAAGCACGACGTAATGAATTAGGTAACGTAATACGCTTAAGGGTTTGCCAACGGCTCATACCGTAAGCTTTTGCGGCTTCTAATTCACCAAGTGGCATAGTGCCTATCACACCACGTATAATCTCAGCGGTATAAGCGCCAGTGTTTAATGAAAATGCTAATAAAGCGCAGAACCAAGCTTCTTGAAAGTAATACCACATCCAACTTTCACGTATCGCATCAAATTGCGCCACACCGTAATAAATTAAGAATAATTGTACTAACAATGGCGAACCACGAAAGAAGTACATATAAGCCCAAATAGGCCCTTTGATTAACCAATTTTGATGGCTACGTAAAATACCCACAGGTATCGCAATCACTAAACCAACTAATAATGAAACAGCCACTAACCAAGTTGTTGTCCATAAACCTTGTAAGTAAAATTCGTATTCATTAACAATGATTGAAAAGTCCATACTTACCTCGTTTGTATACTGTATTTACGCTCTGCCCATTTTAAGGCAGAGGTAGAAACAGCGGTATAGAATAGGAAAATCAATGCAACCACCAAATAAAAAGTGAAGGGTTTTTGAGTTGATCCGGAAGCATCGCCTGCAATTTTAACCATATCTTGCAAACCAATGATCGACACTAATGCGGTTGTTTTTAATAATACTAACCAGTTATTGCCCAAACCAGGCAACGCATGGCGCATCATCTGCGGGAACATAACCCGTGAAAAGCGTTTATATTTATTCATGCCATAAGCTGTGGCAGCTTCTAACTGGCCTTTGTCTACGGATAAGATTGCACCACGGAAAGTTTCGGCCATGTACGCGCCAAAAATAAACCCGATCGTTACAATACCTGCAATATAAGGGCTGATATCAATATAATCTGGTAAATAAGCGGTCCACTCGTGATCCGGATAATAACTGGTCGCGACTTCATTAAACCATTCATTAAGGTTATAGCTAGTCTCATTGATCAACACTTGCCCACCAAAGAAAATAATCAACATTAAGATCAGATCAGGAATACCACGAATGATGGTCGTGTAAAGTGTCGCAATACTGGTTAATATAATGGAATGTGACAGCTTGGCTAACGCTGCTATTAACCCTAAGAAAACAGCCAATACGAGAGATAACAAGGCCACTTGCAGTGTTAACCATGCCCCTTCTAGAAAAATTTCTTGGTAACCGTATAAAGAAAACATATCAACTTCTTTTTATTTAATCCCAATTGACTAATAACTTAATTAATAGCATTGGCATAACAAAAAAGGATGAGACAACACTTAAAAATTACAGGCTGCTTATCATCCTTTCTATGTAACGTAATGGATTAACGTGATTAACGTGATTAACCCAAGTTACGTTTATTGTTGACCGTATACATCAAAAGAGAAGTATTTATCTTGGATTGTTTTGTAAGTACCGTTAGCACGAATTGCAGCAATCGCTTTGTTTAGTTGCTCAACTAAATCTTTGTTTTGTTTACGAACAGCAATACCTGCGCCGTAACCAAACCATTTAGGATCATTTAGTTTAGGACCAACAAATTCAAACTTGTCGCCGCCTTCTTTTGCTAATAAACCTTCAGAGATAGAAGCTGAATCAGCGATAACATAGTTAAGACGACCTGCTTTTAAATCTAAGTATGCTTCGTCAAATGTACCGTAACGTTTGATTTTTGCAGAAGGGAAATTATCAGAGATGTATAAATCCATTGTTGTTGCACGTTGAACACCAATGTTTTTACCTTTCATAAATGCTTCTGTCGCTTCAAATGCAGAACCTTTAACGGCTGCAAAACGTGCAGGAATATGTTGGTATTTATCAGTAAAAGCAACTTGCTTCAAACGCTCTTCAGTAATATCCATAGTGGCAATAATTGCGTCAAATTTACGCGCTTTAAGAGCAGGAATAATGCCGTCCCAATCTTGTTTTACTAGCGTACATTTAGCACCTAATTCATCACATAACGCATTCGCAATATCGATATCAAATCCAGTTACACTTCCGTCTTCTTCTGTTTTACTAAATGGAGGGTATGCACCTTCAACACCAATACGTATTTGTTTCCATTCTTTTGCTTGTGCCGAATTAAATGCAAAAGCAAATAATGCGATTAGTAGGCTTAGTTTTTTCATTGTATTTCCTTATTTTATGATAGATAACTGGTTTTACTGATTTTATAACTTGTTTTATTTAACGATGAATTACTTGATAACAATACTTTGTAAAGTTGAGTTTATTAATACACCGTTGAAATAAATTGCTTAAAACGTTCTGAAGATGGGTTTGTAAAAATGTCTTCAGGTTTGCCTTGTTCTTCCACCAAACCTTGGTGTAAAAATAATACTTTATTTGATACATCCCGAGCAAAAGCCATTTCATGCGTCACCACCAACATAGTACGGCCTTCTTCAGCCAAATCACGCATGACGGTTAACACTTCCCCTACTAGTTCAGGGTCAAGTGCAGAAGTCGGTTCATCAAATAACATCACTTCCGGTTCTACGGCTAAAGCACGTGCAATTGCAACACGTTGCTGCTGACCACCAGAAAGTTGCCCAGGGTAATAATTTTTACGCTCATAGAGGCCAACACGCTGCAATAAGGCTTCCGCTTTAACAATCGCTTCTTTCTTTGGTACACCTAATACATGAACAGGTGCTTCAATCACATTTTCCAACACAGACAAATGCGACCATAAATTAAAACCTTGAAATACCATCGCCAAACGGCTACGAATGCGTTCCACTTGTTTAATAGAAACAGGAATAGCACCACGCTTTTTATCCAATTTCATATCAATTAATTCACCATTAACCAAAATGTCACCAGAAGTAGGTGTTTCCAGTAAATTAACGCAACGTAATAAAGTACTTTTTCCAGAGCCAGACGCACCAAGAATAGAGATAACATCACCCTGGTGAGCTTCTAGGTCTATACCTTTTAATACTTCATTATCTGCAAAAGATTTATGTAGGTTTCTAATCGAGAGAGTAGGTACAGTCATTAGTTATATTCATTGTTAGTTGAGTTCATTATTTATTGTACCTAGTTTGAGGAGCAAATTAATAAAATTTATGCAAAGCTTAACTCTGCATCAACCTTTTAATATGTACAATATAATATTTTCTATTTTTTTCCTAAAAAAAATCAACATCGTACGTTTATCAAACTAAATTGAGCAAAGAAAAATGCAAACACTATTTTTCTGATATTTCCTTTACAAAGCTCAAACGCATGGTATTGTGCGCGCGATCCCAATTTTAATAAATAATACAAAAAGGTAAATGACGTGTCACAATCAATTAATTACGCCAACCCAGCTCCTCTAGGTCTAATGGGTTTCGGTATGACAACTGTTCTATTAAACATCCATAATGCAGGTTTCTTCCCTATTAGTGCCATGATCCTTGCAATGGGTTTATGTTACGGTGGTATTGCACAGATAATCGCTGGTATTTTAGAGTTCAAAAAAGGCAATACTTTTGGATTGACTGCTTTTACATCATACGGTTTTTTCTGGATAAGCTTAGTGGCACTACTGTTATTCCCTCAACTAGGAAATGAAGGCGTAACACAAGCAACACCTCATGCATTTATGGCGTGGTACTTAGTAATGTGGGGCATGTTTACTGCCTTTATGTTTGTAGGTACTTTACGCGGTAACCGCGTACTGCAATTTATCTTTGGTAGTTTAACGGTGTTATTTTTCTTATTAGCTATCCGTGATTTTACAGGTAATGAACTTATTGGACGTATTGCGGGTTATGAAGGTATCGTTTGTGGTTTAAGCGCAATTTACTTAGCAATGGCTGAAGTGATTAATGAACAATACGGCCGTACCGTTTTACCTATTGGTGAGCGATAACCGCGATTGCTTTTAAAGCTGTAACTAGATTTAAATACAGCAAACTTTAAAGCTACATCTTAATAACCGAGCCATTATCGCTCGGTTTTTTTTATGCCTCTCAATGACTAATAGCATCAGCCATTTTTTAGCCGTCAATATCATCCTACAACCATCCCACAGCAATCTAATCATTAATGCATTAACAGCAACTATTCGGCCGCACCGTTTACCGAACGGTGAACGATAAACCCTAATCCTTTTAAAGCAGCCCCTGTAATTACTTAAAGCTACATCTAAATAACCGAGCCATTATCGATCGGTTTTTTTATGCCTCTCAATGACTAAGTAGCATCAGCCATTTTTTAGCCGTCAATATCATCCTACAACCATCCCACAGCAGCAGATTAAAGAGGCATAATAAAGGTTATCAACCTATCTCCTATATTGAACAATATGAACAAAAGAACCAAAAACAAAAAACACTCCTAGCATTTTTAATATTTAATCTTTACTTTAATGACCAGATTAGAATTTACAGAAATTGGGCATTCGCTATGGAAAAACGACTTAAACAAGAATCCAAGCAACTGATAAAGGTTGTATTATTTGGCCCAGAAAGTACTGGAAAAACCACCTTATCAAGACAATTAGCAGCGCATTATAATACGCTTTGCACGCCTGAATTTTTACGCGAGTTTGCTCAAAACAAATGGGATAAGGAACAAAAGCGTTGTGAAGAAAAAGATATAATCAAGATTGCTCAAGGGCAAATGCACTTAGAAAATGAAAGCGCTAAAACCGCCAATCAAATACTTATTTGTGACACAGATTTATTAGAAACAAAAGTTTACGCAGAAGCTTATTTCGAAGGTTTTAACCTACCCGAGCTAAATCAAGCTATTGCTAACAATCATTATGAGCTGTATTGCTTAACTTACATCGATACACCTTGGGAAGCGGACGATTTACGCGACCGAGCAGAATTACGAGAGCAGATGTTTATTCAATTTGAAGCGGCCTTGATAACGCATAAAAAACGCTACGTACTTTTAAAAGGAGATAAAACAACGCGCTTAAAAAATGCAATTAACTATATTGATCAGCTACTTACTGAAAAAGTACACAAAAGACATAACTAACGGCAACGGCCCAGTTAAAAAAAATTTTGCATGTATAACAGGACAAGCATAACCACAAAAGTTATTTGCAGGCAGGCTGATCTTTCCAATTTAACTAAGCCCAGTCCGCCAATCACTTAACTTATTGATATCACCAATATCAGCGTAGAGGCTCCTTCATTTGAGTCTCCACTGCGTTTATTCATATAATTCATTAGCACTATCTTGAAAGTGAGCGGCAATTTCTACAAACTTATCTTCAACGGCTAAAAATGCATCCACCACTGCAGGGTCAAAGTGAGATCCAACACCTTCTAAAATAATCGCTTTTGCCTTGTCATGAGAGAAAGCTGGTTTATAAACACGTTTAGAAATAAGTGCATCATAAACATCCGCTAATGCCATTAGCCGGCCCGACAAGGGGATATTTTCTCCGACTAATTGATTTGGATAACCACTACCATTCCATTTTTCATGGTGCGATAGTGCTATCTCTTTAGCCACCTCTAAAAATGAACTGCTGCCTAATTGCTTTTCAGCGATAGATAACGCATCAGCGCCAATTTTAGCGTGCCCTTTCATGATCACAAATTCATCATCGGTCAACTTGCCCGGTTTAAGTAATATATTATCCGGAATACCAACTTTGCCAACATCGTGTAACGGTGCTGACTTATATAATATTTCAATATAACTTGGTGTTAATAATTCAGTGTAAGCGGCTGTTCCACTTAAGTTTTCAGCAAGCACTCGTACGTATTCTTGTGTCCGTAAAATGTGCGCCCCCGTTTCATTATCACGAGACTCAGCTAAAGCAGATAAACTGATTATCGCCACATCTCTTGTTGTTTTTACTTCATTTTCAGCGATTTCAAGATTATCTAACATAGTATTTGTTAACGCTGCCGTTGAGCCAAATTCATCGTAAGCAAAAATAGGCAAACGAATACCAATTCGACCATTACTCACCATCTTCAAAGCACACTCTTGGCTCAGTAATACACGTCGAATAACCTTGCCCCATAAATACATCACCGCCAGTGCATAACCCGTGACTAAGCTAGCAATATAAATTAACTCCTTGATCACGCTTATTTGACCAGAGCCATCCATGACTAATTCAGGGTTATTTTTAAGCCAAAAAATATCTTTTACCGCGATCATAGTTAATGCAGTGGTTAAAATAACCAGCAACAATAAAACCAGCCCGATCATTTGATTAATGAGCGAACTTTTTTCTCCAGACAATTGATAATCAAAATTCTCATTACGTTCCATTTCCTCCATCTGCACCAACTTAGCTGAAAGCTGTAAAATACACCCGGTAAAGAAACCAAATAAAGCCATTCCTAGTACTACTTTTAGATTACTATCCAGACCAAAATCATAAACAAGATTGTAGTACACCGCTAATGGTAGGCTGGCGATAAAAAAACACGTAGTATCTAACTTAATCTGTTTGATTTGTGTATTAAGAGGATGTTTGGAAAGTAAAAAATGACGCACTAAAAAGAGTATCGAAAAAGTGATAGCAACATGCACAAATACTTCTGAGATGGTTAAGCTTGCTAAAAAAGGGCAAACCTTTCCGCCATAACTTCCAAATAAAATAGCGGCAAGCACATAAAGCTTAGCAGTCAGTGATGCATTATAATTTGAATTGTTCATTGATAAACCTTTTGCTGTACTCGCTCAAACGTGATCTGACACGGACTCATATTTTATTGATGGATATTAGATTTAAGTTAGCGTGTATTTAAAATTGATGGGTATCCAGTTTAATGAGCACCGCACTAGCCGAAACGATACTAAGCATGGATCTGTAATCCTAGTTCAGAGGTCAGCGAATTATATGTTTTCATTGTTACATATTTTTTCATAAAAAAACGATTCACTTATATTCAGAAAAAGCCTTATCTATCTTGTCAGCACTGATTATTTGAATCTACACTTCCCTATCAAAGCATGCCATCATTAACAGGATTTCCACACCAGCAAAAAATTATTGGCTGGCATGGTTATTTTTTCAATTAAACTAAGCCCAGTCGCCCACTCAGTTAATTCATTGATATCACGAATACCACCACAACCTTCATTTTCTAAATGTAAATCAAAGGCTCGATTACCTTCACTGGTGTATTCACCATCAACATTAAAAGGGCCATATTGGCAAAATATGCCACCTTTTTGTAGATTAGTCCCAATCAATTCCATCATCTGCTTAGCGTGATGTTTTTGCATGATATGCGTGGTATTGGCTGTGAAAATGGCATCCATAGCGATCTCTGGCCAAGGTTGTTGGCCAAACAAAAATTCGATAGGTGATTGCAAGTTATGACTAGGGAATTCTTCAATCCATGCATTGATGCTTGCGTGATTAGTTTTAGCATCACTGGCATGCCAGTCTACATGTGATAAGTGTTTGGCAAAAAATACAGCATGTTGACCAGACCCCGAACCGATTTCCAAGACCCGTTGGCGATCCTTAAACAAATGAGAAAGCTGCTCTAAAAGAGGTTGTTGGTTACGTTCACAAGAACCAGAGAATTGTTTTATTGGTGTTTGAATATCCGATACTGTCATCTGTTGCCTATTCTTTAATTTCTAATTTCATTTAATAGTACAGGATTCGTCTGCGCTCGTCGGGCAGTTTGATTTTTATTATCAATGTTTTCACCCTGTCGGCGACTGAGCTAATACTCCTGCTCATAACACAATACTGCCGTAAGTTCGCTGCCTTACCTCGCTAAAGGCCATCATTGATTCAGCAAAACTCAATGGAGGTTTGACCTAGCCATATTGATTGTCTTTTAAAATCGTTAATTAACGAACATATTTAACTCACATACTATTTTTAGAACCGTTAACGAATTGCTATTGTTAAGATCAACACTTGGGTGCCAACAACTTCCACAACTTCTATGGGTGAGAGCAGATAAAGCAGGTTGGAAACCTGCATTTATTATACGCTCAGAAAAAGCGCTTCCCCTCTTGCCACAAAGCCAGATTTAATTGTCCGAGATCTTATTAAGATAGCAAATCAGTTAGAGGTGAATACTAAGTAAGCATGGTACTCAGCACCTTAACCTTTAGTTAGGTTTTGGTGTTAGTTGGCACTCAATTAACGTTGGTAACGTTTTCTGCTTCTTGTAAAAGCAACCTTCTTAAATATTAACGCCATAATTTACCATTTTATATAATGATATCGCGTTAATGAGTACAGCACTTTTATAAAAGACAAAAAGCAGCCGAGGCTGCTTTTTTATATCACTCTTTAAAAATCGTAAATTATTTTACGAATTTTTTAAATGGTGCATCAATTGGCGTATCTGCAAGGTGGTTTGTGTAGTTGCTCATTACTTTTTGAGATAAACCAACAATAATTTCAAGTAGTTGTTGCTTGCCGTAACCTGCAGCAAAAAACTTCTCGATTTGCTGATCACTAATGACACCGCGCTCGCGCGTCATTGCAAGTGTAGTTTCGCGTAGTGTTTCTAACTTAGGGTTAGCAAGTGGGGTTTGGTTCACAAGTGCATCAACAATATCTTGGTCAACTTTCATTGAAGCCGCAATTGCACTGTGTGCCGGTACGCAGTAGTGACATTCATGCTCAACGTTAATTGATTGCCACACAACGGTTAACTCTTCCGCGTTAAACGATGTTTTTTGGAATAGGTCATGCAGTACTTGGTAGCCTTTTAGTAATGTTGGTGCTTCAGCCATTACTGCGTGTAAGTTAGGTACCATACCAAATGCGGCTACTGAATCAGCCATTAGCGGTTTTGATTCTTGAGGTGCGTTGTCTGCTGTGTATAAAGTAAATTCTGTCATGTTTAGCTCCAATAAATAATGAGTTTTAAGTAACTTCAGGACATATACTAGTTGATTTTGAGCGATCGCTCAAGTTAAAATTGAGCGAATGTTCAATAAATTGAGAAATCACATGGCTAACAAGATAAAGTTTGAGCGCGAGACGGTTGTGCGCCTTGCAAGTCAACTCTTTTGGCAAAAAGGTTTTCATGCAACCTCAACTCGTGATTTACAAGAAGTTATTAACATGCGACCGGGCAGCATTTACTCTGCATTTGGCTCTAAAGAAGGGTTATACAGCGAATCGTTAAAAGATTACACATTGCAAATGGAATCCCAAATAGAAGGCTTTTTATCAAGCGCCGATACAGTACTCGGAGGTTTACGTGCATTTGTAGAAAATATTGTCATTGAAGCAAAAGATTGCAGCCCTAGTGCTATTTGTATGCTGGTTAAAGCAAACAGTGAATTTGCCGAAAAGGATGCTAATTTATATGAGTTAAGTTTAAATTTAGCAGCGCAATTTGAAGCCTATTTAACACAATTATTTGAGCAAGCAATAAACAATGGCGAATTAAATAGCACACTTACTGCACTTGAGTATGCGCGTTTTTTTCAGGTGCAATTTACTGGTTTACGCGGTTATTTTAACCGTCCAGGAGTGGAGAAACTAGCTCAACCAATGATCGACCAAATGTTTTTATTGATCAAAAAACTATAAAGGTAGGTTAACGAGTATTCTCAATTAGTTATCTGATCGAGCCCGGAACAGAGAAAACTACACGATTAAAAGGAACTTTGATGATAAATATTAGTCAAGGTTATTGGGTGGTCAGAACTGGCTTAATCAAGTTTTCTGCATAAAAAAATTCCCCTCTTTTTATGCCCCCCCATAAATCAATGTTTCTATAATAAGATGATGACCATGTTATTGTCTTCTTTTTATTTCTTGTTCTCATAAGGCCTTGCTGTGCTTCATAAATACACGACTATTCATAAACATATAAGTAAACGATGGGCTGCATTATTAATATTAATAATGACCGCTGTCGGTATTCTCCTCTACTTAGATTCCATTGTTAACTCAACGTTTAAAGATAAACAGTGGTCAGTTGCATCAACTGTTTACGCGCGACCTTTAGAAATATATGAAGGATTGCCACTCACGTTGACTGATTTACGTGAAGAAATGACCATGCTTGGCTATCATTTTGTAGGTAATGTTAATAATCCCGGTGAGGCATTAATCAATCGAAATCAAGTGACCATTTTCATCCCTGAGTTTCAGTTCAGTGACGAATTAGCTGCAGCACAAAAAATAAAAATCACCTTAAATAATGGCTTTGTATCAGCGTTAGAAAGTAAAGATAATAAAGCATTAGTGCGATTACAGCCATTGGTTATAGGGGGGATCTACCCTTCGCACAACGAGGATAGAATATTAGTTCAACTTGCCGATGTCCCTGTTTCTTTGCAAAAAATGCTGGTTGATGTTGAAGATAAGGACTTTTATGATCATTATGGTATTTCGCTGCGTGGTATTGCGCGAGCAATGGTTGCAAATATTAAAAATGGTGGATTCTCACAGGGTGCGTCAACCCTGACACAACAATTGATTAAAAATTATTACCTCACGCCAGAGCGGACATTAATTCGTAAAGCGCAGGAAGCGCTGATGGCAATATTATTAGAGCTACATGCAAGCAAAGCTGATATTTTAGAAGGATACATGAATGAAATATACCTTGGACAAGATGGGCCACGTGCCATTCATGGCTTTGGTTTAGCAAGTCAGTATTATTTCAAAAAAAATCTTATGGATTTATCCCTTTCGCAACAAGCACTGTTAGTTGCACTTGTGCGCGGTGCCAGTTATTACAATCCATGGCGTAATCCTGAACGCGCATTAAAACGCCGCAATTTAGTGTTAGATATTGCAGTGAGAGAAAAACATCTTGATGCGGACCTTGCTGAATTGGCTAAGCAAGCCCCCCTAGAGGTTGGTAATCGCACCACCAGTAGTAATAAACGTTATCCTGCTTATTTAGATCTTGTGCGCAGGCAATTACAGAATGATTATAAAGCTGAAGACTTAAGTTCCGATGGTTTGGCTATTTTTACCCATTTTAATCCATTAATTCAAGAAACTGCTGAGTCTAGCTTGGTTAAAATGATTACTAAACATAAAAAATCTGATCTTAGTGCTAACCTGCAGGGGGCGGTGATTGTTACGCAACCGAATACAGGCGCGGTAACCGCTATTGTGGGAGGTACTGACAC
>TARA_R110001592_G_scaffold197049_1_pt1 | contig 11746 bp, 5 predicted proteins | sample TARA_R110001592 | Tara Oceans TARA_R110001592 (sample SAMEA4398387) | marine metagenome | biome: Polar Biome; feature: [SRF] surface water layer (ENVO:00010504); material: water (ENVO:00002006), including particulate matter (ENVO:01000060) such as... | depth 5 m | reverse complement strand
GTTCAGCTAAGAAACTTTGGAATAAAAGCAACTGAGCTTAAAATTATTAAACTATCACAAGATCAAAGACATTTTGTTTGGGCGGCTAGTGATAGAAAATTAATGACAGTACCATTTGATGAGCATCCATACTCAGCTTTAGCCTCTTGGTTTAAGACAGATGAAGGAATGGAAGTGTATTCTAACATTGAAAAGCGATTAAACGCGTAATTACTTATAGGAGGGCAGCCACTCTTCGGGGTGGTTGCTTAACTATAAATAATTTACAATGGCAATAAACGTAAACAGAGTATATCAAGCAGTACTAGATATTGCAAATAAAGAGCAGAGAGGATACATTACACCAAAAGAGTTTAATGTTTTTGCTAACCATGTTCAAGACGAAATTTTTACGTCTTACTTTCACAGATCATCAACATTTGGTCAAGGTGCTCCAAACGATTCTGAGCACTCTGATCCTCACGATATAGCACAAGAGAAAATAGAGTACTTTGAGCAAGAAGTTTCAGGATCTTCGCTTTCTGTTCCTAACGATACTATTAGAATGAAAACTCCTTCTGACTTCTATAAAACGCAGACAGTCATGGTAGATAGAACTCTTGTTGGAATAGGTGGAAAGGGGCGAAAAGGATTTTTTACAATAAATGAAGCTGAATACGTTAGCAAGAAAGAGCTGATAAGTCTAATGGGCTGCAAAATAAACAGGCCAACAATAAAAAGACCTGTTTATACTTTTGAAGGAAAGAAAAATGATTTTATTAGAGTGTACGGAGCAAGTGGATTTCCAAATAACTACTCTGCGGAGCAAGGCATAGCTTATAGTAACAACGAAAACGCAACTAGTCTTAACTCTTTTAATCAACCAAGTCTTACGCTAGCTGAATCTTTAAATATACCTAGCGCTGCTATAAATATAACTTATATAAGGAAGCCGCTGTTAGTTTCTTGGGGGTACACCGTAATTCAAATTAATGCCACCAACATATCAAACGATCATCCAATCTACAATCCGGGTAACTCCATAGACTTCGAAATACATCACTCTGAGTTTACAAACGTGGTAGCTAAAATACTAATACTAGCTGGTGTTAAATTAAAGCAAGCTGACATTGCTCAGGTTGGAAAATCAACTGTTGCAGAACAAAATCAAATAATGAGATAATATGCCAAACGACTTTCAAAACGATTACTACGCTTGGGCTAATGGCTCAATAGACTCAGGAGATCAAAGTTTAGATCAGTATAATACTGTGTCTGTAGATGATGTTATAAATGGATTTATGATTTCGTACGTAGGCGAAGATAAGGTTATAAGAAAAGCAAATAGAACTGAAGTTGCTTTCTTCGCACAAAGAGGAATACAAGAATTGTCTTACGACACTTTGCCTAGCGAGAAAGCTTATGAGTTTACAGTCCCCAACTCTCTAACTTGGCAACTACCAAAGGATTACGTTAACTATACTAAAATAGCAAAGTACGATAATACTGGACTAGAAAGAATACTTTATCCGGAGCGAAAGTCTAGCGATCCTTTTTCCATAAAGCAAGAAACTAATGGAGATCCATCTTTCGATCTTGGAACAAGAGGCGAAACTGGTAGTGGCCCAGACGGTGTAGCTGACATGCTAAGCTTTTCTAAAAACCACGAGATAATAGCATCTTGCACTATTACTTCTATAGTAAACGTTAGTGGCTCTACACAACCAATATACACTTTGTCTGACTTTACCTTTGGCTCTATATCAGACATAGTACCTGGCACAAATCTTTTATATAATGGAAACAACGAGTTTTACGTTGCTGGACAAACTCCTGAAAACATAGGTGTAATGCAAGTAATAAATGATGTTAACGACGCAGCTGGCACAAACCCTACGATTGTACTTAATGCGGCTCCATTTGCAAGTGGTGAAGATGAAGTAATAACCGACACTATACACTTTGTTAAATACGAGTCTGACATGTGGAAAAGTCTTCAGTCTGGCTCTACAGTTAATTCTAACACAAGCTTGAGCTTTGATCCAACAATAGACAATGATTTGCTAGATATTAACGGAAGAAGATACGGCATAAACCCAGAGAGAGCCCAAGTAAATGGATCTTTCTACATAAACAATCAGCAAGGAAGAATACACTTCAACTCTAACTTAGTTGGTGAAAAGGTAATATTAAAATACATAAGCGACTCTATGGGAAGTGGCCATGAGGCTAAAGTTCACAAGTTTGCAGAAGAAGCACTATACAAACACGTAGAATATAATTTAGCTTCTGTTAGATCTTATGTGCCGCAAGGAGTTAAAGCTGTACTTAAAAAAGAGGCTAGAGCTTCTAAAAGAAACGCAAAACTTAGATTGTCTGGTTACAAGATGGAAGAGTGGACACAAATACTAAGAAACCAAGGCAAACACATTAAAAATTAAATATGGCAGAGTTAAGAAGAGGTTTTACTAAAGGAGGTATGAATCTTGATATTGACGAAAGGTTAGTTCCTAAGGGTCAATATAGAGAAGCTGTTAACACGAGGTCTGGTACAGCCACTGAAGGTAACGAAGGATCGCTGGAGCCAGTTGAAGGAGTGTTCGAACAAGATGCAAATGGCACGCTAGGCGTTTCGCCGGATGAAGGTGCTAAAATAGTTGGAACTTGTGTTGATAAGTCAAGTGAATTTGCTTACCACTTAATTAAAGAATCTACTTTCGACGAATTAAATGGCTCTAGAGTTAAAGCAGATGCTATATATGAGTTTCAACCAAATCAAGCTGGTATATCTGGCAAAAGCTCAAGGGTTTTTAATGATGTTTGGGAAATATCTACTCCAGCCGGAGTAGTATCTACGGATCAAAACACCGGCCAAACTTACATAGTATATGCAAACGCTGATAGCTTAAACAATCTTGACATAAGAGAGAATATGAGAATTCTCACTTGCAGCGCTAACTTTGTAACTGACGATCAGGAGGAAATAAATGTGTCTACAGACTCTGCTTTTTTTGTAGATTACGTAGACAGAGCTTCATCAAGAGTTTATGTTAAAGATGCACACGGAAAGTTTAATGAAGCACTTAATAACCTTCCAACTCACTTTAAATTTGTATCTAAAAGAATCCTTAGATTTGATGGGCATTTAATTACTGGTCTTAACGTTTTTGATGGTATGTTGTTTTTTACCGACAATCAGAACGAGCCTAAAAAGTTTAATATAAAGAAGTGTAAGTTAGGATCCTTAAGTACGCACACGGATCTAGATGGAGCAAACTCATATAATCCAATTTCACCAGCCTGGATAACAAACGCGGATAATAAAAAATATTTTCACACTAGGCTTTTAGTAGAAAATTCAAAAAGTATAGTAGGAGCGTTTGGTGTTCCTTATTACCAAAATAAAGGAACATTTGCAGAGTCTCATGCTACTGTTATAAGACCTAATCCAGAAGAGCATATTAAAGTAAGAACTAGCGCAGATACATTTATACCTGAGTCAGTTGGCTTCAATGGGCCAACACAAGGTGTTATGACACACCCGTTCGCAATACATCCAACCGCTCAACCTGGAGATCAAATAACTTTCTTAGTAGCATATATCAATGAAGTAGGTATGTGTCAAAACATAAATTCAACTCAACAACCAAATGTTGGTGTTGATGAACCTAGTTATGGGTTTGGTGCTTTAGAGAACTACTATGGTAATCCAAATGATTTTCCTCAACTTCAAAAAAACCTAACACTAAGAGTAGACAGTGCATTAGTCACTGGTGGTAGAGATGTAGGACTGTATTCAGATGATCTTGTATTTACTTCTATTCCTGGAAACCTTATAACTCACGAAGACACGTTTGGCTATCACGGTTACACAGAAGAAGATCAATACAACAACTATCTTACAGCTGAAAACTTAATATCAGGCGTGCAAAGTATAATGGACAGTAATCCAAGCAACTATCATTTAACTAGTCAATTCTATAATTTGCTAGACTCTTCTAATATTGAAGGTGGTGCCCACACGCTTAGAGTTATGTTTAGTGATTACGTAGATATACTAGGCCCAGCTCAAGACTTTGGAGAAGGTAACGATTCGTATGACGCTGAATCAACTTTTTACGATAATGAACACCACGAAGGAGGGTTTTTATCTAACTTTATGGTTGGTAATCTTCAAAACAGCGTGCCAAGTAGCTTTCACTACCACATTGGTCTTGGAGAGTTTTTTGATCCTAAAAATCCTAAATCAGCCCCTAATATTGTACAGGAAGTTCTTGCCAGTGCTGTTGGTGATGATGATTTGCTTATTGCCCTTGAAGATTCACAATACGGTAACTTGGCAATTGGCAATATGGAGCAGCCAAATAGCCTTGGAGGATTATACGTTAGAGGTGGTTTACTTTCACAGTCTAATATTATACAAGGATACAACGACAATCAGCCGTCAGCAACAATTAGCCAGTTTTGGGGTATGGGCGAAAACGGAGATCAAATGTTTCACAACGGTGAAATGGAGATAAATGAAGTTGGCGTGCCAATTCCTACTGCTCCAGGTCAATTTGTTACTCCTCCACACGGATTTAAAGAAGGAGACATTGTTACTCTTAGAGGTAGAGGTAACATGATAGACAGTGGTGCTGTAGGAAGACTAAAAAGCCAAAAGTCAGACGGTACTAGCTACTACACTTATCCTGAGACACTGACCACAAATAGGATGCAATCTACATCCACTCTAGATTCTTTTCAAGGAAGTGGAAATACCGTAGATAGTTACGGTCAGATCAGCTCATCAGGAAACCAAAATCAACTACCACTACAAACTAATGAAGATGGTTCTCTTTATCTAGGTGGGCAAGGCTTTGAGTATGATGGTAACTCTTATGTAAGCGGATTTGCGCACGACGGTTTCATGGACACTGTTAAGGCTAAAGTTGTCTCTACTAAAATGATAAGCATAGATCCAGACAAAGAGAGTACGTGGTATGACGACGGGTCTAACGATGGCCCAACTTCTGATATTAGAGATAGGTTTTTATTATTGCATAAGAATCTTCACGGCATGGGTACACAAGGAGACGATGTGCTTTTTGACAACAGTGGTTACGAATTGGCAGCGGATGGAAATGTAATATCTGAGCCTAGTGTTTTTGGAAACTACAAGTATGGTGATGCTGATGGCGATTATACCGCTTCAGGTAGATATTTAACTCAGTACGCTATTACTATTGAAATAGTTGAAAACAATGCTAAAAAAGATACAGATCCTACGCTTAGAGCGATGGTTGACAAAAACTTCTATACACTAGACGGCAATAATATAGTCACTAATGGACATGGCGACTACACTAAAAATGCCGCCGTAATGCAACGATCTGTAAATGAATTTGGAGAAGCAACAACACAAGACTTAAGTATGAAAAAATCACCATACTTCGACGCAGACATGGGCTTTGGTGGTGTATATAACGGCGTAAACATACAGACTTATTCTGTTGATTCAGGAGCTGGAGGAAGTGACACGTGGTTTAATCAACGACCAAAATTTTACGGTCCTCCCTTGCCACAAGTGTGGGACATTGCGCTCTCTTCAAGCCTTAGCCTGTCTGGTGGATCTAACCCAGACAACGACTTAAAAGAAAATATGCTTCGCTTTTCTTATAGGTATCAATACACAGACAACGAGTACTCTGGGCTTGCTCCTTTCACTAATGTTATTTGGAGAACTTTAAACCAAGAGATGCAATGGCCAAACTATTACATATCACTATATAACGAGATAACAGACCTTCAGTTACTTGACTTCGTTCCTAAGAATATACCAGAAGATGTTACAGCTGTAGAAATTTTAGTTACAAAAGAAGACACTCCTACCGTGTGGGCAATGCAAAAGTACAAGTTTACAGACAACGAATTTATAAATGTTGCAAACACTGACTACAGAGGATTACACACTTTTAATGGAGACACTTTAGGTCTACCTATAGATCCAAGTCAAATGACTAGACCTTGGGATGCGGTTCCCAAAAGAGCTCTAGCTCAAGAAGTAACTGGTAACAGACTAGTGTATGGTAATCATATACAAGATTACAACCTTCAAGAAGGAATTGACTTCTATGAAGAACAAATGTTAGACACGCCTGGAACGAGCTATGTAGAAAGCTACGAAGATATTAGAGTCAAGCTAATAGCCGACACATTCAAGTACACAATTCAAGATGTTAACGCAGTTCAAGATGCAAGTGGCAACCAAATAAACATTGGGCAATCAGCAGAGGTTGCAGAGTTAAACTCTGGCTCGGCATCCATTAACAGCAACTACGGTAAACCTTTTGACTCTTTAAAGTCACTAAGAAGTTACCAAGTAGGTATAGTATATAGAGATGAGTACGGCCGAGAAACTCCAGTTTTAACAAACAAAGAAGCTATTATAAAGCTAGGTACAGACGCCTCTAGGCAGTCTAATAGAATAAAGGTAGAAGTTTTAAATCCTCACCCTGCTTGGGCTAAGTCTTATAAGTTTTTCGTTAAAGACTTAAGCCAAGATTATCATACGTTAGCTTTAAAAGAGTATTTTCAAGTATCTACGGGAACAGTTTTGGGTGAAGATGAAAACACAGATCAAATGGTTTCTATTCTTATGTTTAAGTCTGAGGACGTTAACAAAGTACAAGTTGGTGATATTTTAGTTCAAAAGAAAGCACATAAAATATCTTCGCCTCCAGACCCAGTGCTGTCTACAGCAACGGCTAGCCACGAGCCTAAAAATCCAGGACTGAAGTATGAGGTTCAAAAGATAACTGGCGAGCCACCAAAAGAGATACAAGGTGTTAACGTAAACAGTGGTCTTCCAGAACACGAAAACAAGTTTGGAGGTATGTTTTTTGTCTATGTTAAATCAGACAATCCGCTTACAAGTAACAATAACGTAGGCTCTTCGCCTCCTGGCGCCGCTAAAAGCGTTGGTATCTTTGAAACTCTTCCTAGAGGAGTAGTAGATTCTGATCTATACTTTGAAGCTTCTCAAGCATATCCAATTGTCTTAGATGACAAAACTGATTCACAATGGGTGAAAGCAGGTAGACTTGTTACAGCTTACGACTACACTCCTCCTATTGATATTTCAGATCAGTACAACTATAGTGGTGGAGCTATTTCAGCACACTCGCTGGCTGGAGACACCGTGCTACCTACTCAAGTTTTAGTTAACCAAGGGCAAGACGATTTAGTCGATGCTGGAGAAGGCCAAGTAACTTCATATCCTGTTTACGTAACAAAAGTAGAGACCTTAAGTGGACAGAATAACTATAATTCAGAAATTTACAGTGAGCTACACTTAAGCGAAATTGTTACTCTTACGGCAACGCAAGATACGAAACTAGTATTAAGGCTAGAGACAAACGATCCAACAATATTGGGTTTAGGAGAGCATGTCTATGTAGAGGTAGCTGAAGATGTTGTGAATAGTAAAATTGTTAAAATAAAAAGGCACACGCATCACTCTAACTTTGGTATAACAAACGACACGGTTCTTCCTATAGTATTGCCTTGGTACAATTGTTTCTCTATGGGCAACGGAATAGAGTTGTCCACTGTTAACAATAGTTTCTTTGGAATGAGACTAGGAAAAGGCGTTAAGGCTAGTACTGTTTTTGAAGACTATAGAGAAACTTTTAACGACAAGGAGTTAATATTCTCAGGAGTATATAATTCTTTCAGCTCTTTTAACGAGTCAAATCAGTTTAACTTAGCTTTAGGTATAACAAAAAGGTTTAACCCTAACAATGGTTCAATTCAAAAACTACACACTAGATCTGGCGACTTAATAGTTCTCTGCGAAGATAAAATACTAAAAGTACTAGCTGACAAAGATGCTCTATTCAACTCTGATGGAACAACAAATCTATCTGCAACAAACAAAGTTTTAGGTCAGTCTATTCCTTTTGAAGGAGAATACGGAATAAGCAAAAATCCAGAATCTTTTGCTAGTCATGGTTTTAGATCTTACTTTACAGACAGAAAAAGAGGTGTAGTGCTAAGGCTTTCTAAAGACGGGCTAACAGTTATATCAGATGTAGGACTTGACTCATATTTTAAAGAGCGTTTAGCTAAGGTTGCTGGCGATGATATAATAGGTAGCTTTGACGTTGATAAAATGGAATACCTTGTTTCTTGTGAAAAGTTTGACGCTGAAGAGCTTGGGTTAATAAAGCTAACGGCTGCTTGGGATGAAGTACAGAACGTTTGGCCTTCGTTTAGAACATATTTACCAGAGGCGCCTGGGTACTCTATAGGTAATTCTTTTTACAGCCACTATGCTGGTAAGACCTATGAGCATGTTAAAACGAGTGCTAACGAGTATTTTAGTTTTTACAACAATCCAGCTCACACGCTAGGTGCAGCTCAATATGACTCTGACTACGAAGATGCTAGAATCTCTATTGTTTACAACGAAGCTCCTGGAACTGTAAAAGACTTTAACACTGCTACGTACGAAGGCTCACAAGCTAGAATAATAGCTAACACCGCTGACGGATCATTAACTACTAACTACGATAGAGACGGATGGTGGATAGAGTCTATAAACACCGACATGGAAAGGTCTTCAGCTATAAACTTTTTAAATAAAGAAAACAAATGGTTTAAGTATTTAACAGGTGGGGCAATGAGCGCTCTTAATGAAATAAACATACAGGACTACAACGATGACTTAACGTCCGACCAAGCGCAGAGCTTGATAGGTATAGGTTCTCCAGCAAGTCCGGTTGAACTCGAGAACTATGAACTTTTCGCTAGCTACACGGGTGTGTTACCTAATTTCAGCTTTGATAGCGATTGGAATCAGATTGGAACTGCAAGTGGTGGTCAATACGGATTATTTTCAGTTCCTTATGGCCCGGGCGGCGCGGTAGGAGGACCTGTAATGGGAATGGCTAAGTGGAATCAAGTTTGGGAACCAGCTACCAGCGTAGGATTAGGCTTTTTCTCTCCATCAAGACTACAGGATAATTTTGGAGAAGATTCTCTTAACCCTTGGACAAGCGAAACAACTGGAGCCACTTCAAGCTCGGAAGAATTGTTTTCTATAAAGTTAGAGCTGCTAGATAGCGTAACTATAAATGAAGTTAATATAACTGATTCTAGTGGAAGCGACTTAAGTGTATTATTAGATCCATTAACGTACAATGACTTCTTCGATATAGACTTCAGTGGTGGGTATTTATTAATATCTCAATTAACTCCTTCAGGAGATGGTGATCTAGAGCAATGGAATCAAGGAGCTGATGTTGCTGGTTTTGATTTTAACTCAAGCCCTTGGACGCCTTTGTCTTTTAACTCTACCCAAGAATACAGCGGTATAATTAAAGCTACAAAAATAGAAAACGGAAATCCTTTTGAAGTAGAGATTCCGTTTGAGTTTACAATACCAATGAATATAGAAAATCCAACCTCAAATAACAATAATGAATACCCTGTTTGGCCAATTTAAACATAAAATTTCATGTATATAACTTTAGATTTTTATAACAACGCTAGCGAGAACTACTTTGAGTTTCCACAAGGACTTAACGTTGGTGACGCTATCTACGTACACCCGGTGCCTGGAACTGGAATTCAGGCTAATCAAAACCAAGGAATACAGCAACTTTTGTGTATAGGTTCTTTATTCGAGATTAATCAAGTAAGCGGAGAAATGAAGATTCAGCTTTTATATGATTTCGAAGACAATGACTCAGAGTTGTATTTCTTAATGAGTGGCGAAGATTTGGCAATAGATTTACAAGAGCAGCCTCAAAACTACTTTTACTATGCTTTGCCGATGCAATCTGTCAATAAGTCGTCTGTAAAAGGCTATTATTCAAAAGCAATATGGAGAAACAACGATAAGAAAAATAAATCAGAACTGTTTGCAACGTACATAGGTGCGGTTGAAAGTAGCAAATAGGTGTAATAATAATATAACAAAACATTAATATAAATAGTATGAAATCAGAAAGTCCTTTACAAGTAGGTTTTGATGATGTATTCGGCGGAGCTGCTTCTGGAGCTGCAGCTGGCGCATCGCTAGGACCTTGGGGTGCAGTTGGAGGTGCTATAGTCGGTGGCGTTGGAGGTTACTTCAAAGGAAAAGCTAACGACGAATTAGAGTCTCAACAACAGCAAGCAAAAGACAATTTTCAAAAAGATCTAGACGCTTTCGCAAGCGCACCAATTAAAAATCCTTTTGAAAACATGACTAACCAATTTGCTGGGCTAAAGAACGAGTTAGCAAACGTATCTACAGATAACAAAGCTGAAGATCTTACGGTTAACCTTAAGTCTGCTGACATGCAAAGGCAAATGGCTTCTGAAGACTCTGCTAGAATAATGAATGCTGCTAAAGCTGGTGCGGGTGGTGCTGGTGGTATTGCAGCTATCGCAAATTTAATGTCTCAACAAAACTCTAGAATAAGACAGCAAATAGGTGCTGATATAGGCCAGCAAGAATCAAGAAATCAGCAGTTGAAAGTACAAGGCGCTGAGGCTGCTAGAGGAGTTCAAATGGCATCAGCTCAAGAAGGTAATAGAATAAATCAAGCTATTGCTCAAGGTGCTGCTAACGTGCAGACTCAACAAGCACAAGGCCAGATGCAAGTTAATCAAATGCAACAAGAAAAAGATTCTTTAGTACTAGGATTTAATGCAGACATGTACGCTAGCAACCTAGGTAGCTTACAAGGTCAGATGGGAGCAAATGAAGAGATGCTTACCAGTGGGCTTGGTGCATTGGGTAATATGGCTGGATCACTAACACCTCAAGAGGCGCCAGCTAACACAGGTGGTGTTACCAACAATTATTATTAAACAGTACAACTAATGAGCTATAACTACTTATCAAAAGCGTTATCAAGAGTAGCGCAAGCAGAAGGCCAATACAATACTTTTGTTGGAACTAAATTCGCTAGGCACATGTCACAAGCTATAAACGGCGTGAACGAACTAGCTTCACAAACAGTCAACAACACTAGTCTAGCATACTCTGCTTATCTAAAAAACACAGGCCAGTCTGTTTCTACAGAAATAAAAGATAGAAAAAAGTATGCTGCAAGTTTAAAAGACAACATACAGATAGACCCAAGCTATAGCCAAGCGGCTAACGAATCGCTACACAACCAGATACAGGTTGACAACGAAGAGGCTTATAGACTTACTAAGATTATAAAAAATCCCTTAAGAAGTAAGAAGAAAAAAATACAAGCTACTAACGATCTAGAAAGCATAAAGAACAACTTTAACACTTACAAAAAAGACAGGGATATAGTTACTTCTTTATTAACGAAGTCTATAGACTCTCAGAAAAACCCTGATCCTTCTGCTTCTTTATTTGAAATGAAAGTGCACACGGAGTTACTAGACGGTTCGTTTAAGGATAGAATAGTATATAACCCTGAAATAGAAGGTGAAACAAAAGTTGGAGGATACTACAAAAGAGACGACCAAACTTTCGTTAAGCTAGAAGATTTAAGAACTGTAAATAAGGTTGACTTGGATTTTGAAGAGTCTTTAGCTGGCGTTGTTACCGAAGCCACTGAGCTTTCGCGAAAAAGCAAATGGAACGAATCTAGTAGAAGAGAGCTATTGAGCACCTTTATGAAGCTTGCAAAAAGTAATCCAGATGCACTTAGACCAGTTATTTTCAACGGCTTTACTGCAGATGAGATTGATGGTGAAGAAGAAAGCTATGCTAATGTTTTTCTAGAGAAGCAAATCGCAGATGCACAAAACGAAA
>TARA_R110001592_G_scaffold1874_40_pt1 | contig 11748 bp, 9 predicted proteins | sample TARA_R110001592 | Tara Oceans TARA_R110001592 (sample SAMEA4398387) | marine metagenome | biome: Polar Biome; feature: [SRF] surface water layer (ENVO:00010504); material: water (ENVO:00002006), including particulate matter (ENVO:01000060) such as... | depth 5 m | reverse complement strand
GATATTCGAGCTACTGTGCTCTTTCCACGCAGGCGAGGAGGGTCTAAGTCATCAATTTACTGAACTCGGCAATCCGCCCGACCCTGAGTCACTACTCAGTCTAGAAATGTTTGCCCAGCAAAATAGTCATCGCCTACCAGAGCACATCATTGCGGTGCTCTCCAAGCCCTATATTTTTGAGCTGCGGATGCTGCATCCAGAACACTATTTTGAAAGTCCCGATACCGCCTTTCGCGATTTTTGGATTCGCACCCCCTCGGCAGCTGATGTCGGCGATGAACGCGACCACCACTCTCTTCTGGCTATGATGTCCGACTATTGGCTGCCGGGTACAATAGCCGTGCCACACGGACGCGAAGCCGGGATAAAATTTCTGGCGTCTTTGAATCACTCGCTGTGGATACACGCACCGGCTAAAGTAGATCAGTGGTTGCTATACCGCACGGAGAGTCACTGGGCAGCGAATGGCAGAGGTCTTGTCACCGGCAAAATATTTACACAATCAGGCCTGCTAATTGCGTCTGTTACCCAAGAGGCAGTATTGCGCTAAACCGCGCTCCCAAAAAAAAGCCCCAGCACTTGCTGGGGCAAAATAATATACGTCAGGGAGACTGAGTAAATTACTGTTGAGCGGGCTCTAATTTACGGCGGAAAGTGCCGGATACACGAACTGTATTGTCGCCACCGGGCATAATTTGCTCGCCGCCCACAACAACTGCAGTTGCGGTGTAAGTACCGTTCACGAAGCCATCATCATCACTGACAATTTCAATCTGACACGCTGCGCCTGGCGTCAAGATCGTTTTTCTCAAAACGCTATCATACGTTGTGGTTTCGTACTTCACACCAACAGCACTAACAACAACGTTCACGATGCGATTATTATCTGGGTTAATACTGGCGCAATCATATACGCCAACCGCGCGCGGCACATTAAGCACTTCGACACCGAATTTAATAATACGCTCGCCGCGATCCACTAAAATACCATAGCTCGTCTCAAAATCTTTGATGCTGTCGAACTCATTCTCAAGGAATTTGAAGCGATCACCAGTCTGCCAATCTGGACTGCCATCTTCAATTTGCAGAGTCGCGCCGACTTCTTCTGAGCTCAGTGCGCCTTCATCATCCACGCCACCTTCTGGCCGATTTAGCCGAACCGCGTAATTGCGGAATTTTCCAGTCACAGGCAGAGTACGCAGCGATTCTTCCAATGCGCCATCATTTGATATTAACGTCGCAGAGTAAGTCGCATCATAATACCTGCCTCCACGCCCGACCGTTACGATCTGGCAATTGGCGGCCACATTATTCGCAGAGCTATATCTGGTCTCTAAAAGGTAAGTACCTACCTTTATAGCTAGCTCTAAGCCACCAGCACGCGAGCGATATTCTGTTCCGCAGTTGTAGGTTGTGTCTCCTGCAAAGCCAGAGCTAGGATGGCCCTGAGTTACGAGGCTGATTACATCTGATGCATTACCGGTGAATGCTGGTGAGCCATCATCAGGGCTCGTTCCGCCAAGACCAACGCGGTTTTCAAGTAAGAAGTGCTGATTCGGTCCAAGCTCAAATGTCCCTTCATCACCTATTTCAATAGAACCAAAAACATCCAACGGTAAGTCACCGACTAACTCACCGGCCATGCCGACATGGTGATAAATACGGAATGGCGTGTTTACTAATTCAAAGGTCGGACTGGTATCTGACGTCGTCACCAATGTAGCCGATAAAATTACACCCTGAAGGCCGCCAATATCGCTGGCATAATCAAGACGCATTTTACATGCGCTAGCAGAATAGCGTCCGGAATTTGCGCCACCAGCCATACTCAAGCGGATTTTTAGCTCATCGCCACAATCTTGCTCGCCCAGTACTGGATTAGTGATATCGACCTCTAAATAACTTGGATAAGCTTCTTGGAATAAGGTCGTATTCACGTCCCTTGTGCGATCAACATAGAAGTCGAGGCCGCGCAAGCCAAAACCACTACCAATGTCAGCAACTCCTAGGTTATAAGATTCCGCGCTGCCAACGAAGCTCACAGTTGCGCCATTACGGCCATTCAAGGAATCGTAAACCGCATTATTCAGATCACCACTCACGCCGCCATCCGTGCCGCCGCCGGTATTACCGCCACCACCAGTGTCAACAACCTCAGCGGTAGCATAGAAGTAACCGTTTGTTACCGGCTTCAGAGGGGTTCCTACTGCGCCATAAAGTTTCCCAGTAAAGTATCCCTCGTAAACCGCACCAACTTGTAAGACCTTAACAATGCAGTCGCCATCATTTGAACCCGCACCGGAATTTACTGCTAATCCACCTTGATTAAGGTGCTGCAGTACAGTTTCATCGCCGGAGTCATCACAGTTATATGTTCCAACTGCATTCGGAATGACTACTCGCCACTTGCTTGTCGCGGCGCTGTCGCGACCTTCAATATAGAACTGAGTTTTGTCGGCGTTATTTGGTAGTACGTTAACTGAATCGGTGTAGGTGTATGTCACACCATTTACGTCACCGGTAAAGCCATCGCCGGTGAAACGCCCTTTACCTTCATTGTTAACTGCGGGGTCTGTGTTACCGCCTGTACCTGTGCCACCTGTACCTGTCCCACCTGTACCTGTTCCACCGGTGCCTGTTCCACCCGTGCCAGTTCCACCTGTACCCGTTCCGCCTGTACCCGACCCACCGGTACCGCCTGTACCTGAACCGCCAGATCCACCCGTATCACCTTCTTCAATAGTGGCACTACTAGGTTTTTGATCTGCCGAAGCCGCTTTCAAGGCATCATTTCCATAGGTATTTGCTTGCCGCGACAATGCTGCGGCCATATCGGCGATAAAATCGACGTAGGGCACGGTTATTGAAGAACCATCCACCAAGCCATCCAACGCCCCATCCGCACCATCACTTGCCATAGCCAGCAATGTATTCAAGGCTGGACTGGCGTTGCCAGAAGACAAGTCAGCCAAAGCCGCTAGAACTAATGCGTGTTTACCAGCATCTGTATTATCGAGCTTTGGGCCTGTGGCGCTGCTAACTAACTCTGGAATCGCCAAAATACTGCTAATACCGGGAGCTAAGCTAAGGCGTACTTGCTCATTAATATCAGCAACTTCGGCGGCCGTAAGCGCAGCACTGCTGCGCGCTTTAGCTATTTCATAGGCTAAATTCGTTAAAGGAGTTACGGCAAGGCTCACAGCTGGTAATACTGCAATTGCACGAACAGTCGCTGACGCTGGAAGCGCAACAAACTGCTTTAAAGACTCATCAAAATAGGTCGCGCTGCTACCACCAAGAACTTCAATGACGACCGGCCCCGTGTAATTAAGGTAACTAACATCAACCGTTCCGTTGTCGGCACTCGTTCCTTCGCCGAGTAAGGTCGTACCGTCTGCCTGAAATATTTTAACCTGTGCATTACGGATTAGGCCTAATGATGGAGCGACCGCCACTGACTGCTGTTCAGCGCCTGCGCCGGGGTTTTGTTCATTACAAGCCGCCAATGAGACCGCGACAGCAAGTAAGGGCAAATGCAGACATTTTATGCGAGACATACACTTCTCCAGAGTTAATTATTCCGCTCAGTATTTTCGCGCTATAAACCAACGCAGTACTGCTAGCTAACTCGGGAGAATATTTTGTTACGCCAATAAGCGCTACCCCGTGAACGGGGGGGTAATGCTTAATAACTATACAATTTAATGTGCGAATCTATGTCTATTGATTGGGTGAATTACTTGGCTTAGCTCGATATCTACTAAGCTCAGATCGGACATAAAAAAATCTATAGATTCCAAAGATGAGCACTAGTAAGCCAAAAATTACGAGAACCCACGCTATCGCAAGATAGGCATGCAGAGATGCGAAAAACTGAAATAATACTATTGCACCAGCAATCAATGATAGGGCCGTGCGGATGTATGCAAGAAATGTCCGCTCATTAGCAAGACGTGTGCGTTCCAAAGCCAGTAAGTCACGTATCTCTGAGTCATTACTCATACATTTAATCGCCTCGTTAAGGTTTGCCCGTGCATGATGACAATATATGCAAGCTATGTCTTCTATCCCATAGCCCATACCTTAATAATCTGAGACGCGAGGCAAGTGCTTGCTATGAGTTTTGAACTATTTGAATTGGCTTTTTACTTATTGTTTAGAATTATCTCTGCGTGGGATTAACTACGCAGAGATAAAACTCTATTACTACAAACTACTTTTTATCGCCGTCTTTTCCAGCATCCACACTGACGGAAGTACTATCTCCGTCACTATTAGTTTTAAACGAAAAAGAACCATCGCCGGTGTCAATACTTACGGCAGTTGATCCTTGATTCGCTGCTGGCGCTGCTGCTTTATCATCTGAACATGCGCTTAGAAATATCGCCGCCACCACCAAAGAACTTCCTATTAGAATATTTTTCATAATGTCTCAACGCCTCGTCAGAAAATAACCGATCATTAGACTTTGAAGATATGACTCGGTTCCGTCGTCAAATTTTTAAAAAAGGTTTTGCAAATTAATCACTAAAACAGACCAACATTTAGCAAATGACCATGAAAAATGTTTTTTATGCCATGTATTTGAAATGTGCAAAAATAATTTTTACGCAACTAGAACAACTATATTAAAAAACAGGTATATAGAATAAAAACGGCGAGAAAGTTGAACACGAGTTAAACATAAGCCCTGCTATCATTTCTAAAATTTCGGAAAGGCGAGGCAATGATGGCATGCTTGTTAGGAGCGACAGAGAATCTGTCGCTCCTAACTTATTTTATTTACCTATTCCCAGCTTCTCTTCCAGGCCTTCATTGGCCGCAGAAATAATATAGGCACGCAGTATTTTTAATTCGCTTTCACTGATTATGCCCCTAAAAGCAGGCATACCGCGCGACGTTAACCCACCGTCAATCACCACGGCTTTAAACGCCTCATCGCTATTAAGTAGCGGCGACCAGCGCAAGTCAGGAATTAGTCCACTAGAGATAACGTGATCACCATGACAAACAACACAATTGTTCTCGTAAAGTTGCTTACCTTTAGCGATCGTCGCCGCATTGGCAGTAGATGCCGGCGGTGTCGGTTTTGCCATAGTAGACTCTGCCAAGACCGGTAACTTGGCGGTGGCGCCTAGTTTAAATACCATTAAACGGCCGACACCGGCATCGCTTCCTGCGGGGAACAGACCACCGTAAACCAGGGTGAAGGTTCCGCCCCAACCTGAGGCCACCGCAAGGTATTGCTCACCGTCTAACTCATAGCTAATCGGTGGCGCCACAATCCCGGTCTGGGCAAAGAAGTCCCACATACGCTCACCAGTGTCGGCCCGATAGGCAACCAGCTTGGCATCGGCATTACCCTGAAATACCAAGCCGCCTGCGGTCGACAAGACCCCGCCATTCCAAGGGCTGCCATGCTCTACCTGCCAAGCCGGACGCTGCTTAACCGGATCCCAGGCCAATAGGCGACCTTTCAGCGCAGCCTTTATGGCTTTAAATTGCGCCATGTCGGTGGGCAGCGAACCCATCGCGCTGTCTGCACCGGTATTCCAATGGCCTTCTTTATAGCTAAAGTTTTTATCATCTGAATATATATAGGGGGCTTCGATAGCAGGAATATAAACAAGTCCGGTATCGGGGCTGAACGACATGGGATGCCAGTTATGCCCGCCAAACGGGCCCGGCAATTGTAAGTGTGGCGCTCGTCCACCCCAACGTGCCTCGGGCACTTCTGCCGGCCGACCAGTTTTCGTATCAATATGCGTTGCCCAGTTAACGGGAACGTAATTCTCTGCCGACAGAAGTTCACCGGTGGCGCGATCAATCACATAGAAAAAGCCATTTTTGGGCGCCTGCATAATAACTTTGCGCGGCTTACCATCAATATCTAGCTCCGCCAGAATCATATGCTGGGTGGCGGTGTAGTCCCAAGTCTCTCCTGGGGTCGTTTGGTAATGCCAAACGTACTCGCCCGTCTCGGGCCGCAGCGCGACTATCGAAGAGAGATAGAGATTGTCGCCGCCACCGGGGCTGCGAATATTTTGATTCCAGGGTGAGCCATTACCAACCCCAACATAAAGTAAATCCAGCTCTGGGTCGTAGGCCATGGAGTCCCATACCGTGCCGCCACCACCGTATTTCCACCACTCGCCTTTCCAGGTTTCTGCGGCCTTGGCCATTGCTGGGCTTTCAAAGCCATCGGCAGGATTACCGGGCACCGTATAAAAGCGCCAAACCATGTCGCCATTATTAACGTCATAAGCTGACACATAGCCACGCACACCGTATTCCGCGCCGCCATTACCAATAATGGCCTTGCCATTAACAATCCGCGGCGCACCGGTAATGGTGTATGGCTGACTTTGATCTACGGTGACAACGTCCCATAATTTTTTGCCGGTTTTGGCATCTAATGCGATTAAGCGACCATCAATAGTGCCCGTGATGATTTTGCCGTCGGAATAAGCGACCCCACGATTCACCGCATCACAGCACAAATCGGCCGCCTTGCTGCGATCGACCTGGGGGTCAAATTGCCAGCGCAGCTCACCCGTTCTCGCGTCTAGCGCAGACACTTTATTCCAGGTAGCGGTCACATAAATCACACCATCAACCACTAGCGGTGTCGCCTCAATACCGCGACTAACGCCCAAATCGAATGCCCACGCCAAGCCTAATTGCTCAACATTGGCAGGGGTAATCTGCTCAAGCGGCGAGAACCGCTGCTCTGCGTCACTGCCGCCGTGCTTACTCCACTCCTGAACGATGACTGGCTCAGCAGCCGACGCCATATCTGCCGGTATAGGCGCTTTACTGCACGCCAATAGAAATAGCGGAGCACAAACCAAACTGACCCACCGCAAGGGGGGCAGACCGATATTATTCATTATTATCTCCAGATCTTAGACAATCACTTAACTGTGGACGAACAATGCCAAGCAAACTGACAGGAGTAAAGTGATTCGTAATTCGGCAAGCTTGTTGCCAGTCAGCTTCAGTACGGAGGGGGACAAGAAAATTCAGGCAAAAAAAAGAGCGCTCATATGAGCGCTCAAAATATACCTTGAGTAGGAGACTTCAAATGATTAGAGGGAGCCGATTGCAAAAAGTTCAGCGGCTGATGGCGCAAACCAATAACTTCCGCTCACTGGCGTGGAAAAGTCCGTTAAACGGTCGTGAACACCATCGCCGCTGACGCCAAACATGCTCTGCAATATATGGTCGAATCGGCGAATATCGGCGCTAAATGCCAGAAAATACAAGCCATGTTCCAAGACACCACCATAGGGCACACTACGCCGGTATAATTTTTGGGCAACGCCATTTATTTTTACATCACTGCGGCTAACATGGGAATTATCCGGCATTGCCTCGTCATTGAGTTCAATACTGTCGGGCTTGGTACGGCCAATGACCGCCTCTTGCTCAGGCTGACTCAGGGCGCTAAACGACCTTAAATTATGCACCCACTGCTGACTCATCACATAGCTACCACCGGCGCCGGGCTCGTCCTCCGGAATTAAGGCGACCGTCTGCTGCCCTCGCCCCTTGGGGTTTTCGGTGCCATCTATAAAGCCGGTCAAATCCCGGGAGTCTTTATACAAAAAGCCGATTTTCTCTAACTGCAGCGTCGCAACGGCCGCCAATGCAGCGGTGGCAGTCATCGCCGCATCAAAGTTTGCACTATGATTATCGCCATGCAGCCACAGAAAAATACCTCGCTGGCTTGCAGGGGCTACCTGCCGACCCTCGCCAATTGCCGCAAACGGCTTTAAATCGGCGGGGCAGGCAGCCGGTGCAATACTGCGCCAGCAATCGGCACCAAATGCCCATACCCGATTTACACCGGCGTCCCTCAAAGCCACTGCCTTCGACACCGCATCGCGGAGCTCCTCAAGGCTTAGACCGTCAACAAGTTTATATTCCAGAAAAAAATGAGAGCTGCTTCCCTCAACAAAAATACCGGCCTGTGGTTCAGACATTATCGTTCTCCTCAATTCAGGGCCTTCTTTTATCAGGACTTGATGAACATGACAATCACGTCACTTACAACGCTTGTTCACAACCCAGCACGGATTTACACTTAGCGGCCTTTTCAAGCTCCGCTGAGGAAGCCATTTTGGCCACATCGCTAGAACAAAGGCTGGCATTTTTTGCAGCAGCTCCACGACAACATCTCTTGCGAGAGATCCAGCGCGGCGTCGAGAAAGAAAGCCTCAGAGCCGACCCCGAGGCAATACTGGCCCAAACCGATCACCCCGCGGCGTTTGGCTCGGCCATGACCCATCCCTCAATCACCACCGATTTCTCAGAAGCCTTACTGGAGTTCATCACCCCGGTAAGCAACTCTATAGACGACACCTTAAATGAGTTAGACGCCATACATCGCTTTGCAGTGAGTGAAATGGGCGATGAAACCATTTGGAATGCGAGCATGCCCTGTCGCTTGGGCAAAAACGACAGCGACATTCCCGTCGCCCGCTTTGGCAGCAGCAATACCGCCACTATGAAAACCCGTTATCGCCTAGGTTTAGGGCATCGCTACGGTCGCAAAATGCAAACCATTGCTGGTATTCACTACAATTTCTCGCTACCCAAATCGGTGTGGGAAGAGTTACACGCCGCCGAAAATAGCGATTTGCCACTCAAGACCTATATCACCAATAACTACTTTGGCTTAATTCGTAACTTCCGCCGCTATGCTTGGCTGCTCATCTATTTATTTGGCGCCGCACCGGCAGTATCGCGCTGCTTTTTAAACGGTAAACCACATCAATTGCAGCCATTGGGAGAGCACACCCTTTACGGTCCGCACGCGACCTCACTGCGTATGGGTGACTTGGGCTATCAAAGCAACGCCCAGAAAAACCTGCACATTTGCTACAACCATTTAGATTTCTATGTGGAGACATTGAAGGGTGCCATCACCACTTCGCATAGCGACTACGAAGGTATTGCCAAGGGCGAGCAACTATCATCCGGCCTGCTCCAAATTGAAAACGAATTTTACAGCCCCATTCGCCCTAAGCGTGTCACCGAGAGCGGCGAGATTCCGCTGGGCGCCCTCTGCCGTGGTGGCGTGGAATATATAGAGGTGCGCTGTATTGATGTGAACCCCATGTTGCCGGTGGGTATTAACGCAGAGCAAATCCGCTTTATTGATGCCTTTTTACTCTATTGCCTTTATCAAGATAGCCCGCCCTGTAACGACGACCACAACGCGGAGATCAGTCGCAATTTATTGACGGTGGTGAATCGCGGTCGTGAACCTGGTCTAGAGCTAGAACAAAGCGGCAGTCCTAGGCCGCTGGCAGAATGGGCGGAAGAATTAATCGGCGAGATTGGTCGAGTTTCCGCCCAGCTAGATTCTGCCCACAGCAGCGATGCATATAGCCAAAGCTGCGCAGCCCAACTTGCCAAGGTTCACGACGTCAGCCTCACCCCGTCGGCACAGATTTTGGCGGCGCTAGAGAAACGCAACGACAGCTACTATCACTACGCCATGGAAGAGTCGCTGCAACACGCCAAGGTATTTCGCGAGCGCGGCCTAAGCGCCGAAGAGAGCGAACGCTTTGCAAGCATGCGCGAAACCTCGATTGCTGCCCTAGCAGAGGTTGAGGCCGAACAAAACGAAAACTTCGACGAATACCTCCGTCGCTTCTATGAGCAGTATCAGGATCTGTGAATTATCTCGCCCACTTTCATTTGGCCCACCAGCTGGCAAGTCGCACTGGCTTAGATCAACGGGGCCTACTGATTGGTGGGCTGCTAGGCGACTTTGTTAAAGGCCCACTGCAGGGCAATTATCCCGCAGCATGGGAAATCGGCATTCGCCTTCACCGCCGCATAGACGCACTCACCGACAGTCATACACTGGTTAGCGAGTGCCTCGCTATATTGCCAGCGGGCTATCGTCGCTACGGCGGCATTATGTTAGATGTGTGCTTTGATCACTGCCTGAGTCTGCGCTGGAATGAGCTACACGCAAGTCCGATTAGTAGCTTTACTCAGGATTGCTATCAGCACGTACTCCTGAACAAGGGCGACTACCCGCGAGCGGCCGCAAGGCAAATACATTTTTTGGCGGAATACGATGTCCTCAGTAAAATGGACAGCTGGGATAATATTGAAGCCATGCTGGCGCGTATCGCAAAGCGGGTGCCTAGAGAAAACCCCTTGAGTTACTGCGGTGCGGAACTCGCGCTTCGCCTGCCTTTTATTGAACAGCAGTTCCTTAGCCTATACCCGGAGTTACAGGAGCAGTTGTTTGAGGAATTTAGCAACGCAGCTATATCCTAAAAATTGATTGAAACTGGCACCAACTGCCGCGACCAAGGTCGTACTTGTCAGTATTTACGCAATCCCCTACTGTATGGCGCTTACGGAGAGAGAAAAATCTATGTCACTGACGCCCCGATGGATATACGCTTTTATTGTTGTCTGCTGCAGCGCGCTGCTAGCGTATGCACTTTACACCCAGTATTTTGACGGTCTACACCCCTGCCCACTGTGCATTACCCAGCGCGCCTTTTTTGTTCTGACCGCCCTCGTCGCCTTAATCGCCTTAATCACCAACCCCCACCAAAACGGCCGCTATGTCAGCACCGGACTAATGCTGGCAACCACCATTGCCGGCGGCTCAGTGGCCTATCGCCAAGTGTGGCTGCAAAGTCTGCCACCAGATCAGGTGCCTGCCTGCGGCCCCAGCCTAGAATATATGTTTAGCAATCTACCCTTTGGTGAAGCCTTTCGCACCCTAATGTTGGGCGATGGCAACTGCGCAGAAATCGTCTGGACGCTGTTTGGCTTCAGTATGCCCAACTGGTCGCTATTCGCCTTTATCGGCCTAGGTGCTGCCGCCATCGTCAGCGCCCTGCCGGTGTTAAAACGCTAATGCTAGCAGGCTTTCTGACTCTGCTTGGCTGCCAACTACTGGGCGAGTTTATACAGCGCGCCTTGGACCTGCCGCTGCCCGGCCCGGTTATAGGCATGTTGCTACTATTTATTGGCCTATGTATTCACGGCAAGGTGCCAAAAGATTTAGAAACCGGCAGTCAGCGCTTAATAGAATTACTGCCTATGCTTTTGATGGCACCGGCCGCTGGGGTATTTTTTCTGGGGGCCGGCTTTGCTGATCAGTGGCCGGCGTTTATTGCCGCCGTCACCCTTGGCACTGTGAGTACTATCGTGTTTTGCGGCGTATTAATCCGTTTTCTACACAGCCGGAATACGCCGTCATGAACAACATAATTTACGGCCCCCTGTTCGCCGTCACCCTCACACTACTGGCATATCAAGGGGCGATGTATCTGTATAACAAAAGTGGTCGCACCGCCATTTTGCACCCCACTATTAGCGGAGCGACCTTAATAGCGCTGGCATTGCTGCTGATGCAGCAGGATTATCACGCCTATTATAAAGATGTAAATTGGCTGACCTTTTTACTAGGCCCCGCCACCGTCGCCCTCGCCGTGCCACTTTACCGGCAGCTGCATTTGCTGCGGAATATGGCCAGCACCTTACTGATTACCGTCACCACTGGCGCCATTTTCGCGTCAACATCGGCGCTGATCATCGCCTGGTTTTTTGGCGCCAATCGAGACACCCTGTTATCACTCACCACTAAATCGATCACCACCCCCATCGCCATCACCGTGACCGAAGATCTCGGCGGTATAACCACCATCGCAGTGGCATCGGTGATTCTCACCGGCGTGGTGGGCATCACCACCATTACCTGGCTAT
>TARA_R110001592_G_scaffold18816_5_pt1 | contig 11751 bp, 11 predicted proteins | sample TARA_R110001592 | Tara Oceans TARA_R110001592 (sample SAMEA4398387) | marine metagenome | biome: Polar Biome; feature: [SRF] surface water layer (ENVO:00010504); material: water (ENVO:00002006), including particulate matter (ENVO:01000060) such as... | depth 5 m | reverse complement strand
AAAAAATATTATTTTTAAACACTTATCATTTTTTAGTGAAAAACGATAAGAAGACCTTATAATTTAACTTAAAATCTCTATAAAAAATTTTTTTTAATATTGAAAATGATTAAAAAATATAAAAAAACTTTTTAAAATGATGGAATATTCTAATGTTTTAGATATTCTAAACACAAAAAGTACAAACAGGGTATTTACTGCCTACAATTTTCTGAATCAGAAAAAGCATGATGTTGACTCATCTAATGTCATTGCTTTTTATAAATCATATTGTGACAGTTTATTTATAAAAGATTTAAAACAATGGAATATTCACCCTGTTTTCTGTTTAGGAGAAGTAACATCTGGAAGCATACCTATCATTGGAGAATTCAAATTTAAATTCGATGTAAGTAGTAATAAAAAATTTGGAAGTGACGACGAATCTTATTTGTATGATACAGATCTTGTGAAGGGGCTCATCAATGTTTATCAAGAAGTAATGAAAGAGGTTTTCTTCATTTCCTCTCAAAAATCTGAAATGGTTTGTGTTGTTTTAGAAAGCCCTATGTGGAGAGAAGGAAATTTCAATTATATTAAACTTAAAGTGCAGTTTCCGTATTGTAAGACAGATAAAAAATTTTGCAACAGTATATTCAGAAATAAAATTATTCAAAAACTAAGAGAATCAAAACTAATTAATTCTTTTAATTACTCATCCCCGATCGGTGATTGGGATTCTCATCTCGAAGAAGTAAAAGATTATTATCCATTTTACGGATCGACCGATAATTCTAAGAGACCTCCTCTTTATTTTCTCGGTGTTTACGGAGAAAAGGGGGAAGATTTAGATCTAAAAAAGGTTTACAAATATACTAGTCATCAGTTTATTACTTCAGAAAAATGTATAGCAGGACAGGTCGATGAACTAGACGATGAAGACATGGACGAAACAGATCACAAAATTTATCTTCTTCCTATGTTTCTGAGTACAGAATTTTGCCCTGGAATAACACAGATCAAAGAAGAATTTAACTCGAGACAAGCTAGAGTTCCAGGAAGCGTTGCTGGCTCAGAAGACGGAGATGAAGATTTCAATGAAAACCCAACCGATTTAGAACTATGTTTGGACATGGTCACTATGTTTTCTGATAAACGCTTCAAGATCGAATCCTATTTTATGGATATCGGGAAAGCTTTGCATAAAGCAACCGAAGGAAGTCAACAAGGTTTAGATGAATGGATTAAAATCTCTAACGAAAAGAAAACAGCTTTTGATGAATCTTATTGCGAATCGAAATACCTTAATTTTGATCTTGAAGAAATTACAGTAAAGACACTCGCATGGTACGCAAAAGAAGACATGAACGAGGAATACAACACATGGCATCAAAATTGGTGTAAATCAAAAATTAGAGAAGCGGCCAATAATATTAAATATGATTGTGTTGTAGCAGAAGCATTTTACCGTGTTTTTTGGCTCGAATTTATGCATACAGGCAGGAGGTGGGTGGAATTTAGGAGAAGTAGACTCGTAATTCTTTCAGAAGATTTTGCTGTCAGGAGAGCCATTTCGGAAAGATTTATCCCGTGTTTCGATATTATGAGATCTCGTGTATCAGAAGAAAAGGTTAGGTTTTCTAAGGTAATGAGAAAAAATACAGAGGCAAAGGCAAAATGCGAAGATTTGGATAAATTAAATGAAAATATCGGCAAGCTTATTGAAAAACTTAACAAAGAGATATACCGTTCGACCTTAGTTAAATCTTCCAAAGAGTTCTTCTTCGTGGAAAGTTTGACAAAATCTCTGAATAAAAATCCTTCTATCATGGGTTGCAATAATTGTGTTATTGAACTTACCGATACAGAAGCATTCATGAGAAACGGAAAACCTGAAGATTATATTACAAAGAAACTAGGTGTTAATTATAAGAGTAACTATAGTTTTAAACATCCTGATGTCGTTGCACTTCTAAAATACTTCGAACAGGTTTTCCCTGAAAAAGCTATCAACCACCATATGAGAAAAGATATCGCTTCTATGCTTTACGGCAGGAATGCAGAGAAATATTTCAGGATGTGGATTGGCGACACAAACGGTTCCAAGAGTGTTTATCAAAAGATGCTTAGGACTATGTTAGGGGATTATTACTGTGATCTTCCTGCTACTTATTTTAGTGCAGAACAGCGAGGAGGAAGCGGCCCAAGCCCTGAACTTGCTCAGATGGACGGGGCAAGGGTTGCGTTCTCAGCAGAACCAGACGACGACACTTCTTTCAAAGGAGCCCGTATCAAAAGATTGACAGGCGGAGATAGTTTCTATGCTAGATCATGTAATGAAGACGGAGGTACCATTGAAACCAGTTTTAAAACGGTAATGGTTTTGAATATCGTCCCGGATATTACTGGTATGGACGAAGCTACAAAAAATAGATTCTGTATGGTCCCTTTTGAAGGGAGATGGATTAGAAAAGGGGAAAATTTTAACGTAGCAGAGACTCACGAGGAGCAGGTGAAAAAGAAAACCTATTGGATGGATGAAAGATTCGAGGATAATATTCCAAAGTTAGCAGGGGCTTTACTATGGTTGGCTGTAAAATATTATAAATCTTATCGTAGAGAAGGGTTAACCCCTCCTCAGTATATCAAGGATTGGATGACAGATTATTGGAAAAAACACGATCCTCACATTTCTTTTATTACAGAAATGCTGGACAATCCCAAAGTTAGGAAAGAGTGCGAAGATTGTAAAGATGACACAGATGAGGAAAGATTAGAATCAGAGTGTATAACATGCGGCAACAAAAGAGAAGTAGAAGAGATCGATATGACAAAATCGATTACAGCTTCTCAACTTTATCCTATCTATAAGAAATGGTTCAAAGAGACTTATCCCCAAGTATCGGTTGTTCCAAAACCTAGAATGATAGAGATTCTTTCTACACCAGACAAATTAAAACGTCAGAAAGACAGGAGATGGTACGGTATTGTTATCAGAAAACAAACCCCTGTAGAAATTTCAGATTTTTAACGGTATACCTTATAAAAAGAATAAAAACTATTCTTTTTAATTAAAAAATAAGTAAAATGACAGGAACTATTTTTGTAGTCGCAGAAGGCTCCAACATTTTAGGTCAAGCTAAAACGAGAGAAGACGGCATTGGATATCTTAGAGAAACATATGGCGAAGATAAATTTAATCCAGAGAATTATTTTCCAAAATGCCAAGGACTTTTGGAAGAGTTTGATTACGGAGAAGGTCAGAAAAAATTTAGATTAATAGAAGTTAGAGAAGGGGACGTTGATTTAATGTCACTTCTTCAAGAATCTGCAAAAAGAAAGGTAATCAGGATACCTAAACCTGTTAAAGTACAGAGAAATACAGCTTGTACGCCAACAAGAACAAGGCTTGTTACAGGTAAGAAGACCCCGCCGATCCCTGCATCTCAATTAGCCGAAGGAACTATCAAAATAGGAAATGACGGGAATGCATGGGTCAACAAGAAAAAAGGCGATGGGTTTAAATGGGTTAGACATTATGATGAGACGCACGATGGTTTAGAGAGAAAGAGAAAGGCTCCAAAAACAAAAGCAAGGGAATACCGTGTAGGAACTAGTATGATCGGAGAAGATGGAAAAGAATGGATTGTCAAGAAAATGAAAGGCGACAAATTTAAATGGGTTAGAAATAACTAATTTTTTTTAATTTAATTTGAAATTAAAAAAATGATTACGCTTCAATATGTTATTTCGAGTATTTTGTTAATTTTTCCCTTCATCATTGCAGGGATCATAGAAGCGGTCTATGACAAATTATTTTTGAAAAGGGGCAAAGTTTTGGATTTAGCAAGTGGTGATATTAATTATAACGCAGCCCAGTCGTGTGCTTTTGATAATACGTTTAGATCTGTTTTCTTGTTCGATACAAATGCAGGACAGCGATGTTATCTTATAGGAACAGAAAACCCTAATGTATTTCTTGCTACAGATTTGGCAGCCGTGGCTCCTGTCCCTACAGCTCTCAGCGATTACAGTAACAAATTTGAAATAAGATTTACAGGTGCAAACAGAGGATTAAATTTTAATATTTTCCATAATAATACAAATTTAGGAAGCGGAAGTTTTACAACTAGAAGAATATATAGCTTTAATCAAAATGTTTTGTATCAGTATCATTACGGGGAATGGTTAGCAGTTACTTTGGTAGCAGTTTTTGGAATTTCTGTACTGAGAATTCTTTACAAAGAGGTGACTATCTCTAACTTAGTCCAAGCCACTACAAAGTTTAGGGTTGGACTTTTTGGAGTTGATACATCACTAGAAGAGGGGAGAGGCTTTACTGTCATAAAGGCACTGAAGGCTATTTTTAATTTTTGGGGATGGATTGTTTCTATATTTGTTTTCCCGACATCCAACCTTATGTTTTTCATCAGTTTTTTGATTATGTTTATAACTTTCTGTATCTCTATTGTTATTACATATGATGAACTTCAAACTACTTTACAAGAAGGATTTACGGCACAGGATAAGGCTATAGTAATAGGAGTCAGTATAGGAATAATAGTTTTATTTATAGGCTTCAGATATTTATCTGATACAAGAGAACCAGGGAGAAATGTCTTGTCTTCAGATAAGAGTTTAATACCTCCAAGCGCGGCCGTCCAGGGTATCGGAAAATCAGGAACAGAAGCCTCTATAATGGCAAAAAAGTTAACATCTTCTAGATAATTATTTAAAACTAAATTAAATAATAATTAAAATAAAATGGATGAACGTATTTCAACAAGAACAAGAAGCTTATTATATTTTAATGATATGAAAACAAATGTCCCGATGGCAGGGAATACATGGGCCTATATATATGCTCTTGTACTACTTCTAGGTACAGGGCTCATCGGTATTTTTATTTATCAAATGGATTTATATACACGCGAAAAGAAATTTGACGAAGTAAATGCAAGGGTTTGGTACATGGTAATAAATATTATCTTTGCGTTCTTAATTTATGGTATAACAAGAAGATCACTTAACAGAACTATCGTTCCTCTTTTTAGTAGAGAAGATTCGAACGCAGACCCCTACAAAAATCTCGGTACAGTTGTTATGTGGGTACTTTTTGTCCTCTTGCCGTTGTCTCCTGCATTCGTTCTTATCGAATTCTGGGACAAAATTTACTTGGCTTTCAGGACAATATTTAAAGGAGATCAAGAAGAATTTGATCAAGAGGCATTAGATGATATAAGTTCTAAATTATCCAGCAAACTAAAATTCCTCAAGACAGTCGATTTGGATAGATCAGAAAGATTTACCTATCTTTTCGGTAATCTTTCTTATGATAGACAAGATTCTACTTCTATTTTCAGAGACGGTACAGATATTGTTAGAACTCCTGTATTGATTTGTTCTTTCTTTGTAGCTTTGTGTATGTTAATACCTGTGGCAATAACAGCAGCAAACGGACAATCGCTTCAAAAAGACTGGGAGAGAAATATAGCACCCGTCACTGCTGCATTATCTGCTTTGATTTTAGTCTTCGTACTTGGAACTATTCAAGGTTACGGTGATACAATCACTATAAATAGAGAGAAAAAATATAAAGGAACTGTAAGCAAGAGAGCAAAGTAAACTATTTTATTCCTTCTCTTACCATGATATCTTTGACTGTTCGATGATACCATTTTTTACTTTTTCGCGGAGGCTCTAAATGTTCTTGATTTAATTTTTCTGTAAAATTAGTAATAGTTAAATCTGGATATTTATTTCTTAAATTCCTAATCTTATTAATTATTTCTTGTTCTTTTTCTTCTCTAACGTGTATAGATGCTCCTGTAGAGTGATCCTGATTCATTTTCCAACCAAAAGGGGGTTTAGTTCTTAAATTTCCTGTTTTCTTGAGGTGCTGCATTACTCCTTTAACTCTTTCTGATGTAATTTCTCTCTCAAATTGGGCTTGACTTCCTATCAATGTTAAAATTAGTTTACCGGAGGGAGAAGTAATGTCCAGATTTAGATCTAAAATTAAAAGATGACACCCTGCATTTTCTATTATTTCTACAATAGAAAGTAAATCCTTTGTGTTTCTTGCTAATCTTGATACAGAGTTAACTATAATCCAATCTCCTGTCTCTAGACTTTTTAACATTTTATCCAATGATAATCTTTTTTCCATAGAACCACCAGAAATACCTCTGTCTATATAAATAGATTCTAAAAATCCGTTCCATTTTTCTGTCTCTTTGCAAATTTTACTCTCCTGTGCTTCTAACGAGAATCCATCCTGAACTTGCATTACCGTCGATACTCTTATATAACCTTTCATTCTTTTTCTATCAGTGGGGTGCGGAAGCGGGGCTCTCTTTACAACAGAACCCTCGCCTCCTTTTTCATTACCAAGATGTTCTAGAATAGAACAATTGTGTTCTTGTGATAGAGATTTTTTCCCTTCTTTCTCTATTGTGGTTAATTCTATATTCTCTTTGATAGCATTCCATAATTTTTCTTTTAGTTTTTTGTCTTCTAAATCATCGACTACTATACTATTAAAATTATGTTTTTTTGCATTATCTATCATGTCTTTTCTTGAAGCTATATCGCTAAATATTACAAAATTTCTTGCTCCGGAAATATAATACTGATATAGAAAGGTTTCTATTTTTTTATTTTTTTGAAACGAAATATTTAATTCTTTCAATATTGTTTCTATTTTTTCTGTACAAAGATCACACCATTTTCCCAAAATTATATCATTCTCTAAAAGATTAAAACTATGTCCATTTTGGCATTCTAAAACATTTTCCGAAAAAATATCTATTCCTCGTTCTATAATTTTTCCTTTTTTTTCTTCTACTATCTTATCCATTTTTCTATAATTTACTATTTAATCGTAAATAGTAAATTATATACCGTGTTGTTCAAGCCATTCTTTTTGAGTGTCTAATACATTTTTCAGTTTATTTCTTTCAAAATAACCCGTATTTACATCTGGGTTTTCTTTTAATTGAGATGACAATTGGTAAACCAGATCCTTAAAATCATCCAAATTTATTCCGTTGAAATTTTTAGGAAATTCTACGTCTAATTGGGCTACATTGGTAGGACAGGGCTGACCTGATGTCTTTATCAATCCTATAGGACATTCTTTTGGATATCCATCGGAGTCAAATTTACCCGGAACACTTTCGTCTGATACTATTCTTTGGAAAGTTTCTATGTTTTCTAAATAATTATTACTCATATTATTTTTAATTGCAGTATACTTGTCTTTTAGTTTCTTATTTCCGCCAGAATCACTTGTGTATAATTGGTTTTCTAAACTATCTTTTACTTTCTGTCTATCTTTATCAAATATTAAATTGTATGTTTCTCTTTCTGCTCTTTCCCTGCCTCTGTTTAGTTTTGTTTCTGTTTGTATAAGATTCCTAGAATCAATTGTGCTAATTCTGCCCCCGGAAATCTCCTCTAATAAGGCAGAAGCAAGTTTTGTTTCATTGTTTCCTGGCCCCAAATTAAGACCACTATTAGAGCTTAATTCTATTGAATTTTTTACTTCTACAAGTGACGCTTCTTTGGCTTTATCAGCGCTTACTCCTCTTACTATTTTTTCTTGTGCTTTGACAACAGCTCCTGCGTTTATGAATTTTTCCTTATCATTTTTCCCGTTTTCTATTTCTGACCTAATTTCATCATCTGTTATATAAGATCCCTTTGGAAGATTATCCCTGACTGTTCTTACCAATGCATCTACTGTCTGTTCTTCGCTTCCGTTAAAAGAAGTGGCTAAATCGGCAGCAGTCTTAGATAATTTGGAAGCTTCGGTTGCGTCTTCATCTAATTTGTTCAATTTCTGATATACCCCTACTTGCTTAGAATTGTATTCTTTATTTCCAATATCTGTACTTTGGTCGTATGTATTTATTAACCTCTCTGCTGTTCCCAGACCTCTGTTAACAGAATCATAATCCCTATTTTCTTCTAAGTTACCAAGTTCTCGTCTTGCTGCATTTAGTTCGTCGAGAGGTTTTTTACTCACACCTTGATTTTTTCGAGGGTCTTGTCTTTCTTTATTTTTAGCTTGTTTATATTTTTCTACTAGATTTTTGACTTTTTCTTCTGCTTTATAAAGTTCGTTTTTCTTAAAAATATTAATATCTCTTTTTTCTACATTTTTATCCCCGTAAAGCCCTTCGACCTTCTTTTTGCTTTGTCTAATTTCTTGTAATTCTCTTCTAGCTCTGTCTATTTCTACGCGATCTCTTGCTGTTATTTCTAATGTGTCCATATCTCTTTCTTCTCGTTGTATTTGTAATTTCTTTTTCTCTAATTTTTGTCTTAAATCTATTACTTCTTCATTTTTATTGTCATTAACTGTTCCATCCCTTACCAAGCTAAGTCTCTCTTCTAAGTCGCTTTTTTCTTGAAGAAGACTATCCAATTTTTCTGTAGTTATTCCAGAGACCAACTCTATTTTCTTTTCTAAATTTTTACTCCTCTTTGTTAATTGATTCATTTCACTTTCTGCGGAACTTTTTACTTGGTCTTTAGCTTCTTGAAGAAACGTGCTATCGAAATTTTTCTGTTTTTCTAAAATTTCTTTTTTCCTAGTTTCCAGTTTATTAATTTCTGATCTAAGATTTGTAACCTTAGCGGTATCAGCTTTTCCTGTTTCTATTCTGTTATCATTCTCGTCATAAATAATCCCGCTCTTGGCTTCATCTTTTAAAAATTTTTTCATTTGTACATCTCTTTCGATTTTTTCTAGTTCTTCTGCCATGTCTACAGCTTCTTCTTGGAGAGAAAGTTCATCTAGTCTATCCCTTTCTTTGATGACTAAATAAAGGAAAAGAAGTACTGTGAAAACAGCTAATAATATTAATATTTTATCTAAAGAATTTATGTAATCTAGGAATGTAAATAAAACATAACCTAGTAGGGAAACAAATAGAATAGCAAAAATAACGTATTGTATCTCTAAATTATACCTAAATGGTGTCAGCAAATTAGGTAAATTTAACGGATTAATAAAAGTCTCGACTAACATTTTATTTTATAATATTTAATAATTAAAATCTAAATAAAAAATGCTACAGGATAATGAAGATCCTGTTACAACTTTAAAGGAAGGTGAAGCTTTAATAACGCAACAAAATTTGGAAACAGATATACAAATTTTGGGCCAAGAACCAATTTTTTCAGATAAAGAAAAAATTACGGTTAATAAAAATGTTGACCACACTATGGATAATTCTTCTATAAAAGGCGATTACTTCCAAGAGATAGATAAAACTACTGCTACTGCAAAAAAATTTAAAAACAGAATTTTCTTAGGGACAGATGGTAATTATTATAAGTCAAAAAAGAATAAAAAGGGTAATTATGTTTGGACTTTGGTAGAAAAAAAATAATTTATTAGTAAATCCTGTAAAAATAAAATTTGTCGAAAAAAAAATTTTTTTTTATTTTATTTTCGTAAATAAAATGGTTAGATTACTTTCGCCTCTCATGCTTTCTTCAAAAAGAACTCCAAAAAGAAATAAAAGAAGCCCAACCAAGAGAAAACGCTCAACCAAGAAAAGACGTAACAGGAGCCCTCTTTCCATGAGCATGAACGGTATGAAGCACTATTCCTCCCCCACTGCCGTCGCTTCCCCTACTTCTCTCGCTTCCCCTGCCTCTCTCTCTAAGGCCAGATCCCCTAGAAGAAGAACTTCTCCAATGAAGAGAAAATCTCCCAAGAGAAAAACTTCTACCAAGAGAAGAAAAACTTCTCCCAAGAGAAAAACTTCTCCCAAGAGAAAAACCTCTACCAAGAGAAGAGTCGGCAGACCCAGAAAGGGTAACGGCAAAAAAGGACCCAAGAGAAAGTAAGTAAATAATTATCACCCTGTAATTTATTATTATTAACTAAATAATAAATTAATCTTTAGTAGAATCTACAGCCATTTTATTAAATCTATCCAGAAGAGACTCCTCTGACTCTCGTGGTTCTTCAAAAATAATTTCACTATCTGCCATGCATGGTTCTTCTTCGCCTTCAAAATAAACAGGATTGTCTGTTTCATTTCCAGATAAATAACTTATAGCATATGTTACTTTATCTTCTGAAAAGTCTTCGGGGAAATGTAAGTCCATAGTTACGCGAGGAATTTCATCTTCGCAATAATTTTTTACTTCTATTTCCGGTAATTCTGCCTTTAAATTTCTTACAAGTTTCTGAAAAATAACGCAAGTTTCACGCCATTGTTCTGTATTAAAATTTTGTATAGTTCTGTCTCCTTCCATGATATAAACTTTGAGTTTGAGTGGGAACATTTTTATTTTTATTTCCTTATACGTGTAAGAAAAAAGAAAAAAAAATTTTTTTCTTTTCTCATTTTATTTTTTTTTCTAAGATTCCAAAAAATAAAATGAAGAGTCAAGATTTTACAACCGATCAAATGAAAGAACTCGATAATTTCTTAAAGGTATGCAAAACATGTCGGATGAAAAAGATAAATCCTTCTTTTTTACTTTATTTAGTTTCAAATAATGGAAAAGAAAATATGTATACCAAGTCAAATGTTATTCTTTTGAGGGATACACTTCCAAAAAGAAAAAGACTTCAGCTCGAATTTCTTTTAAGGAAAAAATAATTTTATAAATAAAATGCCGAAGAGAAGTATAACTAGTCCAAAGAGAAAATCCAAAATGGCTTCAAAGGCTAGAATTTCAAGAGGTTCCAAAGAGGCAAAGGAATGGAATTTAAAAATGCAAGAGGCAAAAAGAAGAAAAAAAATGATGAGAGAACAATCAGAGAGAAAACAGAAGAAAACATCTCCTAAGAAAAGAGGAATATTAAAGAAAGGGAAAAATAGTAAAGAGAAGAAAAGCGTAAGATTTAGTAAGAAATTAGAAGGCCCGCCTCATACTTTCGGTACCGTAGGTGCTAATACAATTGCCAAGAAAAAATAAATATTATTAATTTGTTAATAATATTAGTCTGTCGATTCTGTTCTAAAATCATATGGTGTCAGATTTTTCTCCTTCAAAAGAGGAATCATTTCTCTGTATACTAGATAAAGAAGTGCTGTGTCTTCTATAGCACTGTGAATACCTGTCTCGGATCTTGTGGAATTATTAATATTAAATCTTTCACAAAGTGCGTCCTGATTATTCTTTTGTCTTGGAAATAAATATCTTGCTATTCCAAGAGTATCTATGAATCGTGTAGGGTCGTATTTTTCCCAACCACATCTCTCAAATTCATTGTTTAACATCCTCATATCAAATTTTGAATTATGAGCAATTATAGTAGAATCTCCTATAAAACGAATCAGTTCTTCTGCTATTTCGTTAAACTTGGGACAGTGTTCTACTTTTTCATTAGTAATCTTATGAATTTCCACAGCTTTTTTGGTAATTCTAACCTCTGGGTTTAAAAATTTATGAAATCTACGACCTGTTTTAATACCGTCAATCATTTCCAAAACAGAAATCTCTACAATCCTATCCAAATTTGACAAACCTGTTGTTTCTGTATCTAAAATCATTTCCCTTGATACTTCTTTCATTCTCTTTGCATCACTTTCTGTTTCTTCTTCTCGCTTCCTTTTTATTCCTCTGATGTCTCCTTTATCTTCTTTTCCAAATGCATCACAGAAACTAACAAATTCTTCCCTTAATTCTTCGTGTGATCTCGGATTAAGTCGACGATTTACTATTTCTAGTTCTCTAAGAAGATAATCTCTTCGCTCAATATCCTTTTTTCTTCTAAATTCTTCTGGAGAAAGCCATTCG
>TARA_R110001592_G_scaffold2959_1_pt1 | contig 11753 bp, 6 predicted proteins | sample TARA_R110001592 | Tara Oceans TARA_R110001592 (sample SAMEA4398387) | marine metagenome | biome: Polar Biome; feature: [SRF] surface water layer (ENVO:00010504); material: water (ENVO:00002006), including particulate matter (ENVO:01000060) such as... | depth 5 m | reverse complement strand
ATACCCAGATATCCCTACTCCGGTATCTGGACTGATTATAATTACAACTAAACGAAATTTGCTTCGATTTACAATTCCGGATAGCCAAGATTCTGCTTCTGTATATTATGCCTTTGATGGCAAAATAATAGATCGATTCGAAGCTAGTAAGCTGCTTGACGCTAATCAGGCATTAAGTATTACTGTGATGAAGAACAAGAGCGAAATTCTTAGCATGTTTCCAGAGATCCAGTCTCCCAACCCTAAGCTAATCAAATTAGATAGTGCAAAAGATTATGAAAAGTCCAGCACAGAGTATCTTAAGAGATTTCCTTATTATACTTCTTCTCCTGATCTTGGTATAGTTAATTTTGATCAAAACTTTAATAACTCAATAAGAACTAGTTTCACTATTGCCGCAATAAAGGAAGACAACGCTATCCTAGAAATCGATGGGGAGTTAAAACCTGACATGACTGTTGATCAAATCAAAGCACTTGATTTAATGAATGTGAAAAGTATTCAAATCATCAAAAACGACAAGATGTTTGAATACCACAAAAAGCGAAAGCTAAAAGGCTACGATGCGCTGATTAGAATAGTGACGAAGTAGGTTTTCTGCCTTTTCTTGACATAGCTCGACACTCCCCTAGCCCCTCTTATTAGAGGGGAATGGTTCAGAAGAAAACTCGAGCATTATACGGCTACCCCATTATTCACAGCCACAGCATTCCCTCCTTTCTCCTGCACCCGAAGCTTTCACTGGTGGCCATAGCCTATGGCAGAGGAGGGCCAGGGAGGAAGACAAACAAAGAACGATATATTATGCAATTTTCCACCCCCTGCCCCCGCCAGCGGGGTATAAAAACAGTTGCTTTTCAATTTTATAATTAGAGTTTCTATACCTCTACGGCTGTCCTCCCTTCTTGCCTTCGCGAAGCTTCTGCAAAGCAAGGTGGGGGAGATTGTTTGGGGATCTGTAAAGCATTTAGATGAAAGACTAAACTCTCTCGAACCCACAATGAGCCGATTAAAATATCTAATCGGCTCATTATTTTGCTATATTTGAGCCGATAATATGATGTAATCGGCTCATGAGATATAATTGGCAACAACCTGACTGGCCTGAATTCCGCTACAACATTGCTGAAGTGGAAGAAATACTTTTTGACTTTGCACAAAGAGCAGGGAGAACTAGTGGCCTATTGGAAGGTTTGACTCAAGAGATTAAAAGCGATGCCATTATTGAAATGATGATTGCCGAAGCAATGAAGACATCTGAAATTGAAGGTGAATATTTGAGCCGTAAGGATGTTATGTCTTCCATAAAAAGAAACTTAGGTTTTCAGGATGGCGGCCAAGTTTCGGATTTACGAGCAAAGGGTGCTGCCGATCTTATGACCAATGTACGTGAGACTTATAATGAGCCTTTAAGCGAGGCCATGCTTTTTACATGGCACAAAATGATCATGTTAGGAAGCAAGGGCATAAATACTGGTCAATGGCGAGCACATACCGAGCCTATGCAAATTGTTTCCGGTGCTATTGGTAGAGAGAAAGTACATTTTGAAGCCCCACCTTCAGAACGTGTTCCTGATGAAATGACACGTTTTATCAAATGGTTCAATGAAACTGCTCCCAAAACGAAGGCGGATAGGAACAAATCTCCAATCCGTTCTGCCATTGCACATCTGTATTTTGAAAGTATACATCCGTTTGAAGATGGGAATGGCCGAATTGGGCGTGCTCTTTCAGAAAAAGCACTGTCTCAAGGTTTGGACTACCCTGCATTACTCAGTCTCTCCAAGAGCATAGAAGCCAATAAAAGTGCTTACTACAAAGGCTTAATGGCAACACAGGGTTCAAATGAAATCACGGAATGGCTAGTCTATTTCGTTGGTACAATTGTATCGGCACAGCATGCGGCCGAAACGCAAATTTCATTTTCTCTTCAAAAGACCAAGTTCTTTGACCATTACAAAGGCCAATTTAATGAGCGTCAGGAAAAGGTAATCCGCAGGATGCTGGAAGAGGGCGAAAGTGGTTTTAAAGGAGGAATGAGCGCCAAGAAATACATGTCAATCACCAAGACCTCAAAAGCAACAGCAACAAGGGATTTACAGGAGCTGGTTAAAACAAAGGCTTTCTTGCCAATAGGCAGTGGGCGAAGTACAGGCTATGAGGTGAATTTGGGATTCAATAGCCATTAAGATTCCTTGTTCGTATTTGTAGTACTGGGCTAAACCTTTCTTTTTTTCAATTATGCACTGCAAGTACTTAAGAAGATAGACACGCACAGTATGTATGCGCCAGTAATTGTTTCAAATATTGACAATATTTGAATAATGTGGTAAGTTTGATGTATAGATAAAAAGGTATAATATGAATAAGTCCCATTCACTGAACATTCCTTTGACTGATGAAATGAAGCAGTTTATTGCCTCTCAATCGGGTAACGGAACATTATATTCGACACCAAGTGAGTACGTGCGTGATCTCATCCGCCATGACAGAGAGCGGCAGGAAGCATCAAAACTCAGGGCTTCTATTGTTGAGGGCTATCAAGATGTCGCTCACGGACGGACAAGAAAGTTCTCAGGTGATCTGCGTAAGGATTTAAAGGACTTTAAAGCCTCAAAATAGAATGGCGTAAATTCATTTAACCGATAGAGCGCTTCTCGACATCGAAGAAATATATGAATACTCTATAGAAAAATGGAGAGAGAAAACGGCTGAGCGTTACCTTGATCAGATCCAAGACTCATTGCTTAAGCTGCCACCCAACCTTTACCCAAACTCGCCTGAACATAGACATGATTAAATAGTCTGCTGCTTACTTCTGCAAATTCTTTTCTGCCGTAAGGTTCGGCAGGCAGGTCAGTGTCTAATACCACCTCAATGGCATTTTTTACTCGTTCTGTTGTTTCGGAGTCTCTGAACCAATCTTGAACCAATACTTTGGGATGTTCTTCTCTAAGGCGTTTCAAAAGATGTTTTGCAGCATTCTTCACATCTTGTTCTTGTTGTTTGCCTAGTTTGTCTCTGCGAATAAGGTCAAAGAGTTCCATTTCCTCTTCTGTCAGCCCTAGTTCAATGTGGCGTTCATCCTCTTTTTTCAGGTTATCTACAAAGTCAACTAAATCATTATAGTAGTCTTCTGTCATACTTCCCCCAGAGTTATACCGATCAATAATGGCTTGAAACCTTTCTAAGAACGGAACCCTTGTTGTATTCTGTTCCAGCATCAATTCAAGTTTGTGCGTAATGAATGCTTTTAAATCGGCTATTTCTATATTCTTATGCTTCTTTTCAGGAAACTCCTTCTTGAGTTTTTCTACATCAATTGTAGCCAGGTTAAGTTCTCGCTTATAGCCTTTGATCGTATAAACTCCTGGCCTATCATCAGCCATTTGCTGTCCATCCTCAGTGGTAAGAACACTCTGATCGAGTAGCTCGGAGATTCTTTGCTGGGCTCTTTCAATATTCGCTTGGCCCACATGGCTGTCTATTACTCCCCTCAAATAATGGATCACTTCAACGATTTTGTATTTTTCGCGCTGCTTTAGTATGTCTGGCCTGCACGCTTCATAAAGTCCGAAACAGGTATTGTCATATACGTTAAATTCTTTTCTTACTTCATCTTTGGCCAACAAGGTGTCTGCAAAATCATCAAAGAATTCCATCTTTGAAAAGGTCTCTTTACTGGTTAAAACCTTATCCAGGTCCACGTCATGATTTAAGCAGAATTCCCTTGCTGCTTTAATGGATTCATCAAGAAGAACAATCAATTCGGATTTATCTTCTACTGGATTTTCTCCTTCCGTATTTTGGTCTTGATCGGCTTCTTCTCCTTGGCCGTAATCCTTCAATGCTTTTTTGATATTGCGGAAAACGTTATAGTAATCTACTATCAAGCCATTCCGCTTACCCGGTGCCACGCGATTTGCCCTTGCAATAGTCTGCATCAGCGTGTGGTTTTTCATAGGCTTATCTATGTAAAGTGTCGACACTGTTGGGGCATCAAAGCCGGTTAACCACATGGCACAAACAAATACCATCTGCAATGGATGTTCTGGATCTTTGAAATTGTCTTCAACGTTCTTACCGTTTTCATCCAATTCATTCATTCGGTCTCTGTGAAACTGTATGTTCAAGCCTTTTTCCTTGAACTTCTGTTTTTCTTCTCCATCTTCAGAAATGACAACCGCCATTTCCATGCGCGATAAATAACCAATTACTCTTTTTAGCTCTTGTTTTTCTTCTTCATTGGCGCAGACTTGGTGCTCCTTTCGCAGCGATTTCAGTTGTTCCTTGATGTACTTTTTGACCTTGTCGTACATCTTTACCGTAGTGTATTTATCTACGCAAATGACCATCCCTTTTCCTAAATAACCTCTTCGAGGAAAATGAAAGGCAATGTCTTTTGCGATGGTTTCTAAGCGGTCATCTCTGGTGATCACCTCCATGGTGGTGGCAAACTTATCTTCCAGCTTTTGTTGTTGCTGTTCATTCAAGTTTTCTTCCTCCAAAATCTCAGCTAAATCTTCGTCCAGCTCGTCATTCGCTACCTGAAGTTCGGGCAATCTTTTGTCGTAGTACAGCGGAACGGTGGCGCCATCATCTATCGCTTGTGCGAAATTGTATTCGGAGATGTATTTGCCAAACCAAGCGTTGGTCTTCTTTTCTTTGCCAAGTAATGGGGTTCCAGTAAAGGCAATAAATTGTGCATTCGGAAGTCCCTCTCTTAAGTTTTCGGCCAGTGAAGCATATTGGGTTCGGTGGGCTTCGTCAACGATGACAACAATGTCATTCCTTTTGGAAAGTAAAGGATACTTTTTCCCTTTGTCGAAACGGAATTTATGAATGAGTGTAAAGATATACCGTTTGTTTGTGGTGAGTACATCTCTCAGTTCTGCGCTGCTCTTCGGCCTCGAAGTATCGGCTGCCGTGCAGGCGCCCATATTTAAGAAGTTTCGGTAGATTTGTGTATCCAAGTCTTCGCGGTCTGTAATCACTAAAAAGGTAAAATTGCCTTCAAACTTTCTGAAAATTTTACGGGTAAAAAACACCATCGAAAATGACTTTCCACTTCCTTGGGTATGCCAGAACACACCCAGCTTTCCTTCTCGCTCTTTTCGGTCTGCAAATGCATCAATGGCTTTGTTAACGCCCAAAAACTGGTGGTTTTTTGCAGCTACTTTAAATGCGTTATTATTGAAGAGAATGTAGTTTTCAATATAGTCTAAGAGTTTCGGCTGGGTACATAAACCATTCACCGTGTACTTTAAACTATTACCATTTTCGCGAATCGCCTTTTTATCGGGTCGCTCTTTCTCATCATCTATGCGGAGCCATTCGCCAAAGTGTTCCCAAGTGGCAGTAAACGAACCTACCCTTGTTTCTCTTCCGTTGGAAAGCAGCGTGATGGCATTGTACCAAAACAACTGTGGTAATTCTTTTTTGTAGTTTGCTAAATTGTCTGTGTAGGCGTTTTTGACCGATACGTTGTTGTTCTTCAGTTCAATCAGTACCAAAGGAAGCCCATTAACATAGAGGATTAGATCAGGCCTACGGTATCCTATTTCTCCTTTAATCCATAACTGCTGAACGGCCAAAAAATCATTGTTCTCTGGCTTGTCGAAATCTATAATCTTTACAAAGCCCTGTTCTTCTTTGCCTTGCCCATTGTCATAGATTACGGGAACTCCCCCCCGAATGAGTTTATAGACTTCTATATTTCCATTGATCAAGGTCATGGCCCTGCGCCCTTTGCTGATCTCATGCTCGGCCATGTCAATCGCCTTTTCGGGGAACTCAGGATTTAGTTTGTCCAGGTGTTTTCTGAGCACATCCCTAAACACTACTTCCGATTTGTCAGTTCTGCCCGATTTATCATTGAGCTCGTCTGCATTGGCTGTATAGCAATTGAGTTGCCTCCAAGGAAGCTCCTGGGCAATCATCTCTTTTACGACTGCTATTTCTATATCGTCTTCTGACAAAAAATTCCTCATGTCATGCCTTTTATTCGTTTCGCGGTGCGCCTATTGTACGCCCTTCAACTGGGTTTTATATGCTGTTTATGGCCCCATTGTGGCCCCTTTATTTCCTTTTTTCTAGCCTATTGCCGACCCCTTCGTTGTTTTTAAAATCTTTGATATACAATGGCTTAAGTATTTTTTATGGCCTTAAATCTAAATAATGGCCGCATTGTTTAAATTCTTTCTGGCCCCATTATGGCCCCTTTTAAAACATAGTTGGTTCCGGCTCCAGTAGTTCCGCTTTTCACTAAGTATGAACCCTCCAAATCGGTCAGGTATCGGGTAGCGGTTCGTTTTGCTACTTTGCATAAACCCTGTACGATTGTATTGGATATGGATCCATTTTCTTGGACATATAAAACAATTGCTCTCAGTTCTTCCTTGAGGCCTTCTGCCGCCAAACCAATATCCGAAAATTTAATGAGTTCTACCTGAAAGTCAGGCGCTTCATTAGAAAATCGTGGAGGCGCTATTTTATGCGTTTTACATGCATTAATCATTTTATTGGTGCCTTGGCCCCAAGCTTCAATAAACCCAGCCCTAAAAAAGGCATAAGCTATGTCGGGGTTGTAGGGAATGGAAGCATGCTTTTTGGCGAGCTTTTCAACAGTCCAGTTTTCGGGCAGTTGGCCTTGGTTCCAGAACAAAACCTTTTCTTTATAAACACTGATCTGGATTGGCGCTCCTCCACTATAATCTTTATGGGCTATGGCATTGAAAAGGGCTTCGCGAATGGCAATAGGCGGAAAGGTGAATTTTTCGTGCCTTGTGCCCTTATCATACGAAATGGCAGCCACATCATACTTGGTGCTTAGCAGCGAAAGTAAGGCTTCTGCTTGCTGTAACAGGCTACCGTGCACTTCGTCCTGAAATATCAATTCATCATTCGAATCAAACATGCCTATTTTAACAAAGGCGCCAGTAATGTATTGCGCGGGGTCTTTATGGAACAGTAAAATTGCGGCCCTTTTCAAATAATCACCATCGATTAAATGTAGCGACTCGATTAATTCTTTGTTGCTGGCCTCTAGCGCTTCATCTGTTAATCGCTGACTTTTGGCTGCGTTTGTTCTAAAAATGGAGAAGGCTTTGTCGTCCAAATCTTGAATGGCAACACCGGGCACCGGAACGCCATCCCATTTCTTGCCTTGGCGTTCTAAAATAAACTTATCTAAGGCTGGCCCAATAAGTTCTTGCAGCGTACTGCCACTTCTGTAATAATACTTACCACGCAAACTTATGGGGTTGGGGTAAGCGTCTACTTCTATTTCTAAATAAAAAAGACCTTCCTTGGCATGTAGGTTTACATCAACCATAATGCCCATAAGCGCCTTGGCCTTGTTTGGCAGCTCCTCCAATAATTTTTCTGCCCCCGAAATTCCTTTTACACTTCCCTTGTCGTCAACTCCAATGAACAGCTTACCGCCTTGGGCATTCGCAAAACCACAAATCCAATTGTAGTATTTGTCATGCCAGGCTTCTTTCCATTCTATATGTTGACTTTCCTTGGTCATACTGCTTCCTGAAGTGTTTTGCTTAGCTTTTCAACCGAAAGTTTGCCGCTGATAAGGCGGGGAAGAAGTAAATTTCTCGATTCAGTTAACTTCTCTATCGTTTCTGCAAGTGTTGACAACTCATTAAAAATTGGAGCGGTAATATCCGCATATTGATTAATTAGTCCTTTTGGAGGATGAACTACTTTTAGCATATCAAAAGTTCTGAGAACAATTGAATCGAACGTTGCACCATTAGCCATTTTTTTAAAGGCTTCCATCTGTGCCCTTAATAACATGAACAAGTAGAAATTTGAAAACTCAGAGCTTGATAACGCAAAACATGATTGATTCATGGCCATTGCAGTATTCAACAGAGAAATCTTGCCAACAGTGCCGCGGGCAGTTAACATAATGGTATTTTTCGGATACAGTTTGCTATTGCACTTCCTAAGCCCTGTCTCTGTAATATTTTGAATCGTTGATAAACAATAGAATGAGTCTGGGACATCCTTAGGAGTAAAGAAAGGAATAGAACCATCCCAGTATTCTGAAATCTTAGTTGAAGGCGTCCCTCCGCTCATTATGTTACATATATCGCTAATTTTTTTCACCTCCCACCCCTCAGGAATTCCCTTTATAAACTTGGTGTTTTCATGCCCTGGAAAACGCATACGCACAAACCATTCTTTGTAGATTTGCTCGGCCATTTGTTCTAAAATGGCAATGCGTTTAGTGTTGTTTTCGATGAGCTGGTCGTAGTTAAAGAGTACACTGCCTATCATTTTCTGCGTGCTCAACTCTGGCACGAGAAAATTAATAGAACGTAATTTCTCCAGACTCAAGTTGTCTTGTGTTGCACCTTGAGAAATTGACTGTATTTGAATTTTGTAAGTGTCTAGGCAATATTTAATAAATTTTAAATCTGCCTTTTTTTTATCGGGGAGGAATCCAATAATGCTATCTGGAAAGCATGCTTTTATACCAAGTATGGCATTTTCAGCAATATTTGCGGCAATCGTAATACATAAAGTGTCTTTATCCCATAACTTACTTTGCGCTAATCCTTTTTCATTATAAGTTTCGCTAAATTCAGTAAGGTAAAATTCAGCTTTTCTTACATCACCAGTTTGAATAAACGGATAATTCCCTCCAAACAAAGAGCTGTCATTCCTTGGCCTATGCTTGGATTTTCCTCTTCCAACCTTACCAAGTTCATCTAACTTTACATATTGTTCGTTGTATCTACTCATTCGTTAATTTCAAAATATTCAAATCAATGCTATTAAGGATGACTTGAGCCTCACTTGATAATTTGTTTAGTTGAGAATGAAGCTTTAAGATTTCATCATTAAATTCCTCCTCTGTCATTCCATCTTCTTCAATTACCACCCCCACATACCTGCCTGAGTTTAAGGACCAATCTTGCTCTTCAATTTCGGCAATGCCAGCCGCTTTGCAGAGGCCGGTTACATCTTCGTATTTGGCTTCGGGAAACCGCTCTTGCAGCCAAGCCATGTTTTTGTAAAAATAAAAAGCCGATTTGCCCTCGCTGTCTTGCGTGTACTTTGGCTCTTTGTTCATGGCTTCATTGCTAAATTCTATAAACTTGTCCAGTGCTTCTCTCAAGGCTTTTAGGGATGGAATCACCTTCCAGTTTTTATCATTTTTATCGCGCAAGTGTTTCTCTGCCAGCTTGTAGGTTTTCTCTAAAGCACGGAATGCTTTATCCAATTCTTTCCGGGCAGTTTTCTTTAGCTCATTCGCTTTTTCGCAAGCTGTGGCCACTTGGTGTTGGCTTTTGTTTTCGGCCTTAACGGTTTGTAGGTAAGCCGCAATTGATTTTTCGGCCGTTTGCAAAGCCGCAATAAAGGCTTTGTTGGCATGTAGTTCGAGCTGGGCTATTGCTTCGTCCAGTTTATGTTCAGCAATAAAACTCTTTTGCTCTTTATTAAATTTGGCGTTGGAATACCACTTTTTAAAGGCAGTAACCAAAATAGCATGGTCAGTTAAATAGGTTGTATATGCATTTTCTGCTGGCGCCAACAACTCACTTATTTGGCCTATGTATTTATTAACAAGGCTTAAAAATCGGTCGGTGTTGCCCTTGTACAACCTTGTAATGGTCGCCAGGTTCCAGATTTGCTCTTGCGTAAATTCTCTGTGCGCCCTGTCTATTTGGCGGTACACATTGCGGGCATCTACAAATAGCACTTTAATGTTGTCCTTTTCGGCCTCAAAATCTTCTACCAAATTCGACTTATCGAAAAACCATAAAGAAGCAGGCAAAGTGACCGTATTGAACATGTTGCTCGATAGCGTCACCATTTGAGAAATCAACCCTTTTTTGATAAGCGTTTCACGAATGTCTTTTTCAGAGTTACGCGCATCGCTTGCCGAATTGGCCATTACTAAGGCTGCTCTTCCCTTGGCTTTTAAAGAAGTAGCGAAAAGGTTAATCCACATGTAATTGGCATTCGGGACCAAGTTTGCGTCACCTTCGGGCTTCTTTTTTCCCGCGCTCTTGTTCTGTGGAATTCCATAGGTGTTAAAGCGCTTATCATTCTGGACTCGGTCATAGTTTACATCCTTTACATTGAAAGGAGGGTTGGCCATTACAAAGTCAAATTTTTCAAAAGCTCCGTGCGGGTCTTCATAATAGGTATTTGCTTGAATTACACTGCCACGCAAACCATTCACGGCAATATTCATTTTGGCCAACTTTACCGTCTCCAGTGTTTTTTCAGTTCCGTAAACATACAGGTCTTTTGGATCCGTGTTTTTGAGCTCTTTTTTTCGTTGGTCAATAAAATTGGAAGATTGAACAAACATACCTCCCGAACCACAGGCGGCATCGAATATGGTTCCGCTGTAAGGTTCTATCACTTCCACCATGTATTTTACCACAGAAGTAGGGGTGAAAAACTCACCCCCTCCTTGGCCTTCAGCCATGGCAAACTTGCCTAAAAAATATTCATAGATTTTACCGAATACATCTCCAGTGGCGTCCATCGGGATATCAGAGAAGGTTTTGAGCAGTGTTTTTGGTAAGCTCTTGTCGGTACGCGTCAAGTCATAATATTCATCCTGAGGAAGGGTGTCTTTGAGTTCAGGTTTGTAGCGCTCAATTTCGGCCATTGCCTCTTTAATGGCTTTCGCTATATCTTCCTTCTCGGCCAGTTCCAAGAGATAAGAGTAACGGGCCTCTTTAGGTAAGTAGAAGCCACATTTTTCTATGGCAATTTCATGCACCTTACGTTGCCTTCGGCTGTCTTTTTGAGCGGCCAACTCTTTATTGATTTCGGCTTCAACTGCCGAGTACTTATTATCTGCAAATTTCAAGAAGATAAGGCCCAGTACTGGAGTTGCAAACTCTGTCAATTTCAAGTCAGAGTCGGAACGCATTCTTGTTGCGGCTGTCCAAAGGTTATCTTCTAATTTCTTTAAATCTTCTGTCGTCATCTATTTCGTTCCTTCTTCTATTAAATCTTACTCCATAAAGCTAACAATTGCTTTGGATAAAAATCTAAAGTAGTTGGGAGAGAGGTTCCCTTAGGCTTATAATTAGAGGTGAAAAAATTAATTAGGGAAGGATTGGGAAATGATTTTGGCAAAAATTAAGTGTAGAAGGGGGTAAACTTCAAGAGGAACTCCTGCGGCCAGATAATCAACCTATTTTAGAACGATACAATTTCATAATTATACACAGCCTTAAAACACAAAAAACCTTTCCGATTTCTCGAGAAGGCTTTTGGGATAAATTTTTTTTTGAATTCAAAGTAGGCTAAAATACAAAAAGCCTCAGATTGCTCCGAGGCTTTTGTACCAGAGGCGGGACTTGAACCCGCACGCTCAGAAGAGCACAAGATTTTAAGTCTTGCGTGTCTACCAGTTCCACCACTCCGGCTTAGTCTTTCATAGCTTTCGCTATAAAGACTTTGACTATCAGATAGTCAAGTTTTTTGGTAGTCTTCAAGACCTATTGGCCTTAAAGTAAAAAAGCGCGATTATGATCACGCTTTGATATTGTTGAGTGAAAAGACGATCCCGATACATCAGGCAAATCTTGCGACTCATTATAAAGACTTGCGTCTTCACATAATGAGCGGGAGACGATCCCGAAACTTCGGGACGAACCGCAACCAAACCTTGGCATGGTGCAATTATTGTCTACTCATAAATAAAAGCACTAACGCGTCTTTAATATTATGAGCGGGAGACGGGATTCGAACCCGCGACCCCG
>TARA_R110001592_G_scaffold105399_3_pt1 | contig 11764 bp, 14 predicted proteins | sample TARA_R110001592 | Tara Oceans TARA_R110001592 (sample SAMEA4398387) | marine metagenome | biome: Polar Biome; feature: [SRF] surface water layer (ENVO:00010504); material: water (ENVO:00002006), including particulate matter (ENVO:01000060) such as... | depth 5 m | reverse complement strand
AAACATATTTTAAGACAAGAAGCACAAAATAATTTTTATGACACACTCTAAAATAATATATGCTATTATTCCTGCAAGATGTGATTCTAAGGGGGTTAAAAATAAAAACATTAAAGAAATAGATGGAAAACCATTAATAGCATACTCTATAAATACAGCTAAAGCTCTAAATGTAAATAAAATAATATGTTCTACAGACTCACAAGAATATGCAGATATAGCTAAAAAATGGGGGGCAGAAGTTCCTTTTTTACGAAGTAAAAAAGCAGCATCAGATAATGCTATGGAACAAGATATATTACAAGATTTATATAATAAATTTAAAAAACATAGTATCCCCCAACCAGATTACTTAATATGGCTTAGACCTACATTTGTTTTTAGAGACATAAATGCAATAAAAAAATGCATAGAATCTTTAAACAATGACTCTAATTTAAGTAGTGCTCGTACTGTATGTCAAACAGAATCCAGGTTGTACAAAATAGAAAATAATATAATAACACCTGATTTTAATGATCAAGGAAAATCTATGATAAGAAGGCAAGATGTCCCCTCAAAATATAAAGTGTTTAGCACCGATATTATTAGAGCAGATAAATCAAATACTACAAATGATTTTTTAGGTAGAAATGTTTATGGTATTGAAATAAATCAGATATGTGGTTTTGATATAGATAATCATTTAGATTTTAAAATAGTAAAATCTTTAATAGAAAATAGTAAAAACTTAGTTTTAAAATATTTACATTAATGAAAAGAATTAAAGTATTAGATTGTACCTTAAGAGATGGGGGGTATGTTAATAAATGGGAATTTGGTAATAATACATTTGACATAATAAAATCATTATATGATTCAGATATTGAAATTATAGAGTGTGGTTTTTTAAACCCAAAAGGAGTTAATAATACTACACAATATAGAAACTTTAATAAAGTAAATTCTTATATAAGACAAATAACAAAAGAACAAACAAAAAATACTATGTTTGTAGCTATGATAGAGTTAGACGAATATGATCCTAATATACTCCCCTCCATCAATAAAGACGAAAACCAAATAACAGGTATAAGAATGACTTTTAGAAAATCAGCTAAAGATAGATTTATAAAAGCAGCAAAAGAAATAATATCTAAGGGTTATAAATTATTTGTACAACCTATATCTACTATATCATATAATGATAGAGAAATTTTAAATTTAATAGATATTGTTCATGAATTAAAACCATATTCTTTATATATGGTAGATACTCATGGATCTATAGATTGGCATAGTTATGATTTAAAAAGAATGTTTACTCTTATGGATAATAATTTAGATAAAACTATACCCATAGGATTTCATTCACATAATAATTTACAGTTATCTTACGCTTTAGCATGTGAATTAATTAATATATCAACTCATAGAAATTTAATAATAGACTCTTCATTATTAGGAATGGGTAGAGGAGCAGGAAACCTTCACACAGAAATGGTATGTAATTATTTAAATAATAAAGAAAAAACAAAATATAATGAAGGTTTAATATTATCAACAATTACTAAATTTATTCAACCTATAAAAAATACAAATTATTGGGGTTATAGTATCCCTTATTTTTTATCTGCTAGTATAAAATGCCACCCTAATTATGCTTCTTACTTACAGAAAAATAATATTTCCACTGAAAAAATGGTGGCTATATTAAATAAAATTCCTACACAATATAAGTTAGAATATAATCAAGATATAATAAAAGAATTAATTGATGGGTAATATAGAACACATGCCTCCGGGCTTTGAACATGAAAATGATAATATAGCTATTGATTTTGATGGGGTTATTCATGAATTTAAGGGTTGGGGTGATGGCACTTGTTATGGTGAACCTATAGAAGGCAGCATAAAAGCCATACAAAAATTACACTCACAGAATTATGATATAATTATATTTACAGCAAAATCAAAACCAAATAGACCTTTAGTAAATGGTAAAACAGGAACAGAATTAGTTTGGGAATGGTTAAAAAAATATAATATAGATCAATATGTTAAAGAAGTAACGGCTGAAAAACCAAGAGCTAAAATTTATATAGATGATAAAGGATATAGATTTAATAATTGGAAAGAAACCTTAAAATTTATAACTAATGAGTAATATATTATTAATGGGTAATGGCCCTTCAGTATTAAAAGACAAAAAAGGGACTTTAATAGATTCTGATAAATTTGATATAGTATGTCGAATAAATGATGCTCATAGAGATGATAAAGGAGAACTTAATACTCAATATAAAGAATATGTAGGTACTAGATGTGATTATTGGTTAGTTAGTGATAAGTATATCCCTATAACTTCTAATAGATCTTCTTTATATAAAGAAATATTTGTAAATGTACCTAATTTTAAAAGAAAACATGAAGTAATAAGGTTTGCAGAACAAAATTGCCAAAATTATCAAAATATAAATTTTATACCTACAGAATATGAATCACATATAAATCAAAGTATAGTAAATTTTGAACCAAACTGGCCATCAACAGGGATTATTGGTATTCACTTCTTTTTAAACCACTTTGATACAGTGTATTTACATGGTTTTGATAGTTTTAATCCTAAGTATGATATTATAGATTATTATAAACCTAAAAGACCGAACCATTTTGATAAAGATTCTAAAAACTATGTAAACACTCCTGACCACAACCCATCAAAAGAAAAACAATATATTGAGTATGTTACTAATAACCATAATATTAAATTTTTATGAATATAATTCAGATACTATTACATATTTTACCTCGAGAAATAGATGAATTAGATAGAATTTGTGATCATCTTCATAGAAGTTCTTTTTTCCTAGAAGAAAATGACAAAGTAAATTTAGATATTACTTTAAATCTCTCAGATCAATTTACAAACTGGGATGAAAGTTTATTACCTAAAGAATTTTTTATAGAAAAATTTAAATCTATAGAAATAAAATCTGATTGGACTTATCAAAGTATATTTGAATTAAATTACGATAATACTTGTATGGGGTGTAATGATAAAAGAAGAAACAGTATAAGAAAATATTCAGATAAAGTATCCCATTTTTTATATCTAGACCCTGATGTGTCTTTTCCTATGTGGGGGTTATATTACATGTTTAGAGCAATAGAGGCTATACCATCAGAATATTATATGATTACAGGTGAAACACAAAGATTATGGGATGAAAGTTGGGATTGTATTGTAAATAAAAGATTTATTAATACCCCAATAGGTCCAGAAGATTTCTCAAAATTAGAACTAAGAGCATATAAGAAATTTGACCCTTATAGAATAGATAAAGAATTTTTTAATGCAGATAATCTTAATATAAAACCTATAGATACATTTAAATTTGGAGGGGGGTGGTTTAATGTATTTTCTTCTAATATGTTAAAATTTATAGATATTCCTGATGAGTTAGGATCTTACGGATTAGATGACACTTATGTATTACAATGTGCACATATAATGAAACAGAAAGGATATGATATTAAACAATATGTTATTGAAGATTTATTAATATGTGAAAGTAGAAAATATAAAAAATTCCCCACAGGAATGCAAAAGGAAGATATAGAAGTAAACCCTTATAATAAATTACTTGTACATAATATTAAACAAGAAGAAAGAAAACACATAGCTGCTTTAGCTGAAAAAAATTACCCAAAAGTTATAAATAAATTTATAAAAAGAATATAAATATGGAATTACCTTTTATTATAGACGAACCTGTAAGAATCCCTAATAGTAGTACTATGACATGGGAGATATATCAAGAATTATACAATAATGTAATAATTGATAAAAAATACAACAATTTTTTAAAAGATAAATCTGTAATTGTAGTAGCCCCAGCAGCTTATACTATGAATGAAGAAAGTAAACATATGGGGGAATTTATAGATAATCATGATGTTGTAGTAAGATTAAATGGTGGGTGGAAAATATCAGAAAAAAACCAAAAATATTTAGGAAGTAGAACAGATATAAGATATCATTGTATGATGGAACATATAAATAATGGTGGTCCTTATAATATAGAGGGAATGAAAGAACATGGATTACAATGGATGTCTTCTACATTTCCTAAAAACTTAGATTATTTTTATTATGATATACTACATTTCGAAAAACTAAATACAGAAACAAACACTCCTATAAATTTTCATTATATATCTGATTTAAAATATTATCTCCAAATACATAAAACATTAAATACAAGAATCAACACGGGAATAGCAGCAGTGTTAGATTTATTATGTTATGATATTAAAAGCTTACAAATAAAAGGATTTACGTTTTTTAAAGATGGATGGACTACAGAACATAAAGAAGATGGGTATAAAGAAATGTATGATAGTTTGGGAGCGGAAACACAAGAAGTACACCATTCTAATAGACCTCAAGTAAAATTTTTAGATTTATTAGATAAAAATGATGATAGAATTATATTAGATAAAGAAGTAAGAAATGTAATAAATAATTGGAAATGAAAATTATAGCAATGATACCCGCTAGGTTAGGAAGTAAAAGGATAAAAAATAAAAATTTACGTTTACTAGGAGGAAAACCTCTTATAGCACATGTTATAGAAACTGTAAAAAAATCAAATGTATTTGATGAGATTTATATAAATTCAGAATCAGATATATTTAAACAAATAGCAGATTCTTATAAGATTAAATTTTATAAAAGACCTTCTAAATTATCTACTGATACAGCAACAAATGATGATTTTACTTTAGATTTTATGAAAAATATAGAAGGGGATTTATTAATACAAATATTATCAACTTCACCTTTTATAACAAAAAAACAAATAATTAATTTTGTAAAAAAAGCAAAAACTGTTAATACTTTAATATCAACAAAAGAAGTAAAAATAGAATCTATCTATAAAAATAAACCAATTAATTTTGACCAAAAAGCACCAACTCCTCCAAGTCAATTATTAGAGCCTATAAATGCTTATGCGTGTTCACTTATGTCCTGGGGATATAAAAATTTTATTAAAAATATAGAAAAATATAATGCAGGCTATCACGGTGGAGATGGTAATATAGAATTTTTTAAATTAGATGGTTATGCAACTGTTGATATTGATGAAGAACAAGACTTTCAATTAGCAGAAGCTATAATTAATTTAGAAAATAAAAAACCTGAATATTATGAAGGTAATAAAGTCTATGATCATAATGTAGAAAGGGTCCTAACACAAGATGGAGTAAAATATAATGATTTATATAATTTTAATAAACCAGTAACAGAAATACAAAAAATTATAGATAATAATCCTTCTAATGAATCATGGTCACATACTGTTATAAATTCAAAATCAAACCGTGCTACTTTAATTGGTCAAATGCCAGGAGAGGGCAATAGATTACATTATCATAATAATTGGGATGAATGGTGGTATATATTAAAGGGTCAATGGGAATGGTTTGTAGAAGGGGAAACATTAACTGTTAAAGAAGGAGACATAGTTTTTATAGAAAGAAATAAAAAACATAAAATAACAGCAACAGGTAATGAACAAGCAATTAGATTAGCAGTTAGTAGAGATGATATAGATCACATTTATGAGCAAGACTAGTGTATTTAATATAAAAATAGATTTTGATAAAAGTCAAGATAGTTATATATTTGATAAAAACACAAATAAAAAATATCTTGATTTTATGGGAATGTATTCATCTCTTCCTTTAGGGTATAATCATAAAATATTTTCAACTAATTCTTTTAAAAAAGAAATAAATAGAATATCAAAACTAAAATTAGTTAATTGTGAAATATTAAGCGATGAGTTTAATGAATTTTATAATTCTTTTAAATTATTTACAAAAGGAGACAATTATCATTTTACTTGTACTGGGGCCTTAGCTAATGAAGCAGCTATAAAAGCAGCAATGTGGTATAAAGGTCCTAATCCTAAAGGATATATTTTGTCTATAGAAAACAGCTTTCATGGTATAAATTCTGTAGGTAATTTAATTACAACAAGGTTTAATGGAGTAGATTTAAGATTAGGAAAAATACCAGGAAAAGATTTTTGGCCAAAAGTAAAAAACATAAATGAAGCTATAAAATATATATCAACTAATAAAGATAAGTTATTACAAGGGATTATTATTGAACCCATACAAGCAACTTATGGAGATAATTATTTTAATAAAGAATCACTTAAAGAATTAAGAGAAACATGCACTCAATATGATATACCTCTTATATTTGATGAGGTACAAACAGGATTTTGTTCTACAGGAAAAGTTTGGTATTCAGAACATTTAGGTATAGAACCTGATATAATAACTTTTGGCAAAAAATCACAAGTTTCCGGTATTATGGTTAAATCCTCTCACTCTAAAGTATTTGAAATACCTAAAAGACTATCAGTAACTTTTGATGGAGATTTAATTGATATGGTAAGATGTAAATATATTATAAAAGCTATAAATAAAGATAATCTATTAAAAAATGCCTCTCAAAGGGGAAAAATATTATTTGATAGTTTAAAAAAAATAAAAAATATCAAAAATGTAAGATCAATAGGTTTATTATTAGCTTTTGATTTTGATAATACTCTTAAAAGAGATAGATTTGTAAAAAAATTATACAATAGGGGTATGATATGTAACCCTACAGGAGATAGATCTATTAGATTAAGACCTAATCTGTCTGTTAAAAAACAAGAAGTAGAGAAAGCATTAAATATTATAAGATCATCAGTAGAATAATTTGGTTATTATATATATTTTTTGTATATTTAACTAATAACAAAAATAAATAAAAATGAGACATATTGATTTTGAAAACATCGAAGAAAAATTCGATAACGTTCTTAAAACAGAAGAATGGAAACAATTAGAAAAAGATTTTTCTGAAAGTAGTGATATTTACATAGTTGCAAATGGGGGATTGTGGGCAGTAGGTGCACATGCTGCAGATGACTGTACTAGATTATTTGCTAAAGCAGGTATAGAAAAGGCAATAACATCATTAGACAGTCAATGTTTAATTACAAGTTTAGCTAACGATTATGGATGGAATAATTTATTTTTAAGATGGTTAGAACTTCAAAGAAAAACAGGTAAAATGAAAGATGATGCTATGATTTTAGGGTTGTCTTGTTCGGGGGGTTCTAAAAATGTAGTATCCTGTTGTCATTGGGCTAAAAAATATGGTTATAAAACAGCTATGATAGCAGGTCAAGATAGAGGAGTATTAGGCGATGAAATAAATAATATAGTCATGGATTGTAAATATTTTCACACAGTAGAAGTATTAACACTTATATTATTTTATGATTTAATCCACGCATGTGGTGCTGAGTGTCCTTCAATATCAGATGAAGTTATAAGAAAAGGAACAGCACAACCATTATCTAGAAACCCACTTAATGGAGGGTAATGGATTTTTTAAATAAAAATATATTAATTACGGGGGGTTCTAGAGGTATAGGATTAGCCATATGTAATATCTTTAAAGATTTAGGAGGTAATGTTATATCATTAAATAGTAAAGATTGTGATTTTAGTAAAGATGATGTAAATAAATTTATAAAAGATATAAATAATATAGATATATTAATTAATAACGCAGGTATAAATAAAATAGATAGTTTTAGTAAAATCAATGATAATGATTTTGATAGAATAATAAAAGTAAATGTTAAAACTCCTTTTATAATATCTAAACATGTAATAAAAAACATGAAAAAAAATAATTGGGGAAGAATAATTAACATAGCATCTATATGGGGATCTAAATCTAAAAAACAAAGAACAAGTTATACAACTTCAAAATCAGCCTTAATAGGCATGACAAAAACTATGGCAATAGAATATGCACAACATAATATATTAATTAACTCAGTATCTCCTGGGTTTACAGATACAGAATTAACTTCAACAATTCTTTCAAAAAAACAAAAAGAAGAATTAATTAATCAAGTACCTATTAAAAGAATGGCTAAACCAGAAGAAATAGCTAACACAGTAGCTTTTTTATGTAGTAATTTAAACACTTACATAACAGGACAAGACATTATAATAGATGGAGGATTTACAATAACATGAAAATAAAATCATCAATAAAAGATTATAATATAGAATTTAGTAATAATTTTAAAAATTCATTATTAAAAATATATAACGAAGGAGATATTGTTATTGTGGATAATAATATTGACATTCCTCTAAAAAATATTCATCTTATAAAAATAGATATATCTGAAAATACAAAATCTTTTGAATACTTGCCTATATTACTAGATAAAATATTAGGAAATTTTAATAAATCAAATAAATTAATAGCTGTAGGTGGGGGTATAACCCAAGATATAGTATCATTTATATCTTCAATTTTATTTAGAGGAGTTGATTGGGTATTCTTTCCTACAACTTTACTAGCACAAGGAGACAGTTGTATTGGGGGTAAAACATCTATAAATTATAAAAACTATAAAAACCAATTAGGGAATTTTAATCCCCCTAATACTATTATTATATGTGATAGTTTCTTAGAAACTTTACCTGAAATAGATCTTAGATCTGGTTTAGGGGAAATGTTGCATTTTTATTTAGTATCTGGTTTATCTGATTATACTTTTTTCAAAAAGAATACCAATAATATTAGGATTCTAGTAAAAAGGTGTTTAGAAATAAAAAAGACGTTTGTTGAAATAGACGAATTTGATAAAAAAGAAAGACTAATACTAAATTATGGACATACATTTGGCCATGCTATCGAAGCATCAAATAATTATGCTTCACCACATGGAATAACAGTAAGTTTAGGAATGGATATAGCTAATTTTATCTCATACCAAAAAGGATACATTAATAAAGCTACATTTAATGAAATACATAATACATTAAAAAGTATATATAAAGATTTAAAAATACCTAATATAGAAAAGATAGTAGAAGCTTTAAAAAAAGACAAAAAGAATACAAACTCTAATTTAACATGTGTATTAACTAAAGGAATAGGAAACATGTTTCTAGATGAATTAGATTATTTAACAGTAAAAAATTATTTAAAACAATATGAAAAAGAATTTATACATACCAGCAGCTCACTTAGATGATTTTGAATGTTCGTGTTTTGGTTATGTTTTTAAACATTATAAAGAATATGAAAAAATTAATATTATAATAGCAACTACATGGCCAAGTAAAGTTCCTGTATGGGAAAAGAATTTAAAAAACTTTCCTAAAGATATATTAAAAAAAGTAGAATATATAAATTTAGGTTTTGAACAAAGAACTTTAAATACTAATTTTGATAAAGTAAAAGACAAATTATATTCAATATTAGATTTCAGCACAAGATTTGACTTATTATGTCATGATTCAAATGATACACATACAGATCATGTAGTATTAAACCAAATAGCAATGGGAATATATAAATACTGTAATAAATTTATAACATATCATTCACCTAGTAGTATTAAATTTGATCCTAATTATTGGATTGGTTTATCTGATGATGTATGGAAAATAAAAAAAGAAAGTTTAGATAGATATAATATTCAAAAGGAACAATCATATACTAGATCTGGTTATTATTTACAAAGTGAGGAACATTACAATATAGGTAGAGCATATTTACTCGAAAATTTCTCACACGATGATTATGATTATTATGAACCTTATAAAATTTTAAAATGGTTAGAAAATGGTAAATAAAGTATTAATATTAGGGGGAAATAGGTTTGTAGGAAAATTACTAGCAGAAGCTTTAATAAAATTAAAAATAAATACTACTGTTTTTAATCGAAGAGGAACTGGGCCTAAAGAAAGTATTATTATTAAAGGAGATAGAAATAATATAGAAGATTTAAAACAAATTATTTTTAATGAATTTGATTATATTATTGATATGTGTTTATATAATAAAGATCAATTTAAAATAATAGAACCATTATTAAATAATAAAATACCTTATATTTTTATCAGTAGTGGAGCTGCTTATAAAGATCCAGACGTTTGGCCTATAGATGAAAATAATGAATTATTAGGAATGGAAGCTTATGGTAATTATGGAGTTGAAAAAGCAGAAGTAGAAAAATTAATTTTTAACTCTCATTTATATAACTATAAAATATTAAGACCTACATATATAGTAGGTAAAGGTAACCATAATCCGCGTTTAGGGCATTATATAAAATGTTTACAAAATAAAGAAACAATACATATAGCAGGTAATGGAGAAAATTTAGTAAGTTTAGTATTTGCTGATGATATTGTAAAGTTATTATGTTTAATGATAACAAGTAAATCTTTACATGATTTAGAAGATTATAATATGTGTAATGATGAATTTTTAACTGTAAATTCATTAATTAGTATTATAGCTAAAGAGTTAAATATAAAAGAAATGACAATAGAACATAATTCATCAGAAGCTATCTTACCTTCTAATAATTATGGCGTTTTCTTAAATGATAAAGTAAAAACATCATATAATATTAAATTTAAAAACTTAAAAGAATCATTACCAAGTTACATAAAATGGTATAATAAAAACAATTAATATGCACGTAAAAAACACTAAACCTTATATCCCACAAGAAGATATAAATCCTATGTTAGCAGATATAAAAGATGCTTTAGAAACAGGAAATTTAACTTTTGGTACAGATAAATTTGAAGAAGAATTTGCAAAATACATAGGTACAAAATATGCAGTAGCTGTGAATTCAGGTACTTCAGCTATAGAAGCGCCTTTAAGATATTATAATATAAAAGATAAAGAAGTAATAGTACCCACAAATACATTTGTAGCATCAGCTAATGCAGTTGTATATGCTGGTGGTATACCTGTTATGGTAGATATGGATCCAAATAATTTATGTGCTGATTTTGAAGATATAAAAAGAAAAGTAAACAAAAACACAGCAGGTATTATTATAGTAGCCTCTTGTGGTTATGTACCTCCTTACATGTTTAAACTTAAAAAATTCTGCAAAGAAAACAATTTATTTTTATTAGAGGACGCAGCACATGCTCATGGTGCTAGTATAAAAGGCCATAAAGCAGGATCTATAGGAGACATAGGTAGTTTTTCATTTTTCCCTACAAAATTAATGACCACAGGAGAAGGAGGAATGGTAACAACAAATAATAAAGAAATAGCTGATTATGTAAAACAAGTTAGGCATCATGGTCAGAAAAATGGATTAATGACTGAAATGGGGTATAATTGGAGAATGCCTCAATTAAGTGCTATATTAGGAAGATATCAGTTAAAAAGACTAGATGGGTTTATAAAACGTAGAAATGAAATAGCATCAAAATACGCAGAAGCTTTTAAAGATATAGAAGAAATAGAGCTAATTAAAGTACCAAATCATATAATTCATGGTTATTGGAAACATCCTATTTTAATAAAATCAAGATACACAGCTAAAGAATTTCAAACATTATTAAAAGAAAAATACAATATTGATACAGGTACTGTATATTATCCTCCAGTTCACTTACAACCTTATTATAAAGAAAATTATGGTTATAAAGAAGGAGATATGCCTAAATCAGAAAAAAATCTAGTTAGAGAAATATGTCTACCTATATTTGTAGATATTACAGATGAACAATTAAACTATGTTATAGAATCAGTTAAAAAAGAATTAAGTTAATGAATGTTATAGATGATTTTAAATCTAAAGATAGATTTCAACACCATTATGATGTTATAAGGGCAAACGCCCCTGTATCATATGGTGGGTTA
>TARA_R110001592_G_scaffold175969_3_pt1 | contig 11777 bp, 13 predicted proteins | sample TARA_R110001592 | Tara Oceans TARA_R110001592 (sample SAMEA4398387) | marine metagenome | biome: Polar Biome; feature: [SRF] surface water layer (ENVO:00010504); material: water (ENVO:00002006), including particulate matter (ENVO:01000060) such as... | depth 5 m | reverse complement strand
CCAAAGTCTGTAAAGATTGTATGTCTTCCTGTAATTGATTACTGGGGTAAGGAGGATAAGGTCAGAGTTGATGTAAATCCATGGAAATGGAGATTATCAAGGAATGATACGCATATCACTCACGACATTCCTGCACAACATAGAGCATATGACGAAAAAGGTAATGTTTATTCTTTGGGATCTGACGGTTGTGATTATGTCCACACAGATAATTATCAACCTATCCCTCATATGAATTTTTATACACCACAGCATGAACAAATTAGACAGCAAATAATAAACGATGAAAATTTTAAAGAGCAAAACTTGCCAAATTATGAAAATTTTATAAACGCTGCAATTAAAGAGTTGCCTGCTGTGCACCATTATTCTTGGTTTGATATTGAAAGAAAAATAAACACATATAAAAATTACTGGAGTAAACACTGGGCTAGCCTTTTTAATAAGACAACAGAAGACATTCCAGAAAATAATATGTTTTTTGATAAAAGTTGGAAAGATGTATCTAACGATGAAATTGTAAATATTGCGAATAGAATGAATAATGAACTAGGTGGTTGGGTTTTTCATACTAGAGTTAATTTTGATAAACCTACACCATGGTATAATATTGATTCCGGGCACCCCGGTACAATTAAAAACTGGTTAAAGGAGCGAAAATAATGAAAAAATCAATAGTTTTTATTTCGCCGACTTATAATGCATCTTTTCATTTAAGTGAATTGTATGAATCGCTGAGAGAACAAAGCAACAAGAACTGGAGTTGGGTTATTCTCAACGACATGTCAAATGATGACACTTTAGAAATAGCAAATAATATTGCAAAGTCAGATGAATTAAAAAGAGTAACGATAGTTAATCACATAGAAAAAAAGTTTGCCTTAAAAGGCATTGTTGATTATTTACAAAGTAATTACACGTCAACACACGCAGATACTATTGTTGCTATTGTTGATGGTGATGATGCACTTTGTAATGAAAATACTGTTGATTTAGTATTGAAAGAATACAATGATAATCAAGAATTAGAAGTACTCTGGACAGCACATTCTTGGGATATTAACGGAATGAACATATCTCGGGATATGCCTGGCAATATCAATCCATATCAATATCCATGGGTATCATCTCATCTTAAAACATTTAAGTTGGGTATTTTGCAAATGATATCTAATGAAAATTTTAAAGATTTAGACGGTAATTGGTTTGAAAGAGGCTACGATCAAGCAATCTATCTTCCGCTTCTTCACTTAGCAAAAAGCAGAAAATTTTTAAATGAAATATGTTACCTCTACAGAATTAATTCTAATAGCTTAAAAGTGCGAGACTGGAAAGAGAAAAGTCAAATGGACACAATTAGACTTGTAAGGGCAAGAGGCTACGTAGCGTGAAAAGAATAGACAAACCGTGGGGAAAAGAAGAGATTTTAGTTCATACAGAAAAGTATGCAGTTAAAAGAATAACCATCAACCCAGGTCATCGAATGTCACTCCAGTATCATGAATTAAAAGAAGAAACTATCTACGTCTTAGCAGGTACTTTGATCGTATGGAAGTCGGCAACAATATCAGATTGCAAAACTTTTCTTCCTGGCGACGTTTATCACGTAAAGCCAAAAGAAATACATAGATTTGGATGTCCGGACAACGTTAAAAAATGTGTGATTCTAGAATGTTCAACAACTGAATTAGAGGATGTCGTGAGGTTAGCTGACGATTATAACAGGGATACATGATAAAAGTATATACTCACAATTTCAATCCACAGTCAGATAGCGGCCCAAATAAATTTACTAGAACATTGTTAAGTAGATTAATAGGTGAAAAGAAGATATCAATCACAAACAATGCTGATGATGCTGACGTTGAATTCTGTGTAATACAACAACAGTCTGTTATGGTTAAACCTATGGTGTTGAGATTAGATGGTATATATTTTAATTCTGTCCAAGACTTTGATCAGCAGAACGCACCAATAAAATTTGCATATGACAATGCGTCTGCTGTAATCTTTCAGTCTAATTTTAATAAAAAGTTAACTGAGTCATGGTTTGGTCCTCATAAAAACGGACATGTGATACATAACGCAGCTGATCTTCAAATAATTAATCATCCCGATGTGCTGAAGTTAAGTAAGCAAATAGCTTGGCCATGGCCCGAAGATAAAGAAGTTTGGTCTTGCGCTGCATCCTGGCGACCTCATAAAAGATTGAAAGACAATGTTCGTTATTTTTTAGAGCATGCCCCCGACAATGCTGTTTTTGCTATAGCAGGAGAGCTAGGAGGTGACAAACCAGAGTACTATACCGGTCTAGATGCTAGAATACATTACTTGGGAAAGCTAAATTACCCACAGTTAATCTGCTTATACCATAGATCAACAACGTTTATTCATTTAGCATACCTTGATCATTGCCCGAATGTTGTAGTTGATGCCCAAGCTGCAGGTTGCAGAATTATATGTTCTTCTACTGGTGGCACGCATGAAGTAGTTGATGGTGGGATTGTTATTTTAGAAGATGAATGGGATTTTAAACCTTGCGAATTGTATAACCCACCACAGATGGATTTTAGTAAGACAAAAGAAATAGCAATTCATAGAGACTTGAAAGATAAAGAAACAAATAAAAGCGTTACACATTTTGTTAAGTGTGTTAGTGCTTATTATGATATTATGAAAGGCTTGTTATGAAAATATTTGTTTTGGCACCAAAAGAAGACTGGATATGTGACAGGTTAGTATCAGAGTGGTACGCAGCTTTTCCAGAATTTTGTACAAAAAATATAAACGATGCAGATGTTATATGGCTACTAGCCGGCTGGTGTTGGAATCATCTACCTATAGAAATATTAAAAAATAAAAAAATAATAGTGACAGAACACCACATTGTTCCTGAAAAGTTTACACAACAAAAATACCAAAACTTTATGATAAGGGATCAGTTTGTTGATTGTTATCATGTCCCTAATGAAAAAACCAGGTCATTGTTATGCCAACTGACTAATAAGCGCATAGAAGTTATTTCTTATTGGTATAATGATAAATTATGGTATCCTATTGATAAAACAAAAGCTAGAAAAGAACTCGGTTTGCCTATTAACGATTATTATGTAGGCTCTTTCCAGAGAGATACTGAAGGGTCAGACTTGAAAACTCCAAAGTTAGAAAAGGGCCCTGATTTGTTTTGCGATTATTTAATTAGAAATAGATCGAAAATAGAGTGTACAAACAAATTACACGTGCTTCTTGGTGGCTGGCGTCGACAATACGTTGAAGATAGATTAAAAAAAGCAAAAATAAGTTATACACTTTTTGAAAAAACAAGCTTAGACATGATAAGATTACTATACGCAGCTTGTGACTTGTATGTTGTTTCATCTAGGTTTGAAGGTGGACCACAAGCAATCATTGAAGCTGCAGCAATGGAGGTACCAATTATATCAACAGACGTAGGTATCGCAAGTACAGTTTTAAGTGATAATTGTATTTTGAATATTAAAAATGATTATTATTGCCCTGATGATAGTGATGTTAATTATGCTTTAAACAAAGTTCAAAGCCTTGTTATAAAAAGTCACGGTCAAAAGTTTATAAAATTATTTGTGGAGATCAAATGAAAAAAAGAGCGCTGGTAACTGGAATTAATGGAATGGATGGATCGCACCTTGCTGATCTTTTGTTAGAAAAAGATTATGAAGTTTTTGGATTAGAAAGAAGATCATCAGTAAAGAATCGTACAAACACCTCACACTTGGAAGGTAAGATAACTTTTTTGACTGGAGACTTGACAGATCAAAATTCACTAACAAGAGCTTTAAAACAAAGTAACCCACAAGAAGTTTATAATCTAGCAGCACAATCCTTTGTAGGCGAAAGTTGGAATACGCCCGAGCAAACGTCAGACGTAACCGGTCTTGGCGCTTTGAGGATGCTAGAAGCAGTTAGAGAATTTAATAAAAACATTAGATTCTATCAGGCTAGTTCATCAGAAATGTTTGGAAGAATGGTAGAGAATCCAGCAAAAGAGACAACGCCCTTCTATCCTAGAAGTCCATACGGCGTGTCAAAGCTGTATGCTCATTGGATTACAAAGAACTATAGAGAATCATATAAAATGTTTAGTTGCTCAGGTATTCTTTTCAATCATGAATCAGAAAGAAGAGGTTTAGAGTTTGTAACTAGAAAAATTACTGCCGGCGTGGCAAAGATTTATTTAGGGTTAGCAACTCATATCACATTAGGGAATTTAGATGCAAAAAGAGACTGGGGTTATGCGCCTGACTACGTTGAAGCAATGTGGTTAATGCTGCAGCAGGACAACCCAGATGACTATGTTATATCTTCAGGTTCAACACATTCAATAAAAGAGTTTTTGACTCTATCATTTAATGAAATAGGAATTAATGATTGGTCAAGCTATGTCAAGCAAGATCAAAGATTTATGAGACCAGCTGAAGTTGATGTTTTATTAGGCGATTCAACAAAAGCACATAAAAAATTAGGATGGTCACCCAAAACTTCATTTAAGCAATTAGTTAAAATAATGATAGAAAATGACTTAAACATCTTAGATAATAAAAATAAAACTCAATAATCAAATAGAATTAAATAAAAAAACAGGTAACTTGAATGATCTTAAGTAGTAGAGAAGCATTTTATATTAACGGTTTTGCTGAATGCGAAATTGTAAACAAGTACAGTAGTGATAAAATAATCAAAATAGCAGAAGAAATAGTTAACAACAATATTAAAGAAAACTATTTTTTAGAAGAAAAGTATAGAGGTACAAGAGACCTAAGACCCTACGTTTACAATTATGATAAATGCTTTTTTAGTTTTTTAAAAGAAAACAAAATAGTAGAAAAAATTAAAAAACTAACCGGTTCGTTATACTTGCCCTATCACTTGCAACTAAGATACACAACATGCAATAGCAGGGTTGGAAAAAACAGTTATATGGACTGGCATAGAGATGCTTATATGATGAACGGAAAAATCTTGGGTAGGCTGCCACCTCCGATAAAGTTAATATTCTATCCAGCATTAAATGATAAAGAAATTAATAAGGCTAGATTAAAGATAGTTCCAAATTCTCATACAATCCAGATGCATAGTGATCAATTATATACTTCAAGGTTTGGCGCACCAATCAATAACTTAGATAGCCAGTTGATATCCGGATTAGAGCACAAGGAAATTAAAACTTCTAACGACTCATATACTCTATTCAATACAGCAATGTTGCATGGTGCAATACACACAGATGATTATGCACCAAGAGTAATATACACTTTCATACTTGAAGATCAGTTTAATGATAATTGTGATGATCATCATAAAGAAACTAAACGTTACTATCAAAACTTACAGGACTCATAAAATGAAAATATTATTCAATAGACTGGAGAGGCATGAACCGTGGGGCGGGGGTTCAAGTTTTGTAAATGCTATGTGCAATTTTTTAAGAGAAAAAGATCATGAAACAGTATTTACACTTGAAAGCAATATTGATCTAATATTTATGATTGACCCACGTCCAGGAGATACAGGAATATCTATCAATGAAATTATAAGATATAAGATTGCCAACCCAAAAACAAAAATACTTCATAGAATTAATGAATGCGATGCCAGAAAAAACACTGTGGGTATGGACAGTTTATTAATTCAGAGTACAAATCATGTAGATAAAGTTATCTTTATAAGTGAGTGGCTGAAGGAATACTTTCATAAAAAAGGTCTAAATGTTGATAATTCTAGCGTTGTATATAACGGGTGTGATTTAAATAATTTTTATCCAATGGTAAATAATACTAAAAAAATAAAATTAGTCACCCATCATTGGTCAGATAACTGGATGAAGGGTTTCGACCTTTATAAAGCTATAGATGAGTATATAAACAATAATAGCGAATTTGAATTTACTTACATAGGTAGATATTCAAGTCTTTACAAACCCAGTAATACAAATATAATAAAGCCACTGTACGGAAAAGCACTAGGTGTAGAACTGAGAAAGCATGACATATACGTAACAGCTTCTAGAAATGAGCCTTGCGGAATGCATCATATAGAAGGTGCAGCCTCAGGTTTACCGGTAATATATCACAAAGATACGGGAGGAATAGTAGAAATGTGTGTCAACCATGGAGAAGAATATGAAACATTTGAAAACTTTCTAGAATGTTTTAATAAAATTAAAGTTAACCTCACGGCCTATAGAGATAAAATAAATAGAGAAAACCTAGATATAGAAGTATGTTGTAAAATTTTTTATCAACATATTAAAACATTATTAAAAATAGATTAAAAACTACATTATGTTTTAAAATAAAACAATTATAAATATAATACTATTAATTAATTTAACAAAAAGGATATAAAGTTGAAGCAAATTTTTATTAAAGAAAAGCTAAGCGACATTGGTGTTGATGTAGGTGATATTGTACTAGGGGATTTTGATCAAATTGGAGAGTTTACAGCAAAGAAAAATCGATCTATTAGTAATGTTTTTTATAAAAATTCAGGTTGTTTTTTTAGGCCTAATTACGAGCGAGGTATTCTAATGTATTATTTGACAAGAAAATTAGAGTTCGAATCAGTTTTAGAAATAGGTTTTGGTAGAGGATACTCTGCATTCTGTATGGCTAAAGCAATGTGTGATCATGGAATCGACGGTAAAATAACAACGGTTGATCCTAATTTCAATGAGGAATTCTTAAAGTATCTTTCACAAATTTTTCCAAAAATATGGTTTGATAAAATAGACTTTGTTTCTGCAACCTCCGATGAATATTTTGCCAAAAATCCCGACAAACAATATGATTTTATCTACATTGATGGCGATCACACATTTCAAGCAGTTAAAAATGATTGGGAAAATACTAAGAATAAGTTTAAAAAAGCCTTACTTTTTGATGATTATCACATGCCTACAAAAGATAGCGGACCTGGCATTCAATGTGCAAAACTAATCGATACAATTGACGACGATTCTAAGGAACTTATCATCATGGATAGAAGAATATTTACTGATGACAGGGGCTTACAAGATAGTGAGATAGACTACGGTCAGGTACTTTTAACAATTAAAGCGAGGGTATAGTGTCAATAGAGAAAATTAATTATGTTTGGTTGGTTTTTCATTACGAAACAAACAAGCTAACCAATTTAACTGGAAGAAGAGAAGATAAAGAAAATTCAAAAGCAAGCACAGTATTTAAATATACAACAGCTAGTATCAAAACATTCATCGATCATAATCCAGATAAAATTAACGACATAATCGTATACACAGACGATTTAGATTTGATAGAAAAGAATATCAAAGAGTACATTAACAAAAAAATTAATTTAGTTGACATTAAAGAAAAGATTGACATCTGGAAAAAGTGTGATTATCCCTGGTATCCTAAGACTGCTTTTTTAAAAGACATTCACGAAATTAATTCGTCAATATTATTTATTGACAATGACTGCATATGCAGAGAATCGGTCGACCCTTTAGTTGAAAAAATTAAAGATGGAAAGTCTGTGATACTGTGGGAACCTGAAAGAGAGATTTCCAATACCAGACCATACTGGGGTTGGCAAAAAACAACTAATTACCTTGACAGACCTTCTAATTATTGGGTCTACAACGATGGTATTATTGGAATTAATAAAAAACAAATTAATGAGGGTATTTTTAAAAAAAGCCATGATATGTGCTTAGATGTATGGAATAACGTCGATATAACAGATATCCCGGGAAGACCTAGTGACTATATACCGAAAAGAGTTTTTATAGCACAACAAATAGCGATTTGCTTTACATGTCAGGATGAGAATTTAGATTTAGTTGAGTCTAGAAAATATTTTCACCATTTTTATTCAAATAAATTAGAATGCTTAAAATATCTTTAAAGGTTTCCATATGAAAATACTTGAATACAGTTTAAATAATAGAGCTTTCTATAGAGGTTTTGAATCAGTTTTTTTTAGCATGTTTAAAGATAGAAAGGCGTCAAATAGATATTTGGGTAAAAACTTTTCATTTTGTATTGTTGAATTAAAAGAAAAAAGATGCTTAGTGTTATTTGACTTAGATGATGGCTCGGGTATAACGCCGTGTAGACCCGGAATTTTAGATGGGGATTGCAAACTAGATTTTAATAAATTAGAAAAATTAAAGTCTGACTACAATATAATAGATGAAAATATAATAATATTTAAAGCGCAGATAAACAGACATGAGTGTGAATATTACCCTTTCAAAGAAAGAATATACCCACTAGGCTATTTTTCAGGCAATTATGAAAATATTAAAAATATTAAAGTTAATCCAAAAGTTGAAAAAGATATTGATTTGCTTTGGCTTGGAACAGTAAACTTAGATAGCACACCGTGGAATTGGCCGGAAAATCAAGATATCGATATGTGGCCTTCAGGCTGGAGAATCAAAGGATATAAACTACTAGAAAAGCTTAGAAAAGAAAGAAAAGATCTTAATATAGTGTTTGGAAGTAAAAAAGTATCCCAAAAAGATTATTATGACCTTATTAATAGAACAAAAATATGTCTAGAACTTCCAGGCTGCGGATGGTTTACTAGAAGGTTTGTTGAAAACATACTTTTGGAAAAATGTATTTTATCTATGAAACAAAAACAATGTTTACCTTTTGATCTAATAGAGAACGTTCACTATCATTCCATGGGTGAAAATTTAGATAATTTAGAAAAAGAAATCGACAATCTATTAAATAGTAAAAATTTAATCAATTCTTATGAAAAAAATACAAGAAAAATTAAAAATAATTATGATCTTTTAAGTCTATCAGAATATGTTTTTAAAAAAATAAACAAAGAGTTGACAGGATGAAAATAGTTAATGTTATAACTTTATGCTGCGGCAGATACGATCTTTACAATAGAATGCTTGATAGCTTTATAGAGAATGTAGTTTTTGAAAACAATGATATGTTTTTTAACTTCTTTGTTCATGATGATTCGGGGAGTGATGTATTACGTTCAAAAATTAAAAATATTTTAGTTAACAAGACAAAAAAAATAAAAAATTGCAAATATAGCTTTTGTCATTCGGGTACTAACGTAGGCCAAACCAAAAGTATGATAAAATTAGTATTAAGCGCTAATTTTAAAGATGAAGATCTTATATTCCAGATAGAAGAAGACTTTGTAATAGACGAAAAGATACAAATCGGCAAGTATTTAAACATATGGGAAAAATGGGAAGATGACAATAAAAACAATCTGCCTGAATTACCTGCAAGGTTAATGCAAATAATATTTAGAACTGATGCACATTCAGACTTAGAAATGTCAGAAAAAGGTTTTATCAATTCTAGAAAAAATATTGTTAGTATAGAAGATAAAAAAATAGTACTTTGTTCAAATATATACAAGGATTGTACAATTTACGGTGGATCAATTATAAACAATGATTTGTGTTGTCACCCACATATAAGTAAAGGGTATGTATATAACAAGATAACAAATCAAAACCTTGTTATAGTAGAAAAATCAACTGCTGAAGATGTATTAGGTATGTTGAACTTAGAATATGCTAAAATGTGGATCAATGATAAAATATATTCTTCACATATAGGGTCTTATCGTTATCACAGTGTTTTTAAAGGTGCAAAAATAAGAAGTGAAACTTCTTGTAGAGACAAAACAAGCGTTTCGATTAAAACAATACCGGAGGAAGAGTAAATGAAAATATACGGAGGCGATGGGAAAGACTGGGGTGGCTGGGATCCTAAAACAGATTATCCGTGGTATTCTTTAGATTTTAAATCAACAAAAGAAGTTAGATCAATAATCTTCAACAATCTAAGAAATGATAAGATATTTTCTTTTGTTAGATTTGGTGATGGCCCATTAGGGTATGTTGATGACATGAATCACAGATGGCACCCTAAAGATGAAAAAATAAAAAATGAATTTATTAAAAATTTTAAAAAGATCGATGATTACAATCAAGATGACTTTATGGTAGGTATCCCTATGGACACACCAATAATGTCAGATGGCTTAATATCACCAATAACGTCAATAAGGCAATGTTGGAAGTCCATGAACAAATATTTAGATTTAGATAGAAAGTATTTTGCTCATAATGCAATACATTCAATGTTTGTTTGCGAATACAAAATGACTGTTGATTTTTTAAACTTAGTTAAAAGTAAGAAAGTTTGCATTGTAGGTAACGAAAGATACCCAATAGAAGTTTTAAATTATTTGTATGGTGATGTACATCATGTAAAAGTTCCATACATCAATGCATTTTATTCGCATGAAAGAATTACAAACGAAGTAATTAAACAACAAAAAGCAAATAATTTTGATGTAATACTATTCGCAGCAAGCTTTGCAACGTACCCGACAATGGTAAGCTTATTTGAAAAATTAAACAATAGTGTCACTATGATAGATATAGGTAGTACCATAGACCCGTTTGTTAATGATTATTATAACATACGCGCAACACCCCAAGGCAATGTTGTCACGCATAGCGGTAAAAGAGGATGGTGGATAACAGATTACACAGACTTTGTAAGAAATATAAAAAAAGTAATATCGGATCAGTAATATGAATATTTTATTTACAAATCATCTGCCCAATCGGGTCGGAACTGCATGTATGGCAAAACAACCCGCTGAATGGTTGAACAAGATAGAAGGCGTTGATGCAAAATATATTCCAACACAATTACTTAAAAACAATATGTTTTTTGACGTTGTCGTTTTTGCTAAACAATGTGATGTTAATGTACTGAGATGGGCAAAAAACAAAGGAATGAAAACTGTCTGGCATGCATGCGACGGAATGTTTTATAATTTTAGAGATGACGTTTTGAAGAATAAAGAATACTTAGATGGGATAATCACCACAAGCGATGTCTATAAAAAAACAATTAAAGAAATAGGTTTTAAAGATCAAATGATGGAAAATATATTTCATCATCATTGCAATTTTAACAATGAAATACCTGAGTTTAGAGATAAAGTAAAAAAAATAGGTTATATAGGCTGCTCAGATCAACTTCACAAACAAGAAAAATTTAAAGAGTTTGCAAAAAAAAGAAATATTGAATTAGTCATTAGGGGCGATAAAGATTTAAGATATCATGATTTAGATATAGGCTTAGCCTATATTGATCCGGAAAGCACAGATTATCCAAACTTAGCTGATAAAGAAAACTCTTGGCAAGAAAGAATAAATTCAAGGCCCAATACTAAAATAGTTAACTATATGGCATACGGAATTCCATCAGTACTTACAAACTATCCTTCTTATAAGCTGACAGAAGAAAAAGCAAAAAATTGTTCATTTTTAGTTGAAAATTTTAATGATTACACGTTAAGATTAGATTATCTTATTAATAACAAAGCAGCAAGGTTAAAAATGAGAGAAATATGCATTGAAAATAGAGATAAGTTTCATATTAAAAACATTTCTAAAGATTTTGCTAAGTTTTTTGAAAAGGTGTTAGAGGAGAAGTAAAATAATGTCAAAAGTTAAATTTTTAGATTTGGGAAGTCAGCCTATTGCTAATAATTTTTTAGATAATGAAAGTAAAATTAAAAATGAATACAAGTTTAACTTAAGTGTAGTCTTTGATGAAGAAACAAAGTTAGTATCTTTAGAATCTTTTGTCCAACCCGAATTAATGTTTAATGATTCTTATGTTTATTATTCATCGTTATCTAAGACGATGAGATCTCACTTTTATGATACTGCTAATCTTTTAAAAAAAGATTTTTCTCCAAAA
>TARA_R110001592_G_scaffold21639_9_pt1 | contig 11782 bp, 9 predicted proteins | sample TARA_R110001592 | Tara Oceans TARA_R110001592 (sample SAMEA4398387) | marine metagenome | biome: Polar Biome; feature: [SRF] surface water layer (ENVO:00010504); material: water (ENVO:00002006), including particulate matter (ENVO:01000060) such as... | depth 5 m | reverse complement strand
ACTCATCGCGGCTCTATCGCCCGCAGTTCACGGCCCACTACCAACCACGCCCCCAATAAACCCAAGGCCGCGGCAAAAAGCCACAACACTATAGTCTCAAGAAAACCTAGGCCCAATAGGTGAAAGTCACTCTGGTAAGAAAGAGATAAATCTGCAATGGGGCCGCGCAGCCACCACAAGCCACCCTGCACGAGCAGCCAAGCCATCAAGCCGCCCCCAAGACCGTACCATAAACCAGTATACAAAAAAGGCCTGCGTACAAACGCATTGGTACCACCGACTAATTTCACAACCAGAATCTCGTCACGCCGACCCTCTATTGCTAATTTAATCGTGTTGCCAATAATAAGCAGCACGCCCACCGCGAGCATTGCCGCTAAGGCCAGGGTTAAACGCCGCCCCAACTCGGTAATACGATTAAGGCGCTGCAGCCACTCCATATCTAATTTGGCAAGCTCTACCTGCGGCAGTTGCCCCAGCTCGGTCTGCAAGGCAGTCACTGCGCTTGCTGACACATTGGCCTCGCGGGGGGTCACTACAATCAAGCCAGGCAGGGGGTTGGCGTCGAGCTGATCTAGCACATCGCCAAAACCAGAACTAGCGCGAAACTCCGCCAGTGCAGTATCGGGGGAGATATATTCCGCCACGAGCACGCCGTCGCGCTCCGCAATATTACGCCGCAAGGTCTCTGCCTGTGGAGCGCTTACGTTTGGCTTTAGAAACAAGGAGATGCGCGCGGCGCCTTCCCAGCCATCGCTTACCGCATCAATATTATTCAAGCCGATATACAGGCCAGCGGGTAATGCCAGCGCAATGGCAATCACCAAGATGGTCATCAACGAGGTCGCGGGACTAATAACTAAACGCCTCAAGCTATCGACGGCCACTTGCTGGTGATGACTGCGGTAGCCCGCAAGGCGATCACGAAAGCTGGTTTTATGTTTGCGCGCGCCTTTCACGTCCTTTCTGGCTGCTGGCGTCTGCAGCCTCTCCAAGCGCCGCTTGTTCATTTTATTCTGCTTATTAGGACGCATCGCCATCCCCGCCTGGCTTAACAAGCTGACCTTTACGCAAGGTCAGTAGACGATATGGCATACGCGCAATTAAACCTAAATCATGGGTCGCAATTAATACCGTGACGCCAACCTGCTTAAACTGCTCAAACAAATGCATAATTTCAGCGGATAATTGCGGGTCTAAGTTACCGGTGGGTTCGTCGGCCAGCAATAAGGCCGGTTTGTTAACCACCGCACGAGCAATACCCACCCGCTGCTGCTCACCGCCAGACAGCGTAACCGGATTTTTTCGCTCTTTATCCAGCAGACCAACTTTATCTAAGGCGGCCCGAACTCGGCGACCGACATCTCGATGGCCATAGCCGGCAATAATAAGTGGCAATGCCACATTGTCGTATACCGTGCGATCAAACAATAATTGATGATTCTGAAAGACCACACCCACTTCACGGCGCACTTCTGGAATATTGCGCGCCGGCAAACGCGACAAATTTCGGCCGCCAACAATGACTTGGCCTGAGCTAGCGCGCTCCATCACCATAATTAGCTTCAGCAATGTGCTTTTGCCGGCGCCGCTATGACCGGTTAAAAACCGCATTTCGCCACGAGGAATATGAAAGCTCAGATTAGTAAGCGCTTCATAACCACCGTCGTAACGTTTACAGACCTGATCAAACTCAATCATTGTTTCTGCTGCCACCCAAATAAGGCGCCGACAAATTCATTAGCACGGAAGGGCCGTAAATCCAAAATCCCCTCACCCACACCAATGAAGCGAATAGGAATACCTAGCTGCTTGCTGATTGCAAAGACAATACCACCCTTCGCTGTGCCGTCGAGCTTCGTTATGGTTAGCCCGGTAACACCAACCGCCTTCTGGAAATGCTGAACCTGCGACAAAGCGTTTTGACCGGTTCCAGCATCCAGCACTAACATCACCTCATGCGGCGCTTCGGGATCGAGCTTTTTAAGCACCCGAACGACCTTTTTCAATTCTTCCATTAGATTGTCTTTGTTATGCAGACGACCAGCCGTGTCCGCAATCAAAACATCAATATGGCGGGCCTTCGCCGCCTGAAGAGCATCAAACAACACCGAGGCGCAATCGGCACCAGTATGCTGCGCAATAACTGGCACGTCGTTACGCTCACCCCACACCTGTAACTGCTCAACCGCCGCAGCACGGAAAGTATCGCCCGCTGCCAGCATCACTGAGCGGCCACCAACCTGAAGCTGCTTCGCGAGTTTGCCTATTGTGGTGGTTTTACCTACCCCGTTTACGCCAACCATTAAAATCACATAGGGCTTGTCACTAACTGGGATTGTCAATTCTTCTTCCGCCGCCGCAAGCATGGTGCTCAGCTCTTCTTGCAGCGCGACATACAAGGCTTCGGGATCATTTAGCTCTTTGCGCGACACTCTACTGGTGAGATTACTAATGATCTCCTGGGTCGCATCCACCCCCACATCCGCCATTAAGAGATGCGTCTCAATCTCTTCGAGCAATTCATCATCAATCTCTTTGCGGCCGAGGAATAAATTGGCCATGCCCTCACCCAGCTGGGCGCCGGTCTTACTCAGACCCTCACGGAAGCGAACCAGCAGAGACGCCTGCTCCTCTGGTGACAATTCCAGATGCTGCCATGGGGCAATTTCGGCATCATCAATAAAGCCTTCAGCCGCGGCCAATGCCGCTAGATCTTCCTCTGAACCAACAAAAGACTCTTTAAACCGGGCGAATAATCCCTTCTTTTTAGCTTCCGACTCTAGTTCCGGTGGTGTGGCGTTATCTGTCATGCGGGTATATAAATTCCGAGGTGAGGTTTACAGCAAAAATAAAAGCCTTATCCTACCATTTCTCTGAGTAACTGGCACCGGAATCCCATGCGCAAACCGCAAGGTCAACACAGCAAAGAAACACAGGGCACGCTAAGAATCATCGGCGGCCAATGGCGCAGCAGAAAACTATCCTTTAAAGCAGCTGAAGGACTGCGACCAACCAGTGACCGGATTCGCGAAACCCTGTTTAACTGGCTTAGCCCACATATTCATGACACGAGCTGCCTAGACCTATTTGGCGGATCTGGTGCCCTAGGGCTAGAGGCATTATCGCGTTATGCTGCGCACTGTGACTTTGTCGAGGCAGATACCCAGACCTGCCGGCAAATACGGGAGCACCTGATCACACTCAAGTGCAATAAGGCGGCGGTGCACTGCCAAACCGCTGAGGCATATCTTGCAAGCACAGCCGTAACGCAGCAGATTATTTTTATCGACCCACCATTTCACCAAGACCTGCTAGCCCCGACCATCACAGCCCTGGCAAAGCAGCCCCTAGCCAATGGCACTCTCATTTATGTTGAAACAGCAGCAAATGAGCCGCTGCCCGCACTCCCCGAGAATTGGTATATCGATAAAGACAAGAGAGCCGGAAACGTTAGTTACCGTCTAATTTCCGTTCATGCTTAATCTAATGAATGACACGCATAAAGGATTGGCTTAAAACGGCAGTGGGAGAAACTTCAGTGTTTTCGCAATCTTCAAAAACCCTTATTTCTGGTGGATTTCATCACACTCAGCACAGGGACCCAATGGACACGCACTAGCCCGAACTGATTATTCAAATGACGCAGCCGCCCGCCAATACTAGAGCGCTAGATACAAGCTCAATATAATAACAACGGTAACCATTATGACTGACACTTTAGCCCGCGACGGCGCCGCAGATTGCTTTTCTCCGGCATCAATCAATGGTCTTGAGCTCAAGAATCGTTTCATCAAAGCCGGCACCTTTGAGAATATGACGCCCGGTGGCATGCCCAGCGAGCGTCTCAATATATTCCACGGCGCATTTGCCGATGGCGGTATCGCTATGACCACTCTTGGCTATTGCGCAGTCGAAATGGACGGCCGTCTGAATGAAAACATGATGTATATGCACGAAGGCATACGCCCACAGCTCAGTAAGCTCATTGCGGATCTTCATGGGCGCGGCACCAAGGTGTCTGGCCAAATGGGCCACTGCGGGGGGTTTTCCAAAAACAGTGAGCTAAGCCGCAAGCGTCCATTGGGTCCCAGCTTCGGTTTGAATGGCCTTGGCCTGTCACGCGGCATGTTGTTCTGCGACGCCATGACCCTCCGAGATATTGACGAACTAGTGGCCAACTATCGCAAAGCGGCTGTCTTTATGAAGTCTGTCGGTTTCGACGCGCTGGAGATTCATCTTGGTCACGGTTACGGCCTCTGCCAATTTATGAGTCCGAAAACGAATAAGCGCAAAGATAATTACGGCGGCAGCCTAGAAAATCGCATGCGACTTCCGCTGCAAGTATTAGCTGCGGTGCGCCAAGCTGTCGGCAAGGATTTCCCTCTACTGGCCAAGATCAGCATGACCGAAGGGGTGCGCGGCGGCCTTCATTATGATGACTCGGTGGCAATCAGTAGATTCTTAGATAAGGCTGGGATTGACGGGATTATTACCAGCGGCGGCACCAGCACCATGAATCCGATGATCATGTTTCGCGGCGGCAACATTTTACCAAGCATGCTGAAGACCGAAAAAAGCCTGATCATGCGACTGATTCTGCGCTTAGCGGGCAAATCTATGTTTAAAGATTACCCCTATCATGAACTGTATTTTTTAGAGCAGGCCAAACGAATTCGTGATGCGGTGTCATGCAAAATGATCTATGTGGGAGGCGCCAGCAGCAATGCAAGCTTTGCCACACTAATGGAGCAGGGCTTTGATTTTATTCAACTAGGTCGAACTCTGCTGAGCGACCCTGACCTAGTCAACAGCGCAAAGTTAAACGCTGACTTCGTTAGCCGCTGCACCCACTGCAACGACTGCATTAGCACTATTGAAAGCCCGCAGGGTATTCACTGCACACAGTTTTCAGGCGCTCAATAATCGCCAATGGTTTATCTGTTTTTGCGACCAAAAAGATTAAGGGCAAAAATTGGGAAAGAAATAATAGGCAGCGTACCGGGTATATAAAAACCGTATACCACCAAGGCTTCTAAGTTGGTTTCGGGTGCAATTAAGCGCTTACCGATAAATAGGGCATTGATGATTGGCCCAATGATATTGGCATAACAACCCAGCACCAAGAAAACCCGCGCCAGAGTAATACCTTTGCCATCCACATTCATGCGCTGCCACACGCCCGCCACCGCCAATACCACTAAGCCATTAATAAGGCCTTCCATATGGGCAAATCGCCACGCGCCATATGTGGGGCTGGTGACCTCTTGGCTTGCCGCGGCGATAGAGAAACCGATCCCCGCGAGCAGCCCCAGAAATAAAATAATGACGCCATGAAAAGCTAAACTGTGCTGCTGCTCAACTGCCTTATTTACATTGGACATCTAGTTCCCCTTTTATTATTAGATAAGTTGACTTACTGAGGCTGACATATGAAAACCGGAATATCACGATCCGTGCGGGCTTGGTACTGATCAAAATCAGGGTAGAGACTTAATAAATGCGGCCATAATTCACGCTTTTGATCATCAGTGGCTTGGCGGGCGAGATACCTGTTTTTATCGCCGCGAACCATGATATCGATCTCCGGCTGGGCAGCGATATTAAAGTACCACTGAGGGTGTTTTTCCATACCACCTTGAGAAGCAACCAATAGTTTTTTGTCATCCCAAGGCAAGTGAATCAGAGCTATCTCGCGCCGCTCACCACTCTTACGGCCCGTCATACCCACGATACATATCGGGTAGCCACCGGGGAAATTCTTTAACAAGCGACCACCACTTTTCTTATACACCCAAACATTGAAGCGGGTGTAGTACTTCATCACTCGCTGGATTCGCTTTTGCCATTTCAAGGGGATTTCGTCGACGTCTTGCCGACGTGTCTTCACGTAATCTAGCTTATTGGGCATGTCTTTTTTATTCTCTTAATTATCAACTCCATCATTTTACGGGAATTGACTGCCCTCCTGCTTCGTCCATCTGGAGTGCAAAAAAAAGCCTGCCATCACTTAATACTTTAAGCGATGGCAGGCTGTATTTAGCGAGGGAGATTAACCAATCCAGTTAGGCTTGCGGCGCAGATCCAGAGTATGAGGATACTCGCCCGGCGACTCTTCTGGTGGCGGTGCCATCGGCCGCGGTGGCTCGGTGAAAAATTCACGTACCGCGTCCAGATCTGGCCTTGGCGTGTAAGGCCCTGGAGTATGAGCTACCGTACTAAAGCGGTTACCACGGCGCGACTCAGCCTCAAACGCATTAACAGGGAAGGTTTCATAGGTTCTGCCACCGGGATGCGACACGTGGTAGCTACAGCCACCTAATGAGCGTCCCGTCCAAGTATCGATCAAGTCAAACACCAAGGGTGTGTGCACTCCGATAGTAGGATGTAAGGCCGATGGTGGCGCCCATGCACGGTAGCGAACGCCCGCAACGTATTCACCATGACGGCCGGTATTCGCCAGCGGCACTCTGCGGCCATTACAGGCAAGCACAAAACGACTATCCGTTAGCCCAGTGAGTTTTACTTGCAAGCGTTCGACCGAGGAATCGACATACCTTGCAGTGCCAAAGCTACCGATCTCTTCGCCAAGCACATTCCAAGGCTCAACCGCCCAGCGCAACTCAATTTCAATTTCATCGAGTTTAACGCGACCATAATGAGGAAAGCGAAACTCCTCAAACGGCAACAACCAGTCAGCTTTAAAGGGGTAATCTGCACGTTCTAAATCGGCTACCACATCCTTCATGTCCTGCCATAAATAATGCGGCAACATAAATTTATCGTGCAGCGCCGTACCCCAGCGAACTAAGGGTTTCTTATAGGGTTCATTCCAAAAGCGAGCCACCAAGGTCCGGATCAACAAGGCCTGAACCAAAGACATGCGGCTGTGCGGCGGCATTTCAAAGCCCCTAAATTCCAGCAGCCCCAGACGGCCTGTCGCACTGCCCGGCGCGTACAGCTTGTCGATACAAAATTCGGCGCGGTGAGTATTGCCGGTGATATCAATAAGTAGGTTGCGCATTAATCTATCGACTAACCAGGGTTGATCCGCAAGCCCATCCGGCATTTGTTGAAAGGCGATTTCCATCTCGTACAACATTTCATCGCGACCTTCGTCAGCCCGTGGCGCCTGACTGGTTGGACCGATAAACGCGCTCGAAAAGATATACGACAAACTTGGATGATGCTGCCAAAACGTGACTAAGCTGCGCAGTAAATCAGGCCGACGCAGAATGGGGCTATCACTAGGTGTAACGCCACCCAGGGTAATGTGGTTGCCACCGCCGGTGCCTGTATGACGGCCATCGAGCATAAACTTCTCAGCCGCAAGGCGTGATTCTCTAGCCGCCGAATACAGTTCGGTGGTATTCGCCACCAACTCCTTCCAGCTAGAGGTGGGGTGAACATTCACCTCGATAACACCGGGGTCAGGCGTCACCAGCAGCTTTTGTATCCGTGGATCGCGAGGAGGTTCATAGCCCTCTAAAATCACCGGCACACTCTGCTCTTTGGCGGTTTCTTCTATGGCGGCGACCAGCTCCACATAGTGCTCAAGACTATGCAACGGCGGCATAAAGATATGGATTTTTCCACCTCGGGCCTCAATACACATCGCAGTGCGAATTAAGGGCTGCGCGCACTTTAGCTTGTCGGCGACAGCTTGCGATGCGCTTTGCAGTCGCTGTGGTGTTGGTCCCCTAGCCTCGACAGGAAAATGAATATCCTGACGCGCCTGTAGGGCATCTCGCTCCTCGAAGGGGTCACGATCTGGCTGAATCTCTGGCTCTTCTAGCTCAGGTAAATCACCAAGTGGTAAGCGCAGGCCCATTGGAGAGTCACCCGGCGTCAAAATAAGACGCTCGCGTTTTACATTCCAAATACTACTATTCCATTCGCCGGCCACAGACTCCCACGCCAATGGCACAATATAGCCAGTGGGCTTTTTAAACCCTTGCTCAAGCAAGCGAGCCAAACGCCGGCGGCCCAGATCATCACCAATCTTAGCAGCCAGAATATCGATATTTTTGGGTATTTTTTGCTCCTGCAATAGGTAGTGCAAGGCATCTTCATAGGCAGGCTGAGCATAATCCTTAGCCAAGCTTAATTTCTCAATCAAGCCTAATGCGAATTGCTCTGAAGTCGCCACAGTGTGACCATAGTCCTTGTCTACTCGGGCCAACAGATCAGGATCTGTCCACAGCGGTTCTTTGTCCTTGCGCCAAAACAAGCCCAGCGCCCAACGCGGCACTTCCTCGCCCGGATACCATTTGCCCTGACCATAATGTAATAGACCTTGCGGTGCAAAGTGGTCGCGCAACTTCAGAAGTAAGGTCTTCGCCAAACTCAATTTATCAGCGCCAAGCGCACCGGTATTCCACTGCTCTGACTCCATATCGTCTACTGATACAAAGGTAGGCTCGCCCCCCATTGTCAGACGAACATCATTCTTTACTAAATCCGCATCAACCTGCTCACCGAGCATCAAAATATCTGCCCATTGAGCATCGCTATAAGGTTTTGTTACCCGTGGATCCTCGTGAACTCGCTCGACCACATTAGAATAATCGAACTCTACTTCACACTCGTCGGTAAAGCCTTCTATGGGTGCTGCTGATACAGGATCAGGTGTACAGGCCAAGGGAATATGCCCTTCGCTGGCAAACAGGCCCGAGGTGGGATCAAGACCGATCCAACCGGCGCCGGGAATAAATACCTCACACCAGGCGTGCAAGTCAGTAAAATCCTCTTCCGGACCACTAGGGCCATCCAATGATTTTTCATCTGAGGTTAATTGCACCAAGTAGCCAGACGCAAATCTTGCTGCGATACCTAAATGCCGGAATAATTGCACGGCCAGCCATGCGGAATCTCGGCATGAACCTTTGCTCAGCTGCAGGGTTTCTTCAGGGTCTTGCACGCCGGGCTCAAACCGTAGGCAGTATTCAATCTTTTTCTCAAGCACCTGATTTACTTCAACTAAAAAATCGTTCACAGGGCGCTTTGTTGACGAAATAGATTTCAGTAATTTATTAAATAATTTGCCCTGCTTTTCCTTTGCAAGATAAGGTGCAAGCTCCTTTTTGAGCTGCTTTTTATAGTAAAACGGGAATTTTTCAGCGTACTCTTCTACAAAAAAGTCAAAGGGATTGATAACGGTCATATCCGCAATCACCTCAACCTCTATAGAAAATTTTTCAGTTTTTTCCGGAAAAACCAAACGGGCAAGATAGTTACCAAAGGCGTCTTGTTGCCAGTTTAGAAAGTGATTCTCGGGCACCACCTTCATGCTATAGCTATGAATTGGGGTTCTGCTATGAGGCGCAGGCCGCAAGCGTATTACGTGCGGTGAAAGTTCTACCAAACGGTCAAAGCTGTAGTATGTCTTGTGATGAATAGCCACGCGAATTGTCATTACTTCTCCTGCGATAACCGCATTTACGTCAACATCCGTTTAAAAATTCAAAATACAATGCCGAACAACAAACCCACTCTTCTCGGCCCACAAACAACAATAGCCTTGATAAATTCAGGTAGTGCTCAAGTATAGGCAATTTGCTTTAGAAGCTCACTAAATAAGCAGCGCGGGCTGAATAAAACCGAACGCTTTGCTGACTCAAACTGAGAAATGGGCGGTCTATACTGCATAACCTAATCAAGCACACATCAGGCCAACTAATAGTTAAAATTGAAAAGACCGCCACAATAGCCAGACGATCCCGCACCTGTCGAGCTTGCCCGAGGAAAGTCGATGGCGAGGATTATTCGGAGAAATAAACATCTAACTTGATGGTAAAACTGGCCTCAGCATTCCAGTCATCTATTTTTGGGAAAAACACCTCCGGCCCTGCAGTGAAAAAGATCCAATCTTCGTAGAGCTTGTAGCTATAACTGGTGCCAACAAAATAGGCTGTCATTTGGGTGCTGAACTCGGTGGAGAACACCGACCCGACTCGATACTCCAGCGCCGACCTTTCAGATAGATTCTGGCTCAATGAGAGCACGTGGACATTTTCAAAAAAATCATTCTGGTCCTCGAACTCAAGAACGGTAAAATAACGCAGGCCGAAATTTGACCCCAAGCGCCGCTGCATTTCAAACTCGCTAGTTTCGCCCCAGCCCCGATCACTGAAATACCATATTTCTTGGGTGAACTCAGGCTCCCACTCGCCCCACTTATCCATTGGCCGCCGCAAGCGGTAACGTCCAAATGTCACCAAGGGAACCCGCAATTTAATACCGACCCGGGCCGAACGCTTCCATTTATTCCACTCGTCATCGGGGGTGATTTCTAAACCGGATACGGACTCCCTGCGCCGAAATCGCTCCCCAGTCGAATTACTCCTCACTCTCTCCTCTAGTGAGTTTTCGGTGTATTCGTCGCTGCTAAAGAACAATTTGGCCCTGCGTTGAGTATTTGGCAAATCGAACTTGGCCTTCACTCGTAAATCTGTTTGGATTTGTCCGCGCTCCTCCCAAGTTTGGCGCATCTGGAGCTTAACGTAGCTTTCATTTTTATAGTCAGGTGGGGAATTTTCGCTAGTGAAGTAGTAATCAACACCTTCCGCAAAGTCAATCCAGCGGCCAGACCATTCATCTCGGGTGGATTCTGCACTATTCATGGTGCGCCCCAAGAATCCCACTTCGGGGGTGTCTGAATCTAGCGATTCCGCCGCTAGAACAGGCATCGCCAACATTAGCGAACATGCTATATGCGGAAATATCTTCAAGTAAGGTTTTTTGTCCCGCATACAAACTAAGGCTCTGGCTGATTTACGATCAGTAGTAAAACTATAGGAAGTGGAATCTGATACGTCCATTAATTAGACACAAAAAAGGCACCCGAAGGTGCCTTAATCGAAGTATGTCTAATGCATATCAGCCATCTTTCAGAGCTTCTTGACGCTCAAGCTCTTTATTCATGAATTCCATCCACTGCTTGGCGTAATCAGCAGACTTCTCACTTTTGGCAGCCTCTTTGAACGCCTTACGCGCACCTTCATATTCCTGAAGATTAAAGCGAGCCATACCAAGCACAAGATAGGCATTATCCGGACGTTTAATGTCGCCCTTTTTAAATGCGTTCTCAATAGCCTCTGCCGCCTTATCAAACTGATCATTATCAAGATAGATATTACCCAAGCGCGACCACAACTCACCCTTATCGGATTTAGATGCAGCTTTCTCCATTTCTGGGATCGCCTTCTTCAACTCTTGAGCTTGACGCCATGCATTGCCAAGTAATTCAAGGTTTTTAGACGTCGCGGGAATATCACCCTTCTTTATGCCTCTATCAAGGACCTTCGCCGCTTTATATGGCACTTCCTGTGACAGGAAGAGGTACGCCATGTTAATCAGCTCTTTGTCGTTATCCAGAACACCTTCGGTGTAAGCGGTCTCCATCGCGGCAGTCGCTTTTGCATCCATTTTTAGCTCGTTGTACATTGCTGACAACTGCAGCCAATAGGCCTTCTTCTGGTAATGCTTGAGAGTTTCTTCAAGAATCGCTGTTACGCGCTTGATATCATTTTTCTCATAGTACAAATAGCGCTGTAGACCCCACCACTGCTCTTTAGGAACTTTGCCGCGGCTAGTGTAGTCATTGATAGCAACTTCAATGTACTTTAGCGAGCGATCAAGGTCTTTAAGCTGATAGTAGCCCTGAGCTAATAAAGAGTAGGCACCAGCACCAGGGTCTTCACCTAGCGCTTGCTTAGCCTTAAACCATTCTAAAAGGGTGCGAACACCGCCTTTATAATCCTCTTTCACGAAATAAAGCTGC
>TARA_R110001592_G_scaffold123916_3_pt1 | contig 11782 bp, 8 predicted proteins | sample TARA_R110001592 | Tara Oceans TARA_R110001592 (sample SAMEA4398387) | marine metagenome | biome: Polar Biome; feature: [SRF] surface water layer (ENVO:00010504); material: water (ENVO:00002006), including particulate matter (ENVO:01000060) such as... | depth 5 m | reverse complement strand
GCAGAGCGGGTTGGTTTCTCTAACAAGCCTTCGCGCTCGTAGAATCTGATTGTTTCAATGCCGACTCCTGCTTGCTCGGCTACCTTTCCGATTGTTAGTAGCTTCATGGCTGTTTCCTTCATCTATAGATATTATCGAGCCTGTACCATACTACAGAGTCAAGGCTAAATCGAATAATTTGCTATATTCACATTCTGAAAAAAGAGAGTGCTATTCAAATTATGGCGAAAAACAAAGGGGACATTCCACGAGCAGTGGAATACAACTCGACAAAAATTAGAATTCTTGCGTGAGAGTTAACTGTGTTTTAGAAAAGACATCAAGCAGCAGGCGTAGATTGGCAGGGCTAATATTTCGAAATCTCATAATCGTCGTCGAAGATTACACTTTTGCGTCTTCGGCAAAACGCGGGTCTTCGATTCCCAGCTTAAGCTTCCATTCCATCACGCTGCAGTAGAGCACTGGCACAACCAGCATAGTCATGACTTCAATCAGCATACCACCAAAGCTGGGAATCGCCATGGGAACCATGATGTCGGAGCCACGTCCAGTGGATGTGAGTATTGGAATCAGGGCCAGGATCGTTGTCGCAGTTGTCATCAAGCATGGCCGAACGCGGCGGATGCCAGCTACGAGTGTTGCATCGCGAGCTTCTTTGACGGAGCTGATGCGCCGTTTTCGAAAGCTTTGATCGAGGTAGGAAGTGATTACCACACCATCATCGGATGCAATTCCGAATAATGCCAGAAAGCCAACCCAGACTGCGACGCTCAAGTTGATTTGGTGAACTTGAAATAGAGTCCGCATGTTGGTGTCAAATAGATTGAAATCCAGAAACCAGGATTGGCCATACAGCCAAAGCATGATAAAGCCGCCGGACCAGGCGATCATGATTCCGCTGAATACAAGCGAAGTAGTGATGACCGAGCGGAATTGAAAATACAAGATTAAGAATATGATAAACAGAGCCAAAGGCAAAACAACCATCAGTGTTTTTTGCGAGCGAATTTGGTTTTCATAACTACCCGCAAAAGCATAGCTGACGCCAGGTGGAAGAACCAATGTACCATCGTCAATCTTTTGCTTTAGGTAACGCTGGCATTCTTCAACTACGTCTACTTCGGCATTGCCTGGCTTCATGTCGAATAGTACGTACCCAAGCAAAAATGTGTCTTCGCTCTTGATGGTCTGTGGACCGCGCGTGTAACGAATTTTGGCGAGTTGTTCGAGCGGAATCTGCTGTCCTGCCGGTGTGGGTACAAGAATACGATCGAGTGTCTCGATCTCGTCACGTAATTCGCGAGCATAACGTACCCTCACCGGATAACGTTCACGACCTTCCACTGTCGTTGTAATTTTCCGACCACCGATGGCAACTTCAATCACGTCTTGCACGGTGCGGATGTGCAATCCATAGCGTTTTATAGCGTCACGGTCGATATCGATTTCCAGATACGGTTTGCCAACAATTCGATCGGCAATTACGGCGGATGCTTCTACCGAGGGGACTTTTTTCAGAAGTTGTTCGATATCAAGCGCTACTCGCTCGATCGTTTCTAAATCAGGGCCTTTCACCTTGAGCCCCATTGGTGCGCGCATGCCGCTCTGTAACATTACAATCCGTGCGGCTATGGGTTGCAACTTAGGTGCAGATGTTGTGCCAGGCAAATCTGCCGCAGCTGTGATTTCCTTCCAGATATCGTTGGGCGTGCGAATGTGATCACGCCATTGACGGAATGCTCGTCCGTTGGAGTCTTCAATAAGATTCCCTTTTTTATCCCGAATGAAATCGCTTTTGGTATCATCGTAACGGAACTTGAGACGATGCCCCTCCTTGTCTGTTACATATTCTGATTTGTAAGAGATGACCGTCTCAATCATTGAGATGGGTGCGGGATCAAGTGGACTCTCCACGCGACCTATCTTGCCGACGACAGATTCTACTTCCGGGATCGAGATCAATAGGCGGTCTTGAAGTTGAAGCACGTCCATCGCCTCGCCGATTGATGCGTGTGGCATCGTGGTTGGCATGTAAAGGAACGATCCTTCGTCCAGCGGGGGCATGAACTCTTTGCCTAACCCCGGGAATGTGTTGGCGACCGCTTTCCAGGGAGTCGAGTTACGAATTGTCGTGGGAAAAAATCCGAAAACACGATCAAACCCCAACCAGACACAGCCTCCAAGCATAAGTACTACAATGGGGATCATAAGAAAGAGTGCCTTGTTTCTTAGGCACCAACGCAGCAGCGGTTCGTAGATGAATCGCTGGAAAATTTGGAAAAACGCCAGCAAACCACCAATCAACAGGACAACGAACATCAGGTTCCGAACGAAACCCTTGTCCGGTCCTAGTGGAAGCCAGTGGTCGGTTAAAATCAGCCCCACAACCGCCACAGCAATGCCATTCGCAGTCCAGGGCCCTAATTGATTCAGATTTTTGGGAAGCCGGGATTCAAGCAGTTTGTACGTGCCTAATGCAATTACAATGGCTCCAACCCACCACGGAATGGAAAAGTGAATTATCGGACTGGCAGAACTCATGGGTAAAGCAGCTAGTATGGCGAGCAGAAGGGTTACTGTACCAGCGATGATCACACTCCAGTGGAGATATCGCCTGAGTGCTTCAGAACGTATGCGCCCTGTAAACAACACGTGAGCAACAGGTGGAATGATAGCCAAAGCCACGATGACTGATGCGATCAAAGCAAACGTCTTAGTGAACGCCAATGGTTTGAATAGTTTGCCTTCAGCACCGATCATTGTAAATACCGGTAAGAAGCTGACAATAGTTGTCGAGACTGCCGTCAACACTGCGCCGGCAACTTCACGCGATGCATTAAAAATGACTTTCAAACGGTCTTCGTCCGGATCAGCTTCATCCAGATGTTTGAGAATATTCTCACAGAGGATAATCCCCATGTCAACCATAGTGCCGATGGCGATGGCGATACCAGAAAGCGCTACAATGTTCGCGTCCACGCCAAAGGTTTTCATCCCGATGAAACACATCAGCACGGCGAGTGGTAATAGGGCACTGATTAACACAGAACTCCGCAGGTGCATGACGCTGATCAGAATGACGATGATCGTTACTAGAATTTCTTCAGTGAGCGCGGTATTCAATGTCCCAAGCGTCTCATAGATCAATCCTGTGCGGTCATAGAAAGGGACGACAGTGATCTGACTAATCGTGGCCCACTCGGGTCGCTTGTTGCGGTCCAGGGATCGCAGATGCTGAACCCATGCCTTATCGTTCAATAAATCGTCCTGATAGGCATCGAAGCTATGTGACTTGGCGTACTGTGTGACCTCCTTACGCGTTGTCTGCTTGAAATCAATCAATACCTTAGTTGGCAGCCCTGGTGATACCTCGGCGATCATTTTTTTGACGTTTTTGATTGCTTCTAACGGGTTATAACCATAGCGGACAACGCACACACCACCCACGGCTTCCGCACCTTCTTTGTCGAGTGCCCCACGCCGAAGCGCCGGACCCAGGGTCACTTTCGCAACATCTTTAATCGTGATGGGTACGTTATCTTTGACTTTAAGGACTGTTTTTTCCAGGTCTTCAACTTGCTCAATGAACCCCAGGCCACGGACCACGTATTCCGCTTTATTCAACTCGATGGTACGTGCACCGACATCTACGTTCGTCATGCGAACGGCGTTAAACACTTCACCCAGACTTACCTTGTTTGCTCGCATGGCGTCGGGGTCGACGTCAATTTGATATTCCTGGACAAATCCGCCAATCGAAGCAACTTCGCTGATGCCTTCAGCGGAAGTTAATGCGTAACGGACATACCAATCTTGCGTGGTTCGCAGTTCATGCAGGTCCCAGCCTCCTACAACTTTTCCGTCGGGATCGTATCCTTCGAGCGTATACCAAAATATTTGACCGAGGGCGGTTGCATCAGGTCCCAGCGTTGGTTGGACTCCTTCAGGGAGCGTTCCTGTCGGTAAACTGTTGAGCTTTTCCAGCACTCGCGTGCGAGACCAATAGAACTCGGCTTTTTCGTTGAAGATGACATAGATCGTCGAGAATCCGAACATTGAGTAACTTCGAATCGTCTTGACCTCTGGGAGGCCAAGCAATGCGACTGTGAGCGGATACCCAATTTGGTCTTCCACATCTTGAGGAGATCGCCCCGGCCACTGTGTGAAAACGATTTGTTGGTTCTCACCGATGTCAGGAATCGCATCGACCGGCACCGGATCACGTGGTAGATTGCCCAAATCCCAATCGAAGGGAGCCACCATCGCGCCCCAGACGAGGATCACAATCACCATCAACAAGACAACCAGCTTATTGTTCAGGCAGAACCAGATAGTCTTGTCGAGCAAAGAATGCGGGTCAGGTGCCAGGTTGGGATTTTCGGAATCGGTTACCATCATTTTTCCTGTTGACAGTCATGGACAAGGATGCCCTACGGTTGTTTGTGACTATGTCCCTTATGGTCGGCGTGAGATCCCTGTTTTTTTTTGTCGAACGAGATCAAGTTGACCCGATCCGCACACTTAAGCATTGTGGCCCCGAAATAGGGATTTCTGACTTGGTCATTGTTCTGGAGCCAAATCGCTCCACGACCCTTAAATGCCATCGGGCAATGCAGTTCATAGAGAGGCCGCTTATTTTCTACTCCAAATGTCTTTACAACGACCAAGACTTCTTCTGAAAGCAAAGCGAATGCCTTTCGCATCGATTTGATGTCTTTCGCCCCGATGACTTGGTCTGTAATCTTACTGAGATTACCAAATTCTTTCTTCCAAACTGCTAAAGCTTTCTCTTTCAGATGCGATGTTTGGATCTTACCGAGTACCTGGAGTAACTTAGGACCTGTCGCCAATGCGCGTTTTTCGTTGTCCGATGCCAAGGAATTCTCTAGTGCAAGATAAACGTCCAACAGCGGCAACAATTGATTCTGAAAATCAGTAGGCACGTCGATCCTGGTGATCTCTTGCTGATGGTTGCTGTGAGTCATACCAAACTGCTCGCGAACTCGCTGAATGTGTCGTTTTAGTTGAAGGTAAATCCGATCAGAATCTTGCAGTGATGTGACATCACGTCCTTCAATTGCGTCATTCGATAGCAGCATCGAAAATTCACGCCAAAGCAGTTCTACATGGCCTGTGAGTTGTTTTTTGTTGACTTGACTCAATACGACTCCCAACTGGCTAAAGGACACGCGAATTTTTGCCAAATCAGATTCTTCAACCGCCGTTGTGACATTATTGAATGCATTGAATACTGCGTCGAGTTGTGAACGAAACTGGGAAGGCAATATCATTTGCTGGCTTGCTGTTTCACCCTGTTGCGATTTTCCCCCACTCTTTGAGCCACCATGGTCATGTCCGCCGCCACCACCTCCTTCGGGTGTCATCATTGACGGCTTGGCGGAAATTTGCAGAGCACTGTCTAGCTTGAAGTTACCGTTAGTCACGACAAGGTCTCCTTCCTTTAATCCGCTTCGTACTAGATAGTATCCACCTGCACGCGGACCTAACACAATTTCACGGCCTTCAAATGTTGGCTCTTTCGCCGTGGGAATCTCAACGTAGACGATCGCTCGAGTACCGGTGAGTAATGCAGCCGATACTGGAATGACAAGTGGTTTCGGTTTGTTTTCAAGATTGGCCATAACGTCTCCTAACGTCTCGGCACGAACTAATGGCATCCCGCAGATGTCGCAGTTTCCAGGTTTGTCCTTAACAATTTCAGGATGCATAGGACTAATCCACTTACCCGCAAGGTCATTAGCGAGTACACGCCCTCCAGAAGCGAGCTGCGAACGTACTATGGCACGTACAAACATTTCCGGTTTGAGCTTGCCATCCTTGTTGGGCACATTGACTCGGACTTTGACTGTCCGGGTATCCTTGTTCAACACGGGGTCAATAAACGCAATGCGGCCCGTAAACGTCTCGCCTGGGTATGCTTCTGTTGTAAATTCCACTTTTTGTCCGTAGTGGAGCCAAACCAAATCAGATTCATAGGCATCGAGTTTAACCCACACCTGATTCAGGTCAGCAACAGTATAGATTCGGTCACCGGTGCGCACGCGGTCGCCCTCTTGCCGCAGCTTTTCGATGATGACGCCGCCAATCGGTGAGAAAATGGTGATGTGGTCGGTCGGGGCACCACGTTGTTCAATGTCTTTGATCTGTTTGGCCGACAAGCCAAGAAGACGGAGTTTTTCGCGTGCAGATGCGACAAGATCAATTGGCTGTATGAGTTTTGTGGAAGAAGAAGTGCGCTCGCGTTTATATTTTAGTGCCTGAATCAGCTCTTCCTGAGCAGCATATAACTCTTCGCTGTAGATGTATACCAGGTGGTCACCCTTCTTGACTTCGATACCAGTGAAATCAACATACAAACGGTCGAGGCGGCCGGAAACCCACGCTGTGATGTACGAGAGTTTTGTTTCGTCATATTCGACTTTTCCGACCATACGTATTTCTGCTGTGACATAACGCCGCTCGACTGGCGTAGTTTCGATTCTCATCAAATTCCGCGCAGTGGGGCTGATTTTGATCGTCCGTATGCCGCCGGCTGATGTTGTGACGGGTACCAATTCCATTCCGCAGATAGGACACTTGCCTGGACCATCGCGACGAATTTGGGGGTGCATCGAACAGGTCCAGATCTGAGACACATTTTTGTGCTCCGTATGAGTCTCACCAGATTTGGCTGGATTGACCGTCGATGAACTTTTTTTCATTGACCAAGCAATACTGAAGCCGATTACCAGGAGAACAGCTGTCTGCCCTATCCACAACTTGCCAGTATGTTTTCTGTAGAAGCGACCCCACCAGTTAACTTGAAAAGAGTTTTCCATTGTCGTCCTCAGTTGATTACGGGCTGCTACTTCTTAATTTAACCACGCAACTAATTTGTTGACTTCATCAAGGTCACGCGCTCCGATTAACGTGATGTGACGTGATCCGTGTTTCCAACTGGCAGCGATTTGCTCATCCATTTCGACTAGACAGCACTGTTTGTCTTTACAACTTGCAGTTATACTTGGCCTATCTCCAAACCATTCTGTGATTTCATCATCATCATGCTCAAAAACAGCCAGAGTGCTGCCATCGCTTCGTTTGCAGATAGATTGCACACAAGTGCAACACGGCATCTTTATGATATGAGTTGATTCGAGTGTATATTCGGCAGGCAGGCCTTTGGCAACAGATGGCTGATATCCAATGTGCTCGGAAGCTTGATTAGGATCAACAAGTTGGTTCTTATATTTCGCGAGCAGAATCTGTTGAGCCGTATCAGGATCACGAGGAAATTCGTCAAGATAATGCCCAAACTCTGCTGTAAAGTGATCATGTTTGCCATGAGCAAACCATGACTGATAAGTGAACCAGCCAATTCCAGCAGCAACGAGGATGGTTGCTGCTAATACGAATGACCTCGGCACTGAGAACGAAAACCGACGATCGTTATCCACCGGTTTGGTGCCGGGATCTTCGCAAATAGATTGTTGGTCTAGCTGTTGATTGATTTGATTCCAAATTTGTTGAGTTGGCACGTGTTCGCTGAAATCGCTAGACATACGCGAGAGTTTCTCGAATCCAGCAAGTTCTTTTGCGCATTTTGAGCATGAGTTTATGTGTGCCGATACGTGAGACTTTTGGTCATCGGCTAGCTCACCGTCATAGTAGGCGGAAAGTAATTCTTGAACTTCGGAACAATTCATGTTACGGCTCCCAACCCAGATCAGCAAGGTGCTGCTGTAATTCGCGTCGTGCGCGATTCAGCCGTGATCCGAAGGTTCCTTCTGGAATTTTAATTACCTCTGCGATTTCGCGGTATGACAGACCTTCAACTTCACGAAGTACGAAAATCGAAAGCAACTCTGGTTCGACTCTAGATAGAGCCTCGTCCAAAAGTTCCTTATGTTCGTTACGTTCAAATTCCGGTTTGTGTTGGCTCATCGGTTCATGTGAAAGATTTTGGAAATTCCAACGACGTCCTTTACGCAGGTGTTGAAGCCCTTCATTTATAGCAAGTCGATAAAGCCAAGTTTGAAACTTGGATTGAGCTGCGAACTGGTCAATTTTACGAAATAGTTGCAGAAAAACTTGTTGTGTTACATCTGCTGCATCTTGTAGCCCAACCGTGCGAATCATGAGTCTGTATACCTGCCTATGATACAACTCATATAGACACTGTTGCGCACCACGTTCCTTAAGGCGACACCCTTCCAATATACTGGCGTCGACTTCAGTCGCATCGCTTGCATCATTCGGTGTTGTTGTATGTTTAGATGCCACAGCCAGAGAGTTTCTTCATGGGATTTCAAAAATTGAGCATGAAATAAAATGTGCGTCTTTATTTATCTCAGGTTTTAAGCAAATTCATGATTATCATTGATCTAACAGCTAAATAATGAGACGTATCTTCGGTATTGCAGCGTAGCACACTGACTTATTCAGGACAACTAAGTCTATTAATCATGTGAATTTCACATTAGGATTTACGCTTTCTTTCAAAATATACGTCTAATTAAGATGAGTCTAAGGGGACTTTCAAATCTTTGCTAGCTAATTAGGTCCGTTGAGACAGAATTACATTTCGTAAATCATCTAGAAAAAGAATTTGGATTTTCATGAAGAAACTGTAGTGAGTTGGTATCTAAGCTAAGGAGCTACAAAATCGTTTTGTGGACATGACTGTTTTCGTTTCTAAGATATACGAGGATTTTGATGAAGTACTTGGTTCCTTTCAGTCTCATGATTGTCACTTTGATTACATTTTCCCTCTCTGGTTGTGGTTCTGATCATACTCAACCAACCAACTCAAGCTCTCCTTCTATCGGTGATAGCCACGGTGATCACGGTGATCACGGCATGAATGGGCAAACCGACATGGATAAAATGAAAGTCGCGCTTGCGAAACTGTCTACAGAAGACGCAGCTTCAGCAGAGAAACAGCATGTTTGCCCTGTCTCAGGTAAGATGCTCGGCGTCATGGGGCCACCCCAAAAAGTCGACGCTAACGGCCAACCAGTGTGGATTTGCTGCGATGGCTGCAGAGATAAGCTGCTCAGCGATCCCGATGTGTATCTCGCTAAGTTGAAAAAAGAATAGCCAAAAATTAGCAGTATTCAGGATTGAGTGTCATCGTCAGGCAAGATGAAGAGGATTTGAGTGGGAGTTTTTGAAAATTGCCCTTTCCTCAGACAGTCGGTAATTTTTCGTTCTAATTGGGTCTTGTTGTATGTCAAGCGGTGATGGAATGCGACCTGAAAGTATCGACAAAGGGTATTTAATTGATGAGAAGAATGCAGCCTTGCGTGAGCGATTTAGTCCTTGTGCAATTACCGCAGTAGTGGGCTGTGTTTATAAGACATAATGTGAATGATCAACAGGGGTGATTCCTCGTGAAATATTACGTCCACATGCTGGTAGGCTGTGTGCTGCCGTTCTTGCTAATTTTTATGTTACCTTTGTTCGGCGTCGGCGAAGGTATGACAATGTTCGTCTTTGTAGTTCTCATGTTCGGATGCCATTTATTCATGATGCGCGGACACCAGCATGGTGACGACAGACACTAAGACAGAAAGTGAGAAAAAACCATGCGTACTCTTAACGTGTCACGGTTTGGATTCGCATTGGCGATGGGATCGGCGTTATCCTATATTGGTTGTGCACTCGTGATGATGACAGTCTCGCAAGATGTTGCCATTCACTTTTTCAACAGTCTCATGCACGGCATCGACGTCACCACAATCATGCGTTGGGACATGCCGTGGTGGGAAATGATCGTGGGCGTGCTGGAGATCTTTATTCTGGGCTGGCTGTTCGGGGCAATCATCGCCGTATTCTACAACGTTGGTGTGAAGGAAACGAAAGAGAGCTAACCAATGTGCGATCTCCAGGCATATACCTACGTAGTTTGGGGCCTCGTTATTACAATGGTTCTGATCAATGTATTCTTCATAGTGCGGTTCATTCCGATACACATGAGGCTCGGAAGGCGGTCGAGGAAGCGAGTCGTTCTTAAAGAGTACCGCAAGTAAATGCCGCGTAAACCAATGTTTTTCCCTCTACTCTCGCCGTAACGAACTGCGTAACCGAGACCATGACTCTGATGCCACATCACTTTTACCACATCAGTTTTATCGGTGACTCGAGGTTTACCTGAAAAGGAACAATCATGAAGAAACGTCTTCAAATAATGAAACCCATTCTGGCAATCGCGTTCGTTGCGATATTGATTGCTACCGGATATTTCATGCGTGATAGTTGGTTGCCTCTTTTACAACAGAACAAGACTACCGGATCGGATAACCCTCCTGCCACAACTACAAAAGCAGGCGATAAGAAAAACGCAGCCTCCGAGCAGATCATTCTATCAGACCAGGCCATTGCCAATCTGGGTTTAAAAGTCAAATCAATACAACCAGAGACTTTTTGGAAAACGCTACAGGTCCCGGGAATGGTTGTTGATCGGCCAGGCCGCAGTGATCGAGGGCTCGTTTCTCCGGTAGACGGTGTGGTTGAGAAAATGAATTATTTCCCAGGTGCCGGTACTTCGTTTCGGACTCGGCTCGATTCCTGCTTCCTTGACGATATTTTTCACAGTCTGACGGCAGATCCGGGAAATACCGAGTTTCCGAAGTTCACCCAGGATACGAGTATAGCCGAACCCTGTTTCCCGGGCGATCTTGAGATCCAGTTCTCGCAGTACGGCACTCTTTCCTGGTCGACCAATGAGCTTTCTCTTCCGCCTTCGTTTCTCTTCCCGTACCCAGCGATGAAAAGTCCCGGGTGTGAGGATCGTAATCAGTTCATTAATCGCTTTTCCGAGCGGCTTGCCATATTTCAAGAGCTGAGCACGTTCGTGAGGTTTCGTATGAATTTCACCTGGAATACGGTCCCGCAGAATCCGGTTCTCATTTTTCAAGTAGAGGACGTATTTGGCCAACAGACTGTCGGAAGCAGTCGCTATCAGTGTCAGCAGGGGATGAAAAAGTTGGAGCATCGTGGTAGAATCAGTCTCGGTGGTAACATGCTGTAAAATAAGGAGATGTCACTTTATTTGTACTCCGCTGTGACACAGTTCACATTCGATGGACGGCCTCTTCCAGTGCTCTGCGGAACCTTCAGCGAACCGCCTGTCACCAAACCGGAGGGACGAATCATGAAGCGATTTATTGGACTGGATGTCCACAAAACAGTTGTCGAAATATGCATGATCAACGAAGCAGGAAAAATTCTTTCCCGTCGCCGCATTGACTGCACCCGTCAAAAACTACTGAAATTTGCTCAAGAGCTGACTCCAGACGATGCCGTAGCCCTCGAAGTGACGACTAATGCCTGGTCGGTTGCAGATTTGCTGGAACCATTTGTTAGACTGGTGGTGGTCAGCAATCCTATGAAAACCAAGGCCATCGCCGAAGCCTAAGTGAAGACCGATAAGGTCGATGCAGAAGTGCTCGCACAACTGCTGCGCTGCGACTACCTGCCCAGCGTGTGGGTTCCTGACGCGACTACGCGTGTCATGCGACAGTTGACCAGTCGGCGGGAGCGGCTGGTTAGCGAGCAAACACGACTGATGAATCGAATACAAAGTGTTCTTGCCGGCCTGCTTGTGGTTGTTCCAGTCAAGACTCTCTTCAGCCAGGAAGGTCAGCTGTGGCTATCAGAGTGCGAATTGCCGGCTCACGAACGGGCGTTGATCGAGTCGGATCTGCGTCTGATCCAAACCGTTCGTCAGGAAATCGAGGGGGTGGAGAAATCACTTCGAGAAGAGGCCTGGAAGATACCT
>TARA_R110001592_G_scaffold91_3_pt1 | contig 11785 bp, 17 predicted proteins | sample TARA_R110001592 | Tara Oceans TARA_R110001592 (sample SAMEA4398387) | marine metagenome | biome: Polar Biome; feature: [SRF] surface water layer (ENVO:00010504); material: water (ENVO:00002006), including particulate matter (ENVO:01000060) such as... | depth 5 m | reverse complement strand
ACTAATATTCTATTTCTATTTATCCAACCTTTTTTAGTATATTGGATGTTATCATATATAACAAACTCATCAACTGAATTAATTAGATGGAAATACCCAATATAAGGTAGAAAGTAAGGTTGCATGATGGCTACTTTCTTTTCCATAACTATTTATTAAAAACTGGGAACTTTGATAAATCAGGGTAAGGCATTGTTTTATCTTTATTACGGATTGGTTTTTCACCATTCCAAAATTGACCCATAAGTAATAAACCTCTTGCTGCTAATTCAGGCATCATATAAAAATTCCACCCCAACATATCAAAATTATCATCATGGTATGAACATTCACGTCTACCACTGTATCTAGCGCGTTTAAACCATAGATAAGCATCATGGTCATCAGTTATAACACAACCACCCTTGGATAGTTTAAAATGTTTATAAGGTCCAGTAAATGATAAACACATATGAGTGTTAGGTTTGTACATATCGTGGGTAAAACTTAATGCTGAATCCCATACACGACTACCTTTTAAGGAATAAGCACCTGTAATGGTTTCTCCTTTAACATGCTCCCATTCTACTTTTAAACCAGCATGAATAATTTCACATGGGACTGAGGGGTATGTTCTTGAAGGACAAGTTACTGTTTTATTTTTTATACGATTTTTAATATGATTTTCATAATATAAAGAAAGAAATATAGCATTACTAGCATTATCAACACAAACTGCATATGGGGCTCCGGTATATTTTGCTATTTGATTTTCTAATTCATTAGTAACGTCGTAAACATTTTTCATAATTATTATTTTTTATTTCCAAAAACTATATATTCCTTTATCTAATTCATATTTAGGCCATACAAATCTTTCTCTCATGGGTTGTTGTTGAGCCCATTTCCACATTTTTTCCAATCCTGCTTTTAAGTCATGTTTATGTTCAAAACCTAAAATGTCTATTGATTTTTGATATGTGGGAACTGCTGTGTGAACTTCATGTCTACCTTCTAAGTATACTTTTTCAGCACCCCCCATTACTTCAGCTAAAATATCTGCTGCTTCATTTATTGAATATTCGTGAATTCCCCCTAAATTAATAATTTGTTTTGATGCTTCTGGTCTAACAGCAGCATTCCATAAGGGTTCAATCGAATCATCGATATAGCTAAATGCTCGTTTTTGAGTTCCATCACCAAATATAGTAATAGGTTTTCCATTTAAATGGTAATACATCCAAATACCTAACACATTTCTATACTTATCCCAGATATTTTGTTTTGCCCCATAAACATTGTGTGGTCGAATAATACAATAATCTAACCCATGTTGGTCATTAGCAACCTCAATGTCTCTTTCACAACCCATTTTGGCTATACCATAAGGATCAATTGGGTTACGACGCATATCTTCATGGAAAATGCCACCTTCACCATGACCATACACAGCCATTGTAGATGTGAATACTAGACGCTTTACATCGTGTTTAATACACTGGGTTACAATGTTAGCAGTTGAAATTAAATTGTTTGTATAGTTATGTTTTCTAATAAATGGAGATAAACCCTCAGCAGCATAAGCAGCAAAATGAAATACATAATCTGGTTTGTGATGTTCAAAGCAATTTTCAATGGGATGTTCAGATAAATCCATTTGCCAAAAATTAACTTTAGGATTAATGTTTTCTTCAAAACCACCACTTAGATCATCAATGCCAATTACCTTATATTCTGGTTTATTTTCAATTAGCCAATCAGCTAAACGACTACCTAGTAACCCTGCTACTCCTGTTATTAATACTGTTTTCATAATGTGTTGTAATAATTATTTTGTTTTTCTTGTCGCTCTATAGTTTTTGGGTGGTATAATGCCCATTCTTCTTCAAGAGGTAACATACCGTGTGTTTTATACCCTTCTAATACTTCATGTACTTTATTAACCCATTTAATATCTGGGTGTCTTTTATATATTCGCATTTGCCAGTCAGCCCAATTGACCCAACCTTTTTCATTTACATTCCAACCCCATTTTTCTATGTGTTCATCCGTTAGTCCTTCTACAGTATTAACTCTAGGTACTCTTAACATATCAACTTCTGGGTTTGCTTCTAAAAGTAATGGTAAATTTTCTATAAGATATTTATTTGGTATCTCATCAGCATCTATATTAAAGATATAATCACCTTTACAAGATTTAGTTAACATATTTTTCCAATCTGCAAAGTGATTATTAAAGGGTTGTTCTAAAAGAGTAATGTAATTATTATAACTTAGTTTATGTAAGTACCCTAATAGTTCTGATGTTGGACCATTTTTAGTCATATCAACTAAAACTACTACTTCATCAAAAACTCTTTTATTTTCTATAATAAATTTCAGGAGGTTTTGAATTTCAATAAACTCATCACAAACTGTTATAGCATAACTAATTTTCATAAACTTTTATTCATTAAATACCCCAATATAATCTAAAGCCTCAATATAATCTCCTTCTTCAAATTCCTTTATGGTTTCCATATCCATCCTCCATTCATAATACTCATCTTCTTTATTAGGAATTGGATATTTTTCTTTTTCTTCCTCTTTTACGGGCACTGCTAACACAGCAGCCCATTTCCAATTATTTCCGTTTTTACCATTAGCAAATATCATACCTTTAGCAGGCATGTTTACAGTTGAAGGCATCCAAATTTTCCCTTTTTCATCTTCTCCCATTAATTCTTTATAAAGATTAGGAAGTAATTCCATTTGTTCTTCAAAAAATTGAGAACCTTCAATTAGGAGGGAGTTTGTTATAAAACCACATCCATAACATTGGTAATTTTTAATTTCGTGATTGATCTCCTGAATATAGCAAGCATCAGACCCACATCGATCACATTTTATTAAGTTATCCATATTTTATACTTTACTAAGTTTAGGTAATTTTAAATTTGATAATTCACGTTTAGGTAAATTTAATTCTATTTTTGTTGGAACATTGACATTCTTGTCTAAAATATCAATTAATTGAGTTTTCATACTCTCAAAACTAAAGGTTTTTCGTAACCTATTGCCTTGGGTTTTACTTTTAGTATTCCATTTTTTATACTCTTTTTTAACATCTACTAAAGCATTCCCTAAATGACCATGATCAACTGAAAACCACTTTGAACCTTCAATTAGCATATCTTTTTGTTGTGCTGATGGGTGTATTTCAGTTAATGTTCCTCCTAACATGGCTGTTAATTTTGGGTTAAGGAAATCAACTTGACCAGACCATCCTGAGGTTATAATAGGTTTACCAGTTAGAGCAAATTCTAATAAAGGACGACCAAATCCTTCACCCTTAGTTGCGGATACCATTGCTTTAACCTTTGGGTGGTTATACATTTCATTCATTTCAGCATCTGATAGATCTCCATGAATTAAATAAATATTAGGGGTTATTTTAGCATTTATTGACTTTCTGATAGCATAAATTCTCCTCATTACTTCTCTTCGATCCATATGAGATCCTTTCCCACAACTTACTTTAAGGATTAATGCAGGGGCATTTGATTTATTTTTAAATACCTCATAAAATGCTTTTACTAATAAACCAACATTTTTTCTATCTTCACCCATTTCTCCTTGTAACCAGTGACCTACAAACAGATATGCAAATTTTTCAGGGATAGATTCTATATGATCATGTAGTTTTGTATTAGTAAATTCCTTTATAGATTTATAAACATCTAAATTAGCTCCTTCTATTAATACTTCTACAGGGGTTGATAGTTTTAATTCTTGTTCTTGTTTTGTTTGATTATTTTGAACTTTAAAGCCTGTATTTTCGAATACATTTTTTGAGTGAGTTGATGATGTCAGTATTAAATCCATTCTGTTACAACCTTCAATCCAAGGGGCAGCACATTGAGTAGTTTCAATCCCAGCTGTTAAACCAATATTATATTTACCTACTTTTTGAAATTCATTAGGTACGGTGACTTGGCACCAAATATCGGGTTGTTGGGTTAATTGATTAGGGACAATATGTGATTTAAGGAATGACCATTCTTTAAAATCACTTAAAAAACCTTTCCTAGTATTTCCCCATCTTTGGGACATAATTTTAACGTCATATTTATCAGACTCAATAAGAGCTTTTACAAAATCTCTACTTCGTGCTCCGTATCCTGAATAAGTGTCAATGGGGCAGCTTATATAAAATGTATTTTTCATTTAATAATTTAATTTATGTTTTAAAACTCTTGTTTCGAAATCTGTATCTTTTAAGAATACGAATTTTTCTCGGGGGGACCAAGTTACAAATAATTCTTCCATACCTGACGTGAAAGTCTTAGCCATTTTTTCGGCTGTAAATCCCGCTTCATCACCAATAGCCCATTGTCTCCCACTATCACCTCTTCTTTTCCTTTCTTCATTGCCCATGGAGTAAAGTTCTGAGATTCGTTCTGCTGCATCTTCCGCAGTACACCTATCATCCCAAATATAAGGAGTAACTGGAGAACCTACTAATGATAGGGCTTTTGGGTAAACTGGTAGGACCCACTCCCCATGTTTTGTGTAAGTACCTTTATGGTTTGATGGGGTTTCTTTAGAATTAGTATACCATTCCTCCTTCCCATCAACAAATCTCATTTGGTCTTGCATTCCACCTGTAACATTTGCTATAAATGGAGTACCTGTTAGTAATGATTCAGTTAATGATAATCCCCAACCTTCAGCTGCAGATAATAATATAACACCATCAGCCATATTATATAAATAATTCATAAACTGGTGGGGTAATTTTTGATTTGAAATTACAATACTTTTTTCATCCTCACCAAATAAATATTCTATAACTGCTGGAAGGTCTGTACCATGCTCACTTGATGGTTCTGTGTGGAGGATAAATAAACATTTTTCTTTTTCTTTAGGGGAAAGAGAATCTGTAAATAATTTCCAAGCTACTAAAGCATCAGGAATTGACTTCCTTCTAATGTTTCTAGAGTTAAAAAACAAAATAAAATCTTTTTGAGAATTATTTGTAATATCGTTTTTAAATTTAGAATACTCTTCATTAATTCCTTCTATAGGGAAGAATTTTTTGGTGTCTAAACCATGAGGGACATATTTAATAACTTTACTGTCAGCTTTATCCCCTAAAACAATTTGATTTATTGCTACCGTTTGTTTTGATATCCCAAATAAGGCATCACATGATTCGTAAAATTCTTCGTTATATTGGGGGGCTGGTAAGTCGTCCCAAATGTTAAGATATGCAATTGGTATTTGGTTTCGAATTTCTTCTTCCATCTGAAATAACCACATAAAGTATCTAGGGTCTGTTATAAGAAGAATCGCATCTGGTTTTTCGATTTTTATAATTTCTCTTAAAATTTCTTCATCCCCATAACCATCTACAGGGTATAATTTAACATATGAATCTTTTAACCCTTGTTCTTTATTAATATCATTAGATAAATCTGTAACTTTACCCTTTTCAGGGTGATGAATACTCCCCGCCATTTGTATCCAATTATAATGACCAGCTGTGTTCATGACAATTTCCCTACCTATCTGAGCAACTCCTGAATGGACACGAATATCATCAGTTAGTAATAGGATTTTTTTCCTGTCCTCTTGTTTAATGTAACCCTCTTTCATTTTATTATTTGTTTATGTCTAAGTTTGTTTGGTTGTTGATTTTTTTTCTAAAATCTTCATCTGTTAGGTATAAGAAAATAGCTCTATCAGATAATTTTTGGAAACTGAATTTTCTTTTTACACACTCTATTTTAAAATCTTCAAATAGATCACTTTTTACTTTTACACTAGTTAGTGTTTTTTCTGTGTTGGTACTCATAATTAATTGTTTTATTTGTTATTTCCTATACATATATAAAAATATCAGTAGGTCGCAGAACATAGGTGGGTTTTGTGGAAAGGGCACCATTTACAATTATTATTTATTGTAGCTGGCATTTCCTTATCATTGAAACCATCACTAGTAAAGCAATTGTCTAGAAATGTTTTTAGTGAAGTTGTTGCTCTATTAACGGATGTTTTTCCAGATGGGGGTCTAAACTGTTGTACGCGTTTAATTACGAAATCCTCTGACTTCCATAGTTTACGTTTAACGATAAAAAATTCAATTTCAATGTTATCTAGAGGAACATTATACTGATCAGCAAAGAATTTTTTATATAAAACTAATTGATGTTGTTTAGATTTATCTTTTTTAGCATTAGCATTCCAACCACTTGTTGATGTTTTTATGTCGATTATAATGAATTTTTCTGTGTCCTCATGATATAACACGACATCAAGGAAACCCATGTATTTTACGCGAGGTAAACGTGGGTTAGGCGCTAATACAATGGGTACTTCGCACCCTACTAATGACCACCCACGTTTTGAGAAATATTTATTTCTATTCTTTTTTACATAGGAAATTATTTCGATCCCATCTTCATAAAATTCACGTATTTGTTCAGGTGTGCTGAAATGGATATTTTTGTTTGATTTATAGGCATCAGCATAACATTTTCTTAAACGTTCTTCAAAATCCTCTTCTAAATCTATTCTATCTGCCTCAGCACCACTTTTATTATACATCACATCCAAATACATTTGGAGAGTTTCGTGTACAGCCGTACCAAAAGTCATATGGATGCTCTGTTCTCTAACTTTATGACCATCCCTATAATTTAATGCCCATTTTTTAGGACATTGAGTATACATGGATAGTTGTGAGTATGAAACGTTTTTTTCAAATGCGAAATTAACAGGATCTGGAGGGTTATTTTGGATATCCCTTACAACTTGTGGTACTTTTTTCTTCTTTCCCAAACTATTTTTTCCATTTATTACGACCTACTAAAAGACCGATTATTCCATAATTGGCAATATCAATAAATGTATCTTCCATACCCTCACCAACAACAAACGATCTACCATTAATTAGGAGATTTTTTAAACGGGAAATTTTATCAGTTAATCTAATACATAACCCAGTTAGTGAAAATTGTTTATCATCGCTGTTATTAACAATATCTCCACCTAAAGCAATGTTATTCAATCCATAATCCATATGTTTAGCTACAAACATTGCATACATTTCTATTTGAATTTGTTTGAATTCTTTAGATAGCTCTGGGTATTCTTTTTCAAATACTTTAATTGTTGATTTTTCTGAAATGTCTGAGTTATTGTTTTCGTCTATCATTTGTTGTTCGAGTATTTCGTCCCACTTGTTTATTGAGTCTCCCATGTTTTATGTTTTTATATGCCGTGAATATACGAACAATGTTTGGGTTCTCCTACCCTTTTATGGTTTGTTTTTTAGAAAAATATTTATCTAATGCTGCTAATCGATCGTCAGCATCAACTAACATGATAAGTGCTTCTTCGGCATTTTTATAAAAATCTGTGGTTGAATGGTCACCAATACCCGCCGGATGGTTTTCTAGTAATTCTAATGTAAGGAGTGCTTTTGATTTATCAGCAATGGCTGATGTTTTAAGCATATCTACTAATTTACTCATAACTTTGCTTCTTTAATTAATTTATTAACTTCTTTATCTTCTACCCCCATTCTAAAAAGAATATCTTTACATCCTTCTTTTTTAAGAATATCAACATAGTGATCGGCTTCGCCTAAACCACAATCTAGGTATTCAGCTATATACTCAGCTAATTCTTTGTAATTTCTTTTCTTTTCGTTTTTTATGTATTTAAGCCAGAGTTTCTTTCTTGGTATCATTTCTCGGTAGATGGTATAAATTTGTTTTTTACTTTGTGGGTTAGTCTTTTGAACATAGTTCACAATATCAATGTAACCCATATTCATCGACACATATCTATGTATCATGTAAGAATTCCACTTATCCCACGAAGCTTCCGAGAAAGAGTTAGGATGAGATTTTTTTACTGTAATCTCATCTAACCATCCAAAAATATTAGAAACTTCTATCTTATCCATCAATCATGTGATCTTCATAATCTTTTCTTAACTCAGCTGGTACTGTATCTTTTAGTAATTTTCCTGAAATAGGATCATAAAATACTGGAATAGGCATTACAGCATCCTCATCAGCCCCTACTACAAATTTAGAAACTCTACGTAAAATTACTCCTTGTTGGAATACTACATTTCCTTCTTTAGTTTCTACTACTGTAGTGTTTTTTAAATCTATATTAAGATTCATTTGTTTTTCTTGATCGTTCATTTTTATTTGTTTTTATTAGTTATTTTAATTCAATTAATTTAGCAATTAAAGCTAAACAATTTATTTCTTTATCAATACGGAAGTTAGCTTGGTATGAATACTCATTGATATAAACTGCCACCATGCCCTCGCTTCCAGGGGCAAATTTAGAAGAATTATCAAAGAGGTAACGATAAAGTTCTTCAAAATCTTTAACGTTTGCATTAGCGATAATTTGTCTAATTTCTTTCCAATTAGGTTTTGCATTAGATAATAATTTAAGAACTTGATTCATGTAGTTAGATGATACAAGTATTGATTTATCAATTATAAGTTTACTATCCTGAGTAGAGAGTTGGATAGTATTGAGACATTTTCGCAAATCTGGGTAAAATTGATTTACAATAGTTTTAATATCATCTAACTCAAACCCAGTATTTTCCTCACCTAAAATCCAAGCAATGTGTTTAGCAACATCTGATTTTGATGGGGGGACTATTTTTAATACTTGACAACGTGATTGTAGAGGATCTATAATACGTTCAACATAATTACAGGTCATTATAAACCTAGTGTTACGTGAAAATGTTTCAATAACATTACGAAGAGATGCTTGAGCCTGAATAGTAAGGAAATCCGCTTCATCTAAAATAACCACTTTAATAGGTTTAAAACTAGCTGTACTTGCAAATCCCGATACTTTATCTCTAATAGTTTCAATACCTCTCTCATCACTCGCGTTAATGTAAAGATAATCACAGTCAAGGTTTTTAACAATAAGTTTAGCTAATGTAGTTTTCCCAGTTCCAGCCGGACCATAAAATATTAGGTTTTGAATATCATTTTGATTTAGATATTGGTTAATAGTCTTTTTGATATGCTCATTACCTACATAATTTTCCAGTTTAACAGGTCTAAACTTTTCAACTAATAATGTATGTTCTTTATTTTCCATAACTTAAATATACGAAACCTTTTATTAATAACCAAATTAAATTCCCTGCTTAAATTCCCCATATAACGAATACATTTTAGGTTCTTCTTTTTTAACCTCGTATTCATGTTCTTGTATAGCATAAAGCTTACTATCTAATGGATCCAATCTATAAGCACCTTTAAAGCCGGTTTGGTGAAAAAATGCTTCTAAAGCATCTGTAAGCGTTTTAAATACTTCTTTTTTAGGATCACCGACTAGAGCCCACCTGTCTCCAGGTACGACTCTAGTTGCGATCAACTCATTATGTTCTACTCTTTCTTTATTCATAATTAATACATTGCATCTGGTGTAGGAGCATCTTGTTTAGGATGGTCAACTACAACACATTCTGTAAGTAAAATTGTTCCTGCTACTGATGCGGCATTTTCTAATGCTGTTTTTGTTACTTTAGTTGGATCTAAAATACCAGCTTCTTTCATATTTACAACATTTCCAGTTTTAAGGTTATAACCAGTCCATGCATCTTTATTAGCATCTACTAATTGATATTTACCAATCATTTGAGCGTCAGTTGGCGTATAACCTGCGTTTAACAGTATTTGTTCGAATGGTTTACCACAGGCCTCGTATACTATTTGGGAGCCTATACCTGCATTGTTAATAGCTTCACGGGCATATAATAATGCAGCTCCCCCACCAGGAACTATACCACCTTCTAGTGCTGCTTTTGTAGCATGTAGAGCATCATCTACTCTATCCTTTTTTTCCCTCATTTCAACTTCAGTCATTCCGCCTACATGGATAATAGAAACGCCACCTACCATCTTAGCAAGTCTATTTTGTAATTGTTCTGTTATAAAAGGAGTATCTGATTTTTCAATCTGGGTTTGTAATTCGCCAACTCTTTGATTAATTGATTCTTCATTACCTTTACCATCAACTATTGTTGTTTCCTCTTTAGTAATAGTAACTGTTCTTGCTTCCCCAAACCAATCATAAGAAAACTTATCAAGTTTCATTCCTTTATCTTTATCAAACACTGTACCTCCAGTTAGAGTTGCAATATCTTCAAGGATTAATTTTCGTCTATCTCCAAAATCTGGGGCTTTGACAGCTGCTACTTTTAAGATACCTCTTGCTTTATTAACAATTAAAGTAGCAAGTGCTTCTTGGTCAATATCTTCAGCAATAATTAGTAATGATTTGTTAGTACTTGAAACATTTTCCAAAATTGGAAGTAACTCCTTAACTGTTGTAAATCTATGATCTGCAATTAAAATTAATGGGTCTTCTAAAGTACAAGACATTGTGTTATTGTCAGTAACAAAGAAATGAGATTTGTAACCTCTATTAAATTGCATACCTTCTACTGTTTCAAGATAAGTTTCACCTGATTTAGATTCTTCAATATGAACAACTCCATCACGTCCCACTTTTTCAATGGCCGTAGCAATTAATTTACCAACTTCAACATCATTATTGGCTGATATAGTAGCAATTTGTTCTAATTGTTCTTCACTTGAAATTTCTTGTGAAATGTTTTCTCTAACATAGGCTACAACCTCTTTAACAGCTACATCAATTCCTCTTTTGATTTCTACTGCATTTTCCCCATTATTGAGGTGTTTTAATCCAGCTTTAACTAATTCTCTAGCTAATAAAGTTGATGTTGTTGTTCCATCACCTGCTTTTTCAGCTGTTTGTAAAGCTGCTTCTTTAACCATTTGAACTCCTAGGTTCTGGGTTAAATCCTCAACCATAATATGTTTGGCTACTGTTACACCATCTTTAGTGTGGATTGGTTTACCTGTTCTATCAGTTCCAGCTAAATCAATTAATACATTTCTTCCATTGGGTCCTAAAGTACACACGACAGCATCTGCTAGTGTATTAATACCTTTCATTAATTCTTCTCGAGCTTCAGGGCCGAATTTTACTATTTTTTTCATATCTACAGGCATAATTTTATTGGTTAATCTTTGCTAAAATTTGATTTTCAGGTCCTACAAAATATTCCTCACCATCATAAGGTAATTTTGTAAATCCTTGAGTAGGTAAGACTACTACATCCCCTACTTTACTAATTGTGGGAATAAATTCTCCCATTAAGGTGTTTTGGCCTGGGCCAACAGACACAACTTCACCTGTTTGATTCTTTTCACTTCCCATATCTGGGACGATGATTGAGCCATAATTTGTTTCCTCAGTTTCTAGAGGTTTGACAATAACGGCATTAAATAATGCTTCTAATTTCATAATCCTTTGTAGTTTTGTAATTTTTGTAATTCAGTTAATAATACTTCCCATCTTTCGACATACTCCCTAATACTCGAGTAATGGTCTTTTTCATTGCTTAGTTTTTCTTTTGCTACTTTTTGTAAAGCAGCACCAAATGAACTATAATGTCCTTGAGGTTTTTCATAAACTGTTCCTATAACCCCTTTCTCTAAAACATCACCAGCTCTAGTTTTTTTCGGGGCAACAGACTCATACACAGTGTAACAGTGAGCATCTTTCCCTATAAAATAGGGTTCTAAAAGTGGGTCTTTAATTGTTGTTGACATATAACTTTATTTATTTATTTGACGTCAATATACGAAAAATATTGCGTTAGGACACGCTATTTTAACGAAACTTTTATTTAATTTTAATAGTTTTTGCTTTTTTAGATTCCGCAATTGGAATAAAG
>TARA_R110001592_G_scaffold39934_1_pt1 | contig 11788 bp, 10 predicted proteins | sample TARA_R110001592 | Tara Oceans TARA_R110001592 (sample SAMEA4398387) | marine metagenome | biome: Polar Biome; feature: [SRF] surface water layer (ENVO:00010504); material: water (ENVO:00002006), including particulate matter (ENVO:01000060) such as... | depth 5 m | reverse complement strand
TCGATACTCGGATCGAAGGGAAGAGACTTGAACGGGATCTCTACCTCTGCAATCCAACCGTTATCGTAGCTACTGGTGGCAGTAGCCCAAATCGTATTCCATTCGATCTGAAAAGAGTTCACGCTGGTATAGAGAGCGTCATGGCGCGCCGCGTTCAAATTCGTCTCGAAACGATAGCCGGTGCGGCGCGTATTAAAGGGGTCGAGAATTATCACTAAGCGATCATCCGAGCCCATGCCCTGACCGTGCCGGATAACGGGCGCAGAGATTAAGTCTGGCTCGCTGTCCGCCATGCGTGCGCCGATGTAGAGCGCATCGTCGTCATACAGAACATAGACTTCGGTGACTTCAGAGGGGGCAGTCTGATTGCCGGGTCGAATCTGATGAAAGTCGGTGATTGGCTGCGCCATTTGCCATACCGCCTCGTCCAGTTTGCCATCGATTATAGGTGGCGTGTCTACCCGAATGGCACGCACACTCTTCTGGGCATCAACCTGGGCCTCTTCGATTTCTTGCGCGCTTAGCGTAGCGCTGAAGCTGCTACAAACTGCAGTGGCGAGTATTGCGAGGGCAAATCTAGTCATCGGGCGAGAATCCTGTTCGAAGTAATGGCGTAGCCAAAGCGCAGGGGGCTTGGTTCGCAAATAATGCGCTGACATCTTGGTCCATAGCATTAGTACGGAGCAGAGAAGATTTTCTTACACAGCATTGGACATTAGTCGTTCAGCAGCCAGACCGGATTAGTCTGTGCGCTAAAGATAAAGCCATCCAAGTATCCATGTATAACTTAGCCACATGATAATAGTGAGCGGTATACCGACCTTAAGGAAGTCATTGAATTTATAGCCACCCGCGCTCATCACTAGGAGATTAGTCTTATAGGACATCGGGGTCGCGAAACTTAGATTGGCACCGAAGAGCACAGCAAGTACGAAGGGTTCGGGGTCAACGCCCAGCTGTTGAGCTATGCCGATGCCAATGGGCGTGCCTATAACAGCCGCCGCGTTGTTGGAGACGATATTGGTTAGTATCGCCATTAGTAACATCAACGCACTGAGGACCACCACTGGGGAGGAATCACTGGTAAAGAACAGGAACACATCCGTCAGATATCCCGATGCACCAGTCACGGTTAACGCCTGCCCAAGCGCCAAACTTGCCACCACCACGAAATACACGGAGGAGCTTACCGCACGAATTGCACTGCCTAAGCGTAGTGCTCGCGTTGCCAGCATAAACATCGCCCCGGCCAGGCTGCTTACGGCGATGGGCAGGATTCCCGTTGCCGCAGTGACCACAACCGCGAGGAGAGTGAGTAGCGCTATCAGCGACTTCTCCGTCTGCGGAACTTCTATAGATGAGTCCAACACTAGGAATTCAGGGTCTTTCTTAAGCTTACGAATCTCGTCCTTATTACCCTGCACCAGTAGCACGTCGCCTTGGGCTAGGGTGACATCCATGATCTCCTCAGACTTCTTCCAGATGTCCTTCCCCGCGCGGTGTAGACCTAAAACCACCAGTTGATGTCGCTCTAAGAAAGAGGTGTAGCGTAGATTGGTACGATCGAGCCGAGAGCCAGCAACCACAGCAATCTCAGCGAGAGTCTGGTTATCCGCGTTCAGAGGATGTTCATCGTCAACCTCATGATCGCCCGAATACAGCGTCGCCTTTAGGGCATCGGCTGCAGAGCGAATCTTCACCGTTGTGTCCATGACCCTAATTCGATCTCCGCTGTGGAGCACCGCATCGGGCAGTGGAATAATGAAGTTGTCGCCCCGGCGTATGCGTACGATATTGATCCCATCACTGGCTTTCGCCTTAGCCTCTGCCACAGTTAATCCGGCGGTAGGGCTATCCTCATCGATGTGCAGAAAGGCCTGGAAAAGCCTCGGCGAGGCGTCGCCCACACCTACTTGGCGATCCCCAAGCATCAGCGGCGCTATCAACCACAGGTAGACAATTGCCACCCCACTGGCAATCGCGGCAGGCAGAGCGAAATCGAACATGCCAATCTGTGGCAGGCCCATATCCTGCGCAACGCTTACAACTAGCAGGTTAGTCGAAGTGCCGATGGTGGTGCCCATGCCCCCTACTAGAGTAGCGAAACCCATGGGCATAAGAACTCGTGACGCTGGACTTTTGGTACGCAGGCAAACACTCACGAGGATTGGCAATAGCAACACCACGATGGGGGTGTTGTTTATGAATGCGCTTAAGATCGCACTCACGATTAGAGTCATCAAAAACGAGAAGTAGGGCGCTTTGGTCCAGGCCTTAGTCAGTACTCGCCCGATTGGCTCCAAGGCACCGGTCTGTACTAGACCTTGGCCGATAACCATCAGGGCACAGACAGTAATCAATGCTTCGTGACCAAAGCCTTCGAAGAAGGCGACTGCCTCGAAATGCTCGCCATTAAAGCTAAACGGAAAAATCGCGAAGGCAAGCGCTAGGAATACGAGCAAGGCTAGGCTAGAGATTTCTAGCGGGATGCTCTTGCGGGTAAAAAGGAACAGCGCCAAGGCCGTAGATAGCATCGAAAACAGGGCGTGCCCGTTAGGGACTACGGGGAAGAATTCAGTCAACGCGTTCACCTTAGACTTGCGGTAGATTCGCCCAAAAATGGGCTTTGTGGTCTTGTCTGCAAGCCTATCAGAAGCCTTGTCGATAATCCCTAGTGATTTTCGTCACCTCGACACGATAGGACTGATACCAACGCGTGCGCCCGAGGCGTTGCGCCTCAACATGTTCCGGATGCTGCCGCCAAGCCAGAATACTTTCCTCATCTGGCCAATAAGACAACGCTACTTCCTCCATGCCTTCCATCACGGCATGGAACTCCACACAGCCAAAACGGGTCAAAGCTAACTCACGCATTCTAGCCGCCATCGCACTGTATTCCGGGTCTAGCTCGCGCACTGTTGCTCTGAAAATTACGACGAACACGGTTCACTCCTTATGAGGTTAAGCGAGGCTTTGGCACTTGTTCAAAAGTGACGACAACTATGGCCCTGTCCTGCGGGTCCGCGATCGCTGCAATCGCAGATTGAGCTTTCGCATAGGAATCGGCATGACCCTCTTCATTACCAGCGCAGGCACAAGCCCTTGCATGAATCGTATGGACAAAGGCAATTTCCCAATCGGGCGTTGTAGCATGGCCAAGGAAATAAGTGCGCATTTGCTGAGCATAGTTCATTGCACTTGTGCTCAGACCCAGTGCGGCGTGAACATTAGCCAACAACATTGTGGCGCGCATCTTCTCTAGATCTGTACCGATTGCCCGCCAATGCAATGCAGAGGCATGGGCGAGATCGAGAAGCTCGTCGCGTTGCGCTTCTACGCTAGATGCTTCGACGAGTGACCACGCATTGTTATTACACTCTATGGCGAAATGCCGATGCGCACCGAGCACTTCTTCTGGCCCCATTTTTGAACCCATAGCACTTCCCCCCGCAACGCTCTTGCTGTCTTTTAACTAAGAGATATTTTGATTGCCGTGGCGAATTCTTCTTTACCTAGCTCGCCTTCGAAGAAACTGTTGAAGGAAAGACTCACTCTCTCCACCGCCTCTGTCACTTCTCGCACACTGTGGCGGACATGGGAGGGAAATAGCAGAATATCCCCCACCTCTGCGTTGATGAAATAGCGCTTCGCATTGAAGTAATTCTCCTGGGCGGGCAGCAGTTCATGCCAGAGATTGTCTTCATTGCGATGAAAACTAATGCCGTCGTTCTTGGCAAGATTGATATAAAGCACACCGCTGACAACGCTGTTCGGATGGGTGTGTGAGTGATGAGACTCGCCTTGCCTTGAGAGCGTAAGCCAAGACTGGGTAATCTTGAGCGAAACTAGGTTCGAAGTGTTATAGATGGTTTTAAAATACTCGTCCAGATGTTGCTGTAGTGTGTTACGTAAATCTTTCAGTGCAGGGTTACTGAGCACATGTTTATCTCGAGTGGATAGGTTCGAAATCGAGTCGACGGGATCAGCCAGAGCCTCTCTAAAAAAATCCAATTCCCCGTGAGCAAAGGAACGCCCGAGAGAGGCACGATACAAAGGAGTGGCAAACATATTCATTAAATCGTGTTGCATTTCTATCCCCGCATTCTTGAGAGATGAATTAGATAACCGCGTGGCGCACCTTGGCGGACACCCATTCCGAAAATATAACAGTGGCGAAAATCAACACGAAAACGGTGGCTACTTGCCCCCAAGCTAGATTATTAATCGCCGCATTCATTTGCAGACCAATGCCTCCGGCACCCACCAGACCAAGCACTGTGGACTCTCGAATATTGATGTCCCAACGGTATACGGTGATACCGGCAAACGCGGGCATAATTTGCGGCAGCACCGAATACGCCAGCACCTGCATCCTTCCTGCACCGGTAGAGCTTACCGCCTCGACTGGAGTGGGATGAATCTCCTCGATGGCCTCATAGAGTAATTTACCCACGAAGCCGATGGAGCGTAGTGCTATGGCGATCATGCCGGCCAACAGACCAGGGCCTACGATAGTCACTAAGAGTATCGCCCAGATCAACGCGTTAATAGAGCGCGAACTTACGATTATCGCGAGCGCGAAAGCTCGTAGGGAAGGATGAGGGCTGGTATTACGTGCAGCGAGAAAGGCTAGTGGGAAGGCGATCAATACACCGAGCGCCGTTCCCACTGTCGCTATATTCAGGGTGTCCCATAATGGTAGTAACAGCGAACCAGTAATGGACCAGTCCGGGGGAATCATGCGCCCAATTAGACTTGCGGCTTGAATATGCGCATCGGACAGGAACTCCCATATTGTGTTATCTGAGATTATCTTCCAGCACAGCAGAAACAACATTAACGCTAAAAAATAGCCAAACCAAATTAGACGCTGCTGCAAGGGCTCGCGGCGCTGCCAAATGGGAGTGTCATTGACAATTTTTATAGGCATTAGGCGGTCCATTTGCGGACATAGCCCGACAGATATTCACTCATTAATACAATACCAATAATCACTAAGAGAACGGCAGCAGAGGTGTCGTAATCATAGCGATTAATTGAAGTATTCAAAGTGGCCCCTATACCACCAGCTCCGACAATGCCTATCACAGCTGACTCACGGAAATTGATGTCGAGACGATAAAGCGACAAGCCTATCAGACGCGGCATCACTTGCGGTTGCACCGCATAGTTGATCCACTGCAACCAAGAGGCTCCCGTGGCGCGGACTGCCTCCATCGGGTCGCGTTGCGCATCCTCAATATCCTCGGCTAGTAATTTCGCCATGAAACCGATCGTCGCGAACGCGAGAGTCACCACACCGGCGAGCGGACCGAAACCAAACATCGCCACAAACAGGATCGCGATAATAATCTCTTGGAATGTGCGCGATAAGGCGATGATGGCTCGGCAGAAAAAATACACTGGCGTCGGCGCAATATTGCGAGCGGCGCCAAGGCCAACTGGAATCGCCAAGAGGATACCTATCACGGTAGCGGCAAATGTCATGGTAAGACTCTCGCGTAAACCTATCGCTATTTCGCCACCACGAGAAATGAAGTCTGGCGTCAGGAAAGAACCCATAAACGCAAGGCCACGGTCCATGCCTTGCGCTACACGTGCCCAGTTGATATCAACACTGTAGTACAGCAGCACTAAATAGACGAGTACCGCTGCGTTGATTCCCCAGCGCAGAGTCGAATTGCTAATCTTTGGCCTTGGGCGCCAGCTACCACTCTTAGCGGCAAGCAAGCGCGGCTCTAACACAGGAGATGATTGACTCATGGATGCCCACCGAAGAGTGCTGCCTCAACATCCTGCTCTTTAGTCTTGGAGGCATCTTCCTCTTCATCCGGCTTATCGACACTCCAATCCTCTTCGCCGTAGATAGTGGTGAGTATCTCAGGGCTTAAGCCGTCTGGAGCTCCGTCATAGACGATCTCTCCAGCGCGCAAACCCACCACGCGATGTACGAACTGCTGAGCGAGGGCAACATCGTGGATGTTTATAATGGTAGCGAGATTCTGTTCCTGACAAAGTTCGCAGATCAAACGCATAATTTGTCTAGAAGTCTTCGGGTCGAGACTCGCTGTCGGCTCGTCCACTAGTAGCAATTTGGGATTCTGCATGAGGGCTCTGGCAATGCCCACGCGCTGCTTTTGTCCGCCGGACAAGGCATCGCCGCGCTTATCCAGCATGGTCTCCAAGCCAACTCGTTCCAGCAACTCAAAGGCTTGCTTGATGTCGTTTTCCGGGAATTTACGGAAATAACTGCGCCAGAAACCGACATAGGCGAGCCGACCGGAGAGCACATTCTCCATGACCGAAAGTCGTTCAACCAAAGCGTAGTTTTGAAAGATCATGCCGATCTGGCGACGCGCCTGACGCAAGCGGCTGCCTCGAGCATTGCTAATGTCCTTAGAGTCCAACTCGATAGTGCCAGAGGTGGGTTCTACTAATCGATTTACACAGCGAATCAGAGTGCTCTTGCCAGCGCCCGAAGGTCCGATAAGTGCTAGCACCTGTCCGGATGGAACTTCGAGATCGATGTTGTTGAGTGCAAGATCGCCAGTAGCGTAGCGTTTCGTAAGTCCCTTCAATTTCAGCATATTGTTCTCATTATTCGACTAGCCTCTTGGGGCGGTGCGATTTTCGCGCAGATAATGAAGCGCTCACTGACCTTCAGTCGCAGTTGTAAATAGTGTTGTTAGCCTCATCGATCGTGCGCACCACTGCCCACTGCTCCTGATAGCTAATTGGCGTAAATTGTTCCATGCCGGCGTCTGCGAACTCCCGTTGCAGTGCCGTGCCCTCCCAATCGAAGCTAAAGAAAGCATCGCGAATCTTGCCAGCTAGATCGGGGTTCAAGTCGTTGGATACGCCATAACCTGTAGTGGGGAAGGTAGCGGATTTGTAGATCGTTTTATAGTCAGCGACGTTGACGACATCGCGGGCCAACATGCGGAACAACACCTCGTTAGCGATAGCGGCGGAGTCGTAGTCTTTATTCACTACGCCAAGAATCGAGTTATCGTGGCTACCCGAATACGCAGTCTTATAGTCGCTATCGGCAACAAAGCCGAACTCGGAATTCAACAGGGCAGAAGGCGCCTTGAAACCTGAGTTAGATGTAGGCGAAGTGAAGGCGAGAGTACGCCCCCGCAAATCGCCAATGGAATCAATACCGCTGCCTGGATAGGTGATGATTTCCATCTGATAACCGTAGCTTCCATCCTTGGCAGACATCATGGCAAAGGGCACAAAGCCCACACAATTGACCGCTATCGGCGTTGAGCCGGTATTAAAGCCTGCTACATGTAAACGTCCCGCTCGCATAGCCTCTAGCTGGGCCGCGTTGGACTGTACCGGAAAGAAGCGGACCTCCTTGCCCGTGAGCGCCTCTAGATGATCTATGAACTCATCCCAGACTTTCGAATACATCGCTGGGTCTTCTACTGGGGTATACGCGAAGATGAGAATGCGCGGATCACGCCACTTGGTGGAATCTGTCGGAGTGTCCGCAACCAGATCATTGTTGGCATCGACATAACGGGGAGAGAGTTCGGCGGCCGGCAGCATCAAGCTCGCAGTCGAGCAAAATAGCCCAATCGCAAGCACACTCAGCCTGTTGTTGACTGTCATTTCATTTCCCCTTTTCTCAGTAGCAAGGCAGATTATAGGGGAATGCAGATGCAAGCGACACCGTGTCTTTGCAGCTGCAAACACTCAAAATTTTGCTAACGCAAACCAGTCCTGAATGAATTTGACCAGCAGCCGAATCCGCACAGATAGGTGACGGCTTGGCGGATAAACCAGCGATAAGTATATAGGGGGAAGAGTGTACTCCTGGAGTATCGGGATTAGTTCTCCGCTAGCTAGAGCCTCCTGCGCTATAAACACTGGCATAAGCGCGACACCGAGGCCAGCGGTGGCCGCCTCACACAGAACGTCCGCGTTGTTGGCGCAAAGCACCCCATTGACCTGAACATCGACATAGCCCTGATCCTTTAGCAGTCGCCAGTTATTGCCAGTAGGCAGATTGCCATAGTGCAGACAGGGGATAACTGCGAGTTGCTGCGGCTGCGTTATCGGCCCATGCAGAGCAAGAAATTCGGGAGAGGCGCACAGTACACGCCTCGCCTGCGTTATCTCATGCTCTATCAATGCGGGGTTGTCCACACGCTTGGCTATGCGCACAGTGATGTCAAAACCGTCCGCCACCGGATCGATGAACTGGTCGCTTAACGCAAGCTGCACCGAGATGGCTGGATATTGCTTGAGGAACTCGATCAGAGCGGGGGCTAGGTGGCGCACTGCAAACGAATGTGGAGCATTGATGCGGATCTCACCCTGCGGCTCACGTTGCGCCGACTGAATGCTCTGCCGGGCCTCTTCCAAGTCATGCAATATGACTCTGGCGCGCTGGTAATAACTCTCTCCTGCCGGAGTCACGCTAATGGAACGCGTTGTTCGGTTTAGCAACTGCACCCCGAGCTCATCCTCTAAGGCGATTACGTGTCGATTAATCTGCGAGCGAGAAACGCCCAAAGCTCGGCCCGCCGCCGCAAAACTACCTGCCTCGACTGCACTAACAAAGCCCCGCAATGCTGCAAATTTATCCATAAGCCCTCAATTGTCGCTTTTAATGCAACACAGTTGGCCAAATATGCACTATTGTCTAATATTCTGCAAAGCCTAGAATTGATCGCTATTCAAATAGGAGGCAAACACATGATTACAATTCGCAATGCTAACGAGCGCGGCAAGGCAGACTTTGGCTGGCTTAAGTCTCAACATAGCTTCTCATTCGGCGATTACTACGACCCACAACACATGGGCTTCGGCGCCTTGCGTGTGATCAACCAGGACCGCGTTTCCCCCGGTGCCGGCTTCGACACTCATGGTCACCGCGATATGGAAATCCTCTCCTATGTGATCGAAGGGGAGTTGGAGCATAAAGACAGTACTGGGACAGGCTCGGTCATACGTCCAGGAGACATTCAACGCATGAGTGCTGGAAGCGGCATTCGCCATAGCGAATTCAATCACTCTAAGCAGGCACCGGTGCACTTCCTGCAAATCTGGATCGTGCCAGCCGAGCAAGGCATTAAACCCGGTTACGAACAAAAACAGTTCGGCGCGCAAGACCTGCGCAATAAGTTCACTCTAATTGCAGGACCGAAGGGAGGTGCGAACGCAGTTAAGGTTCATCAAGATGCTAGGCTCTACGTTGGCGTTCTAGATTCGGGGCAATCACACACCGCGAAGATCGCATCGGGGAGAGGCTTGTGGGTTCAAGTCGTGAAGGGGAGCATCACTGTAGACGACAAAATCCTAAAGGCTGGCGACGCCGCAGCAGTGGAGCAAGAGTCGAGCATTAAGATTACTGCACGCGACGATGCGGAGGTTTTGCTGTTCGATCTCGCGCTGTAAAGCTTTGCGACATCCCTTAAACGAAACAATGGCGCCTCAAGAAGAGACATGAGGCGCCATAACGCTTTACTCAGCCCCAGTTTTACCGGATGGACCGCGGCGCTTACCTTTGTCTTTGTCCACTCGCTTACTCTTGGCTTTCTTAGGCTTGTCTTTCTTAGCAGCGCCTTCGGGCAAACCAAGTTTACCGGTCGGACGAGCCGCTTTCGCACCCGGCGCTTCTAGATCGGGGAAAGTGTCTAAGACTTCACGAGTAATGTCCTTGCTCTGCGCGCCACGGAAGTTTGGCTTGCTAAAGTCCGCCTTCCCTGCACTTGGCTTTGCATCTGCCGCTTTGCTAAATGCAGGCTTCTTGAACTCGTCTTTACTCACTGCAGGCTTTTTGAAGGATTCTTTTTTAAAAGATTCTTTCTTGAATCCTTCCTTCTTAAAACCCTCTTTCTTGAATCCTTCTTTTTTCGGAGCGGGGCTTGTAGCGTTATCGGTCACACTTTTGTGTGCGGCACGATGTGGCTTAGCAACGGACTCGATCGCCAGGGGCTTGCTGCATACATGCGTTTTTTGCAATATTTGCATAACTTCTTTGGGCATGCCGCCAGGAAGATCCACTGTGCAATAGTCATCATAGATTCGAATGTGACCGATGTAGCGACCCTCGATCTCTGCCTCATTGGCAATGGCACCGACTACTTCGCGTGGCGTTACACCATCTTTATGACCAACGTGAATGCGGAAACGCTCCATTGGAATATCCGGATAGTCGCGCAATGGTTTAGCTCGACCGTCGTCCGCAGGGCTGTGTTCACGGCGCGGCGATCGCGTAGGCGTGTCGTTGAACAAAGGCTCTTCGGTCAGGATATCTTGTAACTCATTATCGACAGGGACTCTACGCGGGGCACGCTCTGCCTGCGCTGGGCGCTCACTACGCTCCGGCCTGGCTTTGCGCTCGGGTCGAGCATTGGCTTCTGGGCTAGCGCGACGAGTGCTAGGCTCCTTGCGTCCTTGAGTATCATTGTACGCGAAGTTCGCGCGGTCGCTTCTTGGCGCTTCGCGGCCACTGTGGCTAGGCTCTAAAGGACGATCCTTTTGTAGCAAATAGGCCATCGCTGCGGCGACGTGCTCTGGCGTACATTCGTGCTCCTGCACAAGGTCCGCGACCAACTTATGAAAGAAGTCGAGCTTGCCATTAGTGATCGTCTCAGAGATGCCTTCTTTAAAGGCAGCACTACGCTTCTCGATCAACTCGCCTCGCGTTGGCAGCTCCATTTGAGTGATCTTCTTACGTGTCGTCTTCTCGATAGAGTTAAGCAAACGACGCTCACGCGGCGCAACAAACAGAATCGCCTTGCCACTTCTTCCTGCACGGCCAGTGCGGCCTATCCGGTGTACATAGGCTTCGTCATCGTAGGGAATATCGTAATTCATTACATGGCTAAGTCGATCAACATCGAGACCACGAGCGGCCACGTCGGTCGCTACAAGTATATCGAGCTGACCATTCTTTAACTGCTCTACCGTTCGCGAGCGGATAGTCTGATTCATATCGCCGTTCAAGGGCGAAGCAGCGAAACCACGGGCACTTAACTTCTCGGCTAAATCTACTGTGCTGGTCTTAGTGCGCACGAAAATCAGCATCGCATCGAACTCTTCTACTTCTAGGATGCGTGTTAGCGCGTCGAGCTTACTGGTGCCTTGCACCAGCCAATAGAATTGCTCGATATCCTCATTAGTTGAGATCGCGCTCTCTATGCGAATCTCTTGAGGGCTGTTCAGATACTTCGCGGCTACCGAGCGAATAGGGCCCGGCATGGTCGCAGAGAACAGCGCAACCTGACGCGACTTAGGCGTGTTCTCGAGTATGGACTCAACATCATCGATGAAGCCCATGCGGAGCATCTCGTCTGCCTCGTCGAGTACCAAAGTACTTAGCTGACTTAGGTCGAGGGTTTTACGATTGAGATGGTCTAGTAGTCGACCCGGCGTGCCAACAACGACGTGTGCGCCACGACGCAAGGCAGAGAGTTGACGTCCCATATCCTGACCGCCATAGATCGGCAGTACATGGAAACCCCGCATGCCTGCCGCATAGGTCTGGAAGGCCTCCGCCACTTGAATCGCCAATTCGCGTGTTGGACACAACACGAGGGCTTGGGTGTGTGACTTACTCAGGTCTATCTTGGCAAGTATCGGCAGCGCGAACGCCGCAGTTTTGCCAGTCCCAGTCTGGGCCATGCCCACTACATCCTGCCCTTGCAGAAGCACGGGAATAGTGGCCTGCTGGATGGGCGAGGGTTTTTCATACCCTACTTTACTGAGGGTATCCTGCAGGAATTGGGGCAGATCGAGCTCAGCAAAGCTGAGTTCCGGACGGGTACTG
>TARA_R110001592_G_scaffold211135_2_pt1 | contig 11791 bp, 13 predicted proteins | sample TARA_R110001592 | Tara Oceans TARA_R110001592 (sample SAMEA4398387) | marine metagenome | biome: Polar Biome; feature: [SRF] surface water layer (ENVO:00010504); material: water (ENVO:00002006), including particulate matter (ENVO:01000060) such as... | depth 5 m | reverse complement strand
CAAGCAGAACACTCGTCCCATATCCACCTTTTCACCTAACACATCGCCAATTTTTCGACAAAAGCTCACAGAACCAACAGCGAAGTATATGACTGCTGGGTCATCCGAAACCTCAAACCCGTCAGTAAATAACCGATTACGCCAATGCACAATCTGATAAGGCGTAGAAAGTTTTTCCAATGCGGAAGTCATAGGGTTTTGTTCAATATCACCATAGCAATTATCAAGATAATCTCTATCTAGAACCCAATGAGCACTCAGCGAATCCATGTAATAACACCTTTTATCAAAATGAGTAGAAATAAAACACACAATGTCTCAGTAGCTGGCTGAGCTTTTTACGATATTATATCAGATAGGTACAATAATGATAAAAAGAGACTCTTGGGCATTTAAAAAATGCTGCCTGATTACTTAGGACGAAAGAATGCAGCCATGTACGCCAAATATTAGAGGCTATCCGTGCATCTTCTGCGGTTTAGTTTTTGGGTGTTCTACTAATAAATTTACATTGCGTCTTACCTACTTTCTCAAGCTCCATATTGTACTTAGGAAAGTGAGACAGGATCTCTATTATATCGGGGATAAGACGCTCATAATCGCTTTTAACATCTTCGTTCGACAATCTGTGGACAATAAACCCCCTGCTTAAAGCTAGCTTCTGTTTACGCCTATCTTTTTTGAAGTTGTCTTTATGCCGGTGATATGCGAAGCCATCAAATTCAATAGCCAAAATGCCAAATAACAGGTGATCGAATCGTTCTCTGTTAACGGATGCATCAATAATCACCTCGTGAGCATGATCACCACCCTCGTCAAACGAACCAAAATGCTTATTTAATAACTCATGCAACCAAACGCCAGGGTCGGGTGATGGCCATTCGCAAAACTTCAAGCCGGTTATAGGATCAGTAAGCACTCGTTTTTGAGTCTTTTTCTTCTTCACCTCTGCTTTGGGGCTGGTGGATTTATCATTTTGAATATCATTAACCTTTTTACTCGGTAACGATTTACCAGACGTCCCAGCTAACGCCTTAGCAATTTGCTTGCGGGCATGCTCTCCCATGCCTTCTGTGTCACTAAATGAAGAAAAACGCATAAATACCTCTGATTTGAAAAATTAATATAGCATATAAATAGTTATTAGCAATACTCGTAGTTCTGGACGACCGAATTATTTATGTTAATATGCATAACAATAAATGGATTTATTAAGGGACATGGAAATGACCGTAAGATACGTATTTAATGACATTGAATTAATAACAAAGAAGCTTCAGGCTCTGCGCGACCAATTCGCAATTGTTCCAGAACACCCACAATTAACACTCAATCAGATAAAAGAGGTTTTTGCCGTTGCGTTCGGTTGGCCAAGCTTTCACGAAATGGAGTTGGGGCAGATAGATACGTCGAGTGATGATGAATGTTTTTTTGTTGATGCACCTAATAAATTGGTCACCTACGAACGATTAAAAATGGAAATGCGCATGACGCTGGCTAAAGCAATCGTGCTTAATCACCCTACCGAGATTAGCTTTACCGACATAATGGCGTTAATGAATGTCGTTTGGGATGAAACCACACAAATTCCGGTACCAAAAAACAGTTTGCTGGATGAGAGTTATATCCTAGATTCAATTTATATAGAAACCCCTGCACTTAACCAGTACAAAAGCTTTATAAGCAATCATATATTTCCTAAGCTAGCGTCCAATGGCGGTTTTTTGTTTTGTTACGATCACGAATTCGAAGAGCACTATAAACAGCTAGGCGAACTTGGGAACAAGCCACTGGTTTTTAACACAACCGAACGTTCGCTTCCGCTAAGTGATGTTCATGACGTCCACTTTTCTAGCTGCATCGATATTGAATATATTACTCAGTTGCTATTTAGTTTGATTTACAGTCATGGCCTTGATGATGAAAATGTAACTCAGGCTCTAGCCATTATTAAAGCTTATGGTAAAAGTAAGTTCGTCACCTCTAGCGAAGTACCCACAAAAACTATGCTTAGTCCCATAACAACAGAAAAACTGATAGCTTCATTTAACTCACTTGATGCGGATGACAAGAAAAATGTGGGTCATTGCTTAATAAGTGCAGGTATTGATGTTATTCATGGGAAAGCTATTAGTTCTTCAATGCTAACAATTGAATCAACCCCTTTCGGTGAAATGTTGAGTTGCGCATTTGACGTCGCCGCTCGAATCTTCGAGCCTCAAAGTAAATCCTCAATGGGTATGAGCGTAAAGGATTTACTTAATCAAGAAAGACCGTTGATGATTGTGGTTGGTAGCGAAGATAATGAGGAGAAAAACGTCGCATGCGCAATCGCCAGTGTAATTAAATTGGAATTACTTTCAAAGCTTATCAATACAAACCAGGCTAACGTGGGTGACTTAAATGAGCTGGCAATCAAGCCTATTTGCCTACCTCACGATGCGGATTTTTTGCCTACTGGTTTTTATAATATAGCCAACCTCTTGCCTAATTTGAAACTTGGTGTAATCGCTGGGGGCGACAATCAACAGAATTTAGACAAAGACGTGTTTAATAGCTCTACTCCATCAGATGTAACTATGTTGCTGGCCAGTGTTGATACTTTAGGTTGCTTCATGCCTAAGTATCAAGGTATATCGGGATTGTTTAAAAAACGAGAGTTCCAACCTGTACTTTATTCAAAAAGGCATGCAAAAAACTTGTTGTCAGTGGCCAATTTGGATTTGTCGGAGGAAACAGAGCTGAAGGTAAAAAACATTAAGCCGCTGCTGTTGGCGTAAAAGGAAACCCCTAAACGTTCCATTTGGGGGTTTATTCTTCTTCGAAATCAAGACGGTCTTCTGAAATTATTTCAGCTTCTTCATCTAGAAGGTGTTCTTCCAGACCTTCGGACAAATCGTTTTGTTCTATGAAAACAGCCATCTGTTCAATTAGGCTTTCATCACTCCAGCCCTTTTGTTCTTTGATCGCATCTAAAAATTCAATTAATTCCATTATATACTCCTCCTTTAGATATTATTTATATCACGAAGGAACAGGCATATAGTTTGCCAATTTAGACTTATTGCCTAACCATTGTTTTTAGCGCGTTTTTGTTTCAGTTTACGATAATGCTAAATCGAAGAATGAAAATTGAATTGAACAGAAATATAAGGATGTAGTAAATAAATTATCATAATGAAATCATAGGCTCTTGCATGTTTGATTAATGAATAACTCAAAATCCTCAATCTCGCTCTCTTTTTCAGCTTCGCTGAGTTGATCAAACAATGAAATAGTAAACAGATCATCATCTTTAAGTTTTGATTTAACATCTGACTCTAATCTACGCCGATACGGAAATATGAGGGCAAACTCCAACATCGTCCTTTCGTCAGGGAAGCGTCCAGCTGCATCAATAGCATTCAACACTACCTTCAACATGTTAAAGCGCATAGTATGAGTTCCACTCCCTTCACTGAAAACAGAAGCTTTATCTTTAAGTAGAAGCGTTAATTTACTACTGTCCAGCACTTGCTTTATTTCGGCGCTACTCAGATCTACATTCAACGCAACAATGAGTTGCAGTAAAAACTGGGCAGAGAACCGCCCTCTTGACACTTTCTTTCGCAAAGCAGCGTTCGTTATGTCAATTCCCTGCTTTAACAGAAGACTTACAACGTCTTCATGTTCGATTTTATCAACACCGTGCTTTTGTTTATATTTCATTTTGAGTAAATTCACCAAATACTTGGTTAGTGTTACCCATACTTCGTCATCTTTAATCATTAGAGCCCCCCTTAGTGTTTGTAATGGTATACGAATTACGCAGAAAGGCAACATGTGTCACATGTGACACTTCATTCTTTTCATTATGATAATAAAGACCATTTGGGGGTCTTGACTTATTAGTTTCATACTTATAATCTAACTGCATCATCCAATTCCAAAATGCACAAGACACAAAAATGTGTTGTTTTTCAGTGCCTATTATTGAGCGCTGCAAATAATGTCTTTCTGAAAGCGGATTTCCCTTGCGCGTGTGTCATATTAGACACATTAGCGATAAACTTAACTTTGAGGTTAACTATGAAAAAATGGACTCTTGGCGACTTACTATCTTCTCTACAAGTGAATAGCATTAATGCTGAAAAGCACGGTGATGTAATCTTGGTGGTCATGGAAGAATTTGGTGAACTGCCAATTCTTATTACGGTCGGGGAAACTCAAATCGTAATGAAAGTAGATCTTTACCCTGTAAGCTCCGCTAAAAATCAGCAATTGGCAAATGAGACGTTCTTACGCATGAACGACACTTTACCAATGAGCAACATCAGTATTTATAACGATGCAAACGGTGAAGCTATTTACGCAATATCTGGGCAGATGGCGGTAAGTACAATTATTGAAAATATTATCCTTGAATTGGATATCTTGGCAGATAACGCGTTGGAACTGCACGATGCAGTAAATGACGGTTTTGTAGCCAAGCAAGCTTAACTGACATTACAGGAGAATTATTATGTCATTATTAAAGAAAATGGGGATTTTACTTCGCGCCGGCAAAGCTAACGTAGAAGAAGCAGTTGATGACGCCACTATGGACGTTCAACTTGAGCAATCATTGCGTGATGCTCAGACCAGCTTAGCAAAAGCTGATGAGCGCCGAGTTATGCAACGAGCCAATGTTAAGAAGCAACAGCGTGTTGTTTCGGAGCATGAAGCAGCATTCGCAAGCTGGACTGAAAAAGCAAAGCTTGCCAAAAACAAAGACAATCTTGAGCTTGCCAAAATGGCACTCACAAAACGCAACACGGTAAACGCCCAACTGGAGCCGGCCAAAACTCTCTTACTTGAACTGGAAGTCGCCGTTGGTGAAACCGACAAGTATTACGAGCAACAAAAGCTTGCGGTAACCAAGTTGAGCGGTGAGATCGACACCTACAAGTCACGAAAAGCGATGAATGATACTCGTGAGAGCATTCAAAAATCACTTGGTACTGGCCGTGATGCTGCTGGAGACCTTGCATCAACGCTTGAGCGTGCTAAAAACAAGCAGGCTGAAAAACGTGATATGTTAGATGCTGCTGACGATATGAACACTGACAGCAAATTGAACGATCAGTTCGCTGCCCTTAAGGACGACTTCAACATGGATGATGAGTTAAATAAACTTTAATTATCATTTTGCAATAAGCCCTCGCCTTAGCGGGGGTTATTTTTTTTAAACGATTATAGGATATTAGTATGTTTAAAAAACTATTTGGTCTTGGTAAAGACAAGTTAAAAACACCCGAAAAACAACAATACCATCGAGAACCACTTTTTGATCTCGGTTTGGGAAAGCTTGTGCATTTTGATAAAACTGATATTGAGTTTAACCTACAATTAGGTTTATCATTAGTGTCAGTGCTCCCAGAACATGTAATCATCGAAGCTAAATCGCACGCAGAGTTAGGTATGGGTTCACACCTGAAGCGCTTCTATGGCGATGATGATGTATTCTTTCAAGTTAACTACACTGGCTCTGAAGATGAAAGTAATATCGATGATGTGCTATTCTTTTCATATCGCACAGACAAAACAACAGTACTGTCATCTCAAGTTGAGGTGGACAACTGGGCATCGAAACTTAAGATGCACACCATTGAGTTTGAAGGCCAGACTTTTGCTCGGGTGTTCGATAGTGAAGAAGAATTTGGCACGCTTGCGGAAGTAACTGAAAGCGTAATAAATCGTGAAGGAACAAAGTATCAATTAACCAACACGTTCATGCTATTTCGTCGCGATGTTGACGGTGGCAGCGAAGAACTACTACTAGTCTGCTTAGAAGATGAAGGTGACGACTGCGTTACATTATCCTTTGCAGTTGGCTGTAGTATTAATGGAACATCGATAAGCGTTTCGATGGCTTCAATTTAAATTCAAAATGATAAATGGAATTTTTATGGAAAATTTAGCAGGTATACCTCTTTACTTTATATACGCCGGTTCTGCCGTCTTATTCTTGGCTTTATTTTCTTTGGTGTACGCCAAAGTCACGCCTTACTGTGAGATGACTGAAATTAAAGAGAATAAAAATGTGGCTGCGTCAGTCAGCTATGCTGGCGCAATGCTCGGCTTCTCGCTTCAATTGATGTCAGCCATGAACAACTCAATCAGCTTGGTGGATTTTGCAATTTGGGGTGGCTTAGCAATGATTGTTCAAATGACAGCATTTTTCTTTGTTCGTCTATTTGCAATGCCGCGCGTAGTAGAGCGCATCAAAAACCAAGAAATCTCTGCGGGAGTTTTCTTAGCTGGCATTTCTATCTCTGTCGGTTTGTTATTCGGCGCGGCAATGAACGGATAAGGAGATCGTCATGAAATCAATTAGACGAACAGGAAAGCTTACTCTTGCACTAATGGGCGCTGGTGCCCTGGCAGGATGTGACACAGGTCCCGAGCGCGAGGTTACTTCATTTAGCAGTCTTGACCAGTGTAAAAATACAAGTGAATTCTCTGCCGAACAGTGTGATGCCGCCTACCTTGCAGCCCAAAATAAAGCTGAGAATGATATTAAATACTCATCAAAAAACAACTGTGATGCTGACTTTTCTGGTGGATGCGAGCGAAACTCCAACGGTTACTTTGTACCGCTAATGGCTGGCTTTATGGTAAGCCAAGTTGTCTCAAATGTTGCCGACGCGGCAGGAAACATGGGCGAAACAAAGCACCGTAAGCAATACGAGCAAGGTACAGCAATTATACCTGCACCTCTCTACCGCTCTAAAGACAACCCAACGCAACTAAGGACATCAGGTAATTCTGTTGTTGGTAGTGTGGGATCTATTCAAAAACAAACAATGTCCAACTACAAATACAACAACGCTAGCGCCAAACCAAAAGCGGTGGTCACATCTCGTGGTGGTTTTGGCAAAGCTGCGTCTGCGCGTGGCGGTTGGGGAGGATAAAGTTATATGTTACGTAGAGAAATCAAGCAACGCCCTGACTTAGATAAAATAGCCCTGGAATGTGGGTTTAACTTCCATACTATAGACGGTGAAGTTTATTGGGATGAGTCTCGTTATTACCAATTTACATTAGCGCAAATCGAAAATGACTTGGAAAAACCAACTAAAGATATTCATGACATGTGTCTAGACTTGGTAGGTGAAGTCGTTAAAGATGAAGAGCTTTTGAGTAAACTTGCTATCCCTCCACACCTCTGGGATTGGGTGGCCAATAGTTGGAAGAATAGTGACCCATCTTTGTATGGGCGTCTTGATTTTGCCTACGGCGGCATGGGCAGTACCGCAAAGTTATACGAGCTAAACTACCAGACTCCAACTTCTATATTTGAAGCTTCTTATTTCCAATGGAATTGGTTAGCCGATCAAGTAGAACGAGGCAATCTTCCACGAAGAACCAATCAGTTCAATTTTCTTCAAGAACAATTAGTGCACCGTTTCGCCGCGATGAAACCAAAGTTAAGAGGCGAGAAAGTATACTTTTCCTGCGCTAAAAACACAGATGAAGACAAAGGCACAGTTGATTATTTAAGAGATTGCGCTCATCAAGCTGGGCTTGAAACAGGTTTTGTTTATGTTGAGGATATTGGTGCTACTACTTTCAATGAGTTCGCCGATCTTAACGGCGAAATCATCATGAATCTATTCTGGCTCTACCCTTGGGAAATGGCATGGGAAGACCCTTACTCTTCGATACTAACCCAAAATACCACTATGTACCTAGAGCCAGCATGGAAGTGCATTCTAAGTAATAAAGGCGTGTTGCCGCTTCTATGGGAGCGGTATAAGGGACACCCTAACCTTTTGCCTTCATATTTCGAAGGCGAAGAACAAAGTGATATTGGTGCCAATTTTGTGCGCAAACCACTTTTTTCAAGAGAAGGCCAAAATATTGATGTAGTCAAATCAGGGATCATCACCAACTCAACTGATGGCGGATACGCTGATATCGCTCGAATAACTCAAGCTTTCCACCCCCTTCCAAAGTTCGGCGATGATTATACGTTAATAGGAAGCTGGGTGATTGGCGATCAGCCTTACGGGATCACAATCAGGGAAGACAAGAGTCTTATTACCGCTGATGAAAGTCGGTTTATTCCCCATATTATTTTGGATTAAGTATGCAGTTAAAACCATTAATACTGAGGTTTAAGCGCCTTGTTAGTGAGGTATCACTACCCACAATACTCACCCTGTCATTAGCGCACGCTACTGCCAGTTTTTGGGGGCTAAAGGCGCTGAGTGAAGAAGGCATAACATCAAGCGTATCAGAGTTTATTTATTGGTATCTTGTCAGTTGTAGCACTGTCGGTTATGGCGATTTAAGCCCTTCAACCAATGAAGGCAAAATCTTTACTGTATTTTTTATTTTAACAATTGGGTTGTCTCTGTTTGCCATGGTGCTTGGAAAACTAGCCAACTTATTCATCGAAGGAAGAACTAAACTCATGAACGGCAAAAGAGATTTTTCGTATCTTGAAAATCATATTATCATTGTTGGTTACGAGCCAAGAAAAACCAACCGAATCGTAGAACTTATTTTGGCTGACGAACACCGAACCAAACGATTCATACTTATTGCCTCAGATGATGGCCATACACACCCCTACCCTGATGAGCCTGATATTGGTTATGTCAATTTAGATGACTATACATCCGTCATCTCAATGGAGAAAATGGCTATATCAAAAGCAGATAAAATAATCGTCTGTGGAGAGAATGACGCAGAAAGCTTCAAACTCTCTGTGCATTACGCAACTATCATTAAGGAAAGTGGGTATATCACAACGCATATTTCCGATGAAGATATCGCTACGACTCTTAGAGGGCTTAATTCACCTATTGAAGTGACAACCCCTCATCGCTCTGAGCAACTTGTAAAGGCTATGCAGGATAATGGTACATCCATGCTTTTTAACCAACTACTGACTAATGGATTTGAGCAGACAACCTATATCATCGAATCAACTAATATCGTTCGTAGCACGAGCGGTGTCCCAGGCATCATAAACTTTGGCAAACTTAAGAGTATCCTCTCTGATGAGTTGGGCATAATGCTTGTAGGCGTCTCAGCTGACCGGTTAGGGAAAAACTTGAAAATTAACCCAGCAAACGATTTTGAAATCAACATGGGTAAGTTTCTTTTCTACATTAGCGCTAAACGCATCTGTCAATCGGACATCGATAAACTTTTTAGTTCAAAGACAGAAAGGAATGGATAGATGGGCGTCCAATTAATCAAAAAGCACTTTTCTATAGAACATATTGTTCACCGCATTGGGGATAATATCTTTATAGGGTCACCATACATCTCACAAATGCTAAAGTTTAATCTCAAAGGAGTGTTGATTGAGGGAGCTGATCGACTTGGCCGTAACGACGAGCTTAAGGGATACGTCAAAAATATTTCCGCGAATATGAATGTCTTCACAGAACTCGCTAAGAAACCAGATCCTATCAACAATCGGGTGCCTATCTTTTGTTTTGCGGAAGACGAAGTGACCATTATTGAAACACATTGTGAATGTGCAGGCTGGCCTAATACGACGCATGAAGGACAGTTAATGTACGAGAACTCTCACTTCGCCGACAAGGAAAAAGCCATTAGACATGGCATTTCAAACGCGAAAGCAGGTGTATCTATTTTTAAACGTCGGATGGACGAACTCATGCGTGAAATTGAAGATGCAACAAAGGAAAAAGCAAAGTATGAGAGCGCCTACGCGCAGCTAACAGAAATATTGGAAAAAAATGTATGATTTTTTTCCAGAAATGATAATTTCAATTGGCGGCTGTTCCTCAACTGTTAAGAGGCGAGCACGAAATATTAACACCATAAAAATAAATACTCACCAGCCCTTACATGGTGATAAACTTTACCGCCCACACTGTGGGTAATTTAAGCTTTACGAGTTGTTAATATCAAAAAAACGCTAGAGGAATTGAAACAAAACCGCTATATCAAAAAAAATACATATTAATAAATTTAAGGATTGAAAAAATGGAATTATCTGAAGCCCTAGAAACAAATAGAACTAAACTTGATTTGGAATTTTCAAAAGATATTAGCCGTGCATACGGTGATGTAAAAATTATGATACCTATTAATTATGCTGAGGAAGCATATGATGAAATAAAAGAAGACATTACTGATTACTCACCAACTTTTTTCCAAGCATTTCTTAAGCGAGGTTTATCTAACTTAGCTCAATTAAAAGCAAAAAAAACTGAAACATTTCTAATTACAGCACATGCAGTAAATGCCCTTCGCGATATGTTCAACCAATATCAACGCATTACCCCACCATGGCTCCCCGAGACTTTCCAAGTCAATGAGCAATCCGGTCATCACCAGCGTTCATTTTACTTTGACTGGTCTACAGTCAACCCATGTCACATCCCTCATAATATGGAAAACTACATCATTATGAAGCTGAATGGAGAGTTGGGTGAGTCTAAACCAGCGCAAAAACCAGTGGCAATAAATATTGCAAAAAACAACATACACGCAATTTCAAAGCCATTAGATGCACCAACATCAACACTATTAGAAACTGATATCTGTTTTTGCCCCGACGCTGAACATGGAAGATTCGTTGCCAAAAAATATCTTTGGTTAATAAATAGTGCCACTAAAAGAAATTTGGATTTTTCAATTACTATTGAAGAGCTATCTTCCCTACTAAAAAACAAAACCTGTTACTACACCGACGCCGAGCTAATTAGCTACCCTCATGAAAAAGGAGATAACGCAGATCACTTGCCTGACAACTACTTAACTATTGATCGCAGAGATAATGATCGAGGTTATGTGCAGGGGAACGTTGTCGTTTGCTCTAAGGAAATAAATAAGCTCAAAAACCAAATGTCAGAATCTGACTTCAAAAGGGCTGTTGCATTTAAAACAATCCTCTCTCAATCAAACCTTAATTCAGAGCAGATACACGCAGTTACCGCAATGATGAAAGGCCACGCTTAACAAGTAGCCCCTTATCGTTCCTGTGTTACCGGTAAGGGGGTTATCTGTTAATATAAACAGAAATATTGATATCAGGGGCAAGGATGCTTCAAATTACGTTAATTATTGCGTTTATCGGATTTATTGCATCGACTGTTTGCATTGCATCTAAAGCCGTCAATCTAGCCCTAGTTAGAACCAACTTAAACAAGAACATCATTGCCCCGCTTGTAGTGTTCCCAATCGCGCTATCATTGATGATACTAACCGTTGCCATAACTCCCATTTACATGCCTATCGTGACATTACAAAACGACAAAGGGCAGGAATTAGTCTTTATTGGTATGCAGCATGTTGGTACAAAGGCGTATTTTGAAAAGGTAAGTGATATTGTGGTTTCTTTACGTCATCAGGGATACACAGTGCTTCACGAAGGCGTAGGTATGAATGGTAATGTTACCGTTAGCCTAAAAAGCTGCTCTAAAGTCACAGAGAAGCCATCACCCACTGGCCTTGTCAGCCAGCCTGCATGCATTGGAGAATTGCAACCAGGTGATAAATATGCAGATCTTTCCCAATCAGCGTTCCTTGAACTGTATTCCAACCACCTTGAGAGCCTTGGGAACTCTAAAGTCGATGCCAAAAACAAGGCTGCATCAAAAAGCGATGATGTAAGAGATGAAAAAGACAAGCTTAAATCATCATATTCAAGTTACATTGGACTCAAAATAGCCACCTTGCTAAAATCCATACAATACTTTACGACCCACGAATGGGTAACGGAAGACAACTTCCCTGTCATATTGGATGAAAGAAACAAGGTGGTTGCCAATTACATTTCAAA
>TARA_R110001592_G_scaffold173980_15_pt1 | contig 11791 bp, 9 predicted proteins | sample TARA_R110001592 | Tara Oceans TARA_R110001592 (sample SAMEA4398387) | marine metagenome | biome: Polar Biome; feature: [SRF] surface water layer (ENVO:00010504); material: water (ENVO:00002006), including particulate matter (ENVO:01000060) such as... | depth 5 m | reverse complement strand
GGGTAGTGATTCGTGTAAGTGCGCCGCGATATCATTGAGTAACTTGTCTCCGGCATTAAAGCCGTGCCGATCATTAAACATGGCGAAATCGTCGATATCTAACATCAGTAGCTCGATGGCCATGGTCCTTTTATATTTTCTGATGTAATTATTTGCTGCTTCGCTAAAGCTACTGCGATTTAGCAAACCAGTTACGCGGTCGTGTTGTCCCAGCCAGTGCAAGCTTTCATTCGCTTCACGTCTCTCGGTAATATCTATTCCCAAGGACAATATTTTGAGCTCGCCGTCAATATGAAGGCTGCTATGAGTCCACAAGAAATCTAGCTTTCTTCCGTCTGCGGTAAAAAATGATGTTTCGTTTTGAGTTTTTTTACCTTCGCGATTCAAGCTTGAACGAAGCTGGGCGCTCAGGCTTGTCGATTGATGCTCGTTTTTTACCCAGCTATTGATGTTGGCATCGACAGGTAGCTGCTCAGTTACGCCGCTTAACTGACGACCCAGTTTGTTGATATTTCGAATCTTCCCGTCGAGATCATGAATGAGGATGGCGAGGGGAGAGCGATCTAGTAGCGTTTCGTTAAATACTTTAGCTTCTGTGAGTGCATCGATCTTCTCGGCCAGCTCTTTTCTATGATCATTTACAATTTTGTCCATGCTGTCTAGTGAGTCGATGACTTTGTCGACCGCTGCCGCGAGGATATCTATCTCATCACTCCAGCGAGAATTGGAATCAATTTTTTTAAGTGACTGCTTAGCATCTTTAAACTTTCCCAGGGGAAGAAGCGGTAGAATTTTTGCTAGCTCTAATAATCGATTTAATGAGGGTTTTAGAATTACTGCAATTAATATCAGGATGATTGCGAGCATTAAAAGAGAGCTAATAAAGATCTCTTTGATGGTCTGAAATACCTGTTGGTAGACTCTTGAATGGTCTTTTATGATTGCCACGTAGTGGGGGGTGTCTGCACTTGAATTTAACGGAGAAATGCGCGCGCTGTAAAAATTGCTTGAATCTAAATAGCTGTTGCTTATGTGCTTTGTAAAATCAAATTTGCTGGCCAAGGCATTCAGTATTTCTTGGGTTTTGTCTGTGCTGCTGGCTAGTATGATCTGGGGTGCTGCGTTTATTTCTAAATCTTTTGCTAGTGATACTAGGGCGATGTCTGCGCCACTAACATCTGAAAAATCGTCTATTAAAAACTTTGCAGAACGATTGATGTTAATGATGAATGCTTGGTTATTTCGGTCATGAACGGGAATGAAAGCGTGTTGGTAGCATTGAGTATCACACTCTATGGTGACGACTGGCTGGGTCTTGTTATCAATGGCGCTTAAAGCCCGCTGTATATGTTCGGGATTTAGGCGGAATACAGATGTCGGCTGCCGCGAGTTAAACAGTACGCGTCCATCATAAGCTAGGTAATAGACTGAATCGATGCCAGATAACTGCCCAGGTAATAATAAGGACAAATTCTGGCTGTATACGATGCCATCTGACAGTGCTTTCTCAAGATCTGAGATATTGGGGATGGCTTGACTGTTAGCTAAGCGGAATAGCTCCATATTGGAACGTTGACTTAAGGATTCGAAGGTCGCTTCAAGTTGCAGTAAGTCACTGCGAACGGCTTCTCGATGATGACTGTTTGTTTGGACGTAGGCGTAATAGGCTCTGCCACCCATGACAAGGGCAATGGCCAAAAACAATACGCCACTTAACTTGCGTTGCAGGCCGAGATAGTTTGCTTTGCCGGAGGCAAGGCCTGACTTCGATGCTGACGTTTTATGTTTTAGAATATGAGTCCACCTAAGACAGCCGTTATTTACGTTTTTGCGGATTATTAATCGAACTAGCCCCGATTAGGGATGCCGCGCAAAATCTAGTTGCCACTCAAGTCTAGTCTGCTAGCTGCAGATAAACGAACCGTTAATTGATGCTTGTTGCTTTAGTTCAACATAGCATGCTGATGGTAAGGGCTAAGCGTCGCTGGGTAAATCTCCATTGCAATACAATGCTTGGCGGGAATGAATCGAGCCGGCCCTAATGATTGCCCCGCATGAGCCAGCTCTTATTCAAGATATTGTTGAGAGAATTGGCGAATTCGGCTGGCATTAACACCGAGATCGCCTTTGCCCACACGTGAAGCAGAGCGCAGGTCAATAATCGATCCACTAGGGGTTTCGCTGATCCTAATGATAACGTCGTCGGTGAAGCCGAACCAAAAGCTGCTCACCGTGGCTTCAATATGGCCACTTTCTTGGTAGGTTACTTGCCAGCCCAAATTTTCTGCAATTGCCCGTGCCTTGTCTTGTGCAGCTGTGACGCTAAGCAGGGTGGGAATGGTTTGAATGTCAGGGTATGCCTGTTTTTGAAGTTCACGGTTGCCGGCTGCGTAGGCTAGGCTGTTATCGCTCGCACGTCGCTGTAGCTTGGCGGCAATAAACTCCGGGGGATTTTCGGTGTCAGTGCTAATGTCATGAATTAATGGCGCGCCGGCGCCGCTAAATAGCGCTAGGCTGAAAAAAATGATGGCCGGCAGTGCGATGAGGGCGGCTTGGCTGAGTTGACGTTGTCCAAGCGCATTTTTCGTACGTCTAGTGAAAAAGGCAGAGGCAGATATACTAATAAAGCTTAATAGGCCTGCGAGACTGAACATCATTAAGCCCGCTTGGTAGCCATACCAATGAAATCTAACACCAATGGAGCCGAGCGCTAATAAAATGAATGATGTAATGGCTATTTTGTGGGTGATAGAGGGAAGATTCATAGTAGCTCCAAGTTTACTTAGGGCTAATCTTACCAAAGGGTAATTAGTCTGCACTTTTTATTTATTCAAAGGCATGATTTACTGGCGGTTAACATCCTGTAACTTTGGCTGTGTTTGGCAGGCTATTTCAGCCACCGTTTAGCGATATCAATAACAATTATGAGGTAATTTATGGGCCGTGTTGAAGGTAAAGTATGTATTGTGACTGGCGCCGCCAGCGGTATGGGGCGTGCTGATGCCATAATGTTGGCAGAGCAGGGGGCGTCGGTGGTACTTACTGACCTAAATGAGAAAGATGGCCAAGCTGTGGCTGAGCTAATTGGCGATAAGGCCATTTTTGTAAAGCACAATGTGACTAGCGAAGAAGACTGGCAGCGCGTAGTCGCGACTGCGGTAGAGCGTTTTGGCCGCCTAGATGTCTTGGTAAACAATGCTGGCATGATGACGCTAGGCAATGTTGTCGATTGCAGCTTAGAAGATTATCGGCGCGTTAATTCGGTTAACAATGAAGGCGTGTTTTTGGGGTGTAAAACCGCTATCCCTGCGATGGAAGCGTCGGGCAACGGCGGCTCTATTATTAATATGTCATCGGTTGCCGCTATGCACGGTATGTCGTTTGTCGCCGCTTACAGCGCGAGTAAAGGCGCAGTTATGGCGCTGACTAAGTCGGTTGCTTTGTATTGTCGTGAAAAGCGCAATGGCATCCGCTGCAACTCGATTCATCCCGATGGTGTCAAGACGCCGATGGTTTTTAAGGTCGCTACTGGTCAGGAGTCAGCGACTCGCGAAGAGATCGAGTCATTGTCTACCGAGGCCCACCCAATGTGTGAGCCTGAGGATATTGCGGCGCTGGTACTGTACTTGGCGTCGGATGAGTCACGATTTATAAATGCCGCTGAAATGCTGATCGATAATGCGTCTACGGCGACACCGCCGATTGGTATTTAGCGTATATAAACACGCCGGGGTGCAAATGCGAAAAGTGATCTATTTGTTATGGCTCGATACCTCGCAAGAGCGATGGAGCCGCACTCTTCACCACGATTTGGTGCCTGCTTTGCAGCAAGTCGTCGGTGTCGGTAGTGTGCAGCTTAATATCGCCGATGGCGATGTTGCGCCGGCGGCGGCGTTACGCATGCAAAGCTCCGCCTCGCTGTTTGATGCCATGTGCTGCGTTTGGCTTGATGATGCACTTGCAGCTGACTCTCTAGATGAGCTGATTCAGCGCATTTCTGTGCAGTTTAGCCGCTACCATGTCGATGAAGTGGAGCGCCTAGCAAACACCAAGCACCGAGCTGAGACTGGCGTGCGTACTCCTGGATTTAGTCAGGTGGCGCTGCTGCGCTGCCCGCAGCGCTTAGAGTACCAAGCGTGGTTGAGCTACTGGCAAAACACCCACACGGCTATCGCTCTAGAAACCCAGTCAACCTTCCGCTATGTTCAGAATATTGTCAGCGATGTGAACGGAAAAGACGCCGCTGCCTATCACGCAATTGTAGAAGAATGTTTTCCTAGCTTGGCGATGACTGATCCTGCGGTATTTTATGATGCCGTTGGTGATAGTTCAAAACAAGAAAATAATATGCAGAAAATGATAAATAGCTGTGTCAATTTTATCGATTTTGATGAGATAGATGTGGTTCCCACCAGTGAGTACTGCTACTAACATTTTGTTATGCTAACGCTGCGGTTTTTACTCGATTTTAGATGTTTACAGCACATTGCTGTTTGCTTAGCGGGTGCAATAGTTAGTCTAAGAAGGTCCTAATTTCACTATTTGATAATGGCAGGTCTGCTAAATGGCAATAATGTTGGAGGCGTCATGGCAGGCTGTCCTTGGTGAGCAGCTTAAGCAGACTTATTTTCAAGATTTGCTGCAGTTTATTGAAGACCGTAAATCTGCTGGTATAGCGGTATATCCGCCAAGTGAATACTGGTTTGCTGCTTTAAACAGCACGCCAATTGCAGATGTTAAGGTCGTGATTCTGGGGCAGGATCCCTACCACGGCAGTGGTCAGGCCCACGGATTAAGCTTCTCGGTGTTGCCAGATGTAAAAATTCCGCCGTCATTGCGCAATATTTATAAAGAGCTGCAGGCAGATTTGGGTGTGAGTATCCCTGACCATGGCCATCTGCAAGCGTGGGCGGATCAGGGTGTGCTATTGCTAAACAGTGTATTTACGGTAGAGGAGGGTGCGGCAGCTTCTCATCAGCGGCGGGGTTGGGAATCATTCACCGATGCCATTGTTAAGGTGCTAAATGAGCAGTGCCAAGGTTTGGTGTTTATGCTGTGGGGCAGTCATGCACAAAAAAAAGGGCTCGCAATAGACCGGCGACGCCACTTTATATTAGAGGCTCCGCATCCATCGCCACTATCAGCGCATCGCGGTTTTTTGGGGTGCCGACATTTTTCTAAAGCAAACGCCTACCTTGAAAATCATGGACGATCAGCCATCGACTGGCGCTTATAAGGGCCGTCAGTGATTAACGTCTATAGGGAGAATCTTTGGGTAGATCGTCCATTATAGATTCCAGGGTGTCAGCCAAAAACTGACCGGCGGCTATTTCCATTGCGCGTCCGAGTTCAGCATCGACCACCTTCTCTGCAAGTGGCCGTAATTTCCATACTAATTCAGCGATTTTGGGTAGTTCTTCTGGCGGCGGTATTTTCTGCTCGGCGTAGGGCTCGAGCACGTGACGTGAGACTAATTTGACAAACTCATTTGCTACTCGCTGCACATTTCCGCGCATCATTCGTAGAATATCTAATAACTCGTCTAGGGGTATACCCGTCGCACACAGCTCTTCGGCCACCTTTAAAGTGTTCATGCTTGACACTCGTAACTCGGTACCTGAAATGCTAAATAAGCCAAGATCATGGGCGGTTTTAATCGCCGAGGGTGTCAATTTACTGCCAAACATTTTTACCAGATCGGTCATGCCGATTGTAGTAGGTGCTTCATTTGTCCATGGCGAGTTTAGGGCAGACTCTATACCTAGTACTTCGCTCAGCCCAACACCTTCTTCAAGCGCAGATATCAGCTCGCGAATGCTAGAGAGGGTGTAGCCCCGGTCGAGTAAATTGGCGATAAGACGAAGGCGCGAAAGATGTAAATTGCTGTAAATGCCTTTTCGACCTTGGAGTGCCGGCGGCGGCAGTACGCCGCGATCTTGGTAGGCGCGAATATTGCGCACGGTAGTGTTGGCAGCGAGCGCAAGCTCTTCGACCGAATAATCACGCTGGTGCTCGGTTTTCGAAGCATTCGTTGCGATATTCGTTTGCGGTAGCAGTTGGGCGATACTATTGATGGTGTCTTCGGAGATTTTCATGCTATTTACTGCGCTCGGCGCCCTCTAAATTTGAATACAATCCAGGTGTAACAGTTTCATTCTAATTGGCAATTTATAATGCTGCGTCTAGTGGGAGACAAAGTTTCCAGTCGAGCACGGCTTTAAAAATAGGCTAATCGTGTCATCGTCACACTTTTCTTGACATCTGATGAGCCGCCAATTAATGTCTCATTAAACAGTGTCGCATAACGGCACCTAGTATAACAATAAAACTGAAAAGTAGGTCCTGAGTTATGGTTAGTCGTAATACATCCCTTGTGTTTTGTTTGCTCGCGTCTGCTGTCTTTCCCGCAGGGTCAATGGCCGCCATGTTGGAAGAAGTGGTTGTCACGGCCCAACATCGGACTCAAAGTCTTCAAGATGTACCTGTTTCTGTTAGTGCCGTTAGTGGCGAAAAAATGATGGAAGCGGGTATCAACCGTATGGAAGATCTCCAAGCCTATGTGCCGAACCTGACTGTAACGGAAAGTGGTATTAGCACCGATATTTTTATTCGCGGCATTGGTACGGGTATGAACCAGGGCTTTGAGCAGTCAGTGGGTATGTATGTTGACGGTATTTATTACGGCCGCGCGCAGTTAGCTAGAGCACCATTTTTAGATTTGGCCAGAGTTGAAGTTCTGCGCGGGCCGCAGAATATCTTACACGGCAAGAACAGTATCGCCGGAGCGGTTAACCTTATTACGGCCGATGCCACAGAATACTTCGAAGGCTTGTTCTCAACGCTTTACGAACCCAAATTTGACGACAACGTCCATGATTTGATGCTGTCAGGACCTATTACGGACACCGTTGGTTTTCGCTTTGCCGCCCGACTACGTGAGTACGGCGGCTTTATGGAAAATTTGTTTTTGGGAAGGACCGGACCACAGTATGACCAGCAGACGTTCCGTGTAAAGTTGAATTGGCAGGCGACCGATCAAACTAAGCTGTCCCTGAAGCTGGAAACCGGAAGTTTCGATACCTTGGGTCGTCAGGGTGAAATCATTAACGACGAGCCATCGACTTCTGATGTGTTTCTGTTTACGGGTCGTACAGAGGCTGAAATACTAGACAATACCCAGTTCCCAGGGGTTGTAAATGTTGATACTGATGAGTCAGTGCGAAATAATTTCCAGGATTACAAAAATAGCTCGAATGGTAATTACAGTAATAATGACACCACCAATTTAACGTTTAATGTTTTTAGCGTGAACGACAGCGGACATGAATTCGCCGCAATAACGGGTTACTTACATTATACCTATAACGATCTCTGCGACTGCGATGCTACCGCTGCAGAACTATTTAAATTGGAGCTCGGTGAGGACTACACTCAGTACAGTCAGGAGCTGCGTTGGATATCACCGGCAGGTGAAGATATCGAATACATTGGCGGCGTTTATCTGCAGCGCAATGAGCTAGATTTCCGCGATAAACTTATTCAGGATTCCGATGTGGTAGTGCAGCTACTAAATGCGGCTGATCTCACCGAAGGGGGAGCTAGAGGGGATTTTGACCCCAATCCACTGGGTGGTGCGCTAGAAGAAATTGCTGGTATCGGTGATGCAGGTAATGCGGTAACGAATATAACCGCGCCTCGTCAGTTTCTAAGCACATCAAATATATATTCTGCTTTTTTGCAGACTACCTTCCACTTTGGTGATGATTGGCGCTTAACCTTGGGTGGGCGCGGAACGCTAGAGCAAAAGACCGGCAGTCGCAAACTTGAGTTCGCAGATTTGGAGGGCAATGTTTTACCTTTTGGTGAGGTAGATACTGTGTCCGCCATTACCTTTTCTGCAGAACGCCATGATTTGCGTGGCAAGCGCACGGAGAAGTCTTTTTCGCCGCTGCTTAATGTGCAATGGGACTATTCCGAAGATGGGATGGCCTACTTTACGGCGACTAAGGGCGTCAAAGCTGGCGGCTTCGATGCGCGTTCAAATATGTCGCCGAGTAGGGAGCTTACGCCCCGCAATCCGGGTGCTATTACGCCTAATCAACAGGTTTTGGTTGGCACGTTTGAGTATGAAGAAGAAGAAGCGAGAAGCTTAGAGTTGGGCCTCAAAACAGGTTTGCTAGACGGCGCAGCGGAGTTAAATATTGCGGCATTTTATACTCAGTACAACGATCTTCAAATTAGTATCTTTGACGGGACTCTGGGCTTCAATGTTGGTAATGCCAAGCAAGCTGTCACCATGGGTATTGAGATGGATGGCCGCTGGCAAATCACCGACTATTTGAGTTTGGGGGGCGCGGTGGCATTACTTGATTTTGAGTTCACTGACTTTGAGAATGGTCAGTGTCAGCAAGATCAAGCGCCGACGTCTGCAGATGGTACTAGCTGTGACTACACTGGGCAGACCAATCAATATGTTGCTGATTGGTCCGGTACCTTCCTTGTCGGTTATATTCGGCCTATTAGCCCGACAATGGGGATTGGTATGGGTTTGGATATTATTTTTACTGACAACTACAACCCGTCATCCAACCTGGACCCCCGCGTTGAACAGGATGGGTTTTTCAAAGTGAATGGTCGTATTGGTATTGGGCCCATTGATAAACAATGGGAATTGGCATTGGTAGGAAAAAACTTAACGGATAAGGTCATCATCGTATATGCCGGTGACACACCTTTGTCGAAAACGATATTCGGAGCGACTAGTCACACGGGGTTTCTTGAGCCTCCGCGTTCCGTTGCCATGCAGTTTACCTACCGGATGTAAGCGGTCTGGACTAAAGACCGAAAAGCCCAGTGCCTGCATAGAGATGGCTTAGTAATTTAGTTATTTTACGTTGCAATAAATTGAACTCATCAATAGTTGGAGGTGGATGTGAACGGAATAAAAGATCAGTGTTTGGTGTTGGCGGTGTTCTTACTACTGAGTGTCTCAGCTTTCGCCGGCGAGTGGGAGCTAGCAAAGGATGAGGACGGTATTCGGGTTTACACGCGCGTCGTAGAGGGTTCGGATTACAAGGCATTTCGTGGTGAGTCGATAGTCAATGCCGAGCTTAACCAAGTGATGGCCTTGCTAGACGACACCAGTGGCTTTGTGCATTGGATGTTTAAATGTAAAAGCCCCAAGCTGCTTTATAAAGCCAGTTTAATGGACCGTTATCAGTATTTGCAGAATGACTTCCCTTGGCCCGCCGCCGATCGCGAAATGATTTTGCGCAATGAAATATATCAAGATACGGCTACTCGTGTAACGACGGTAAAGTTGTCTGGGGTTAAAGCTGATGCACTTCCTGAATCCGCGCAAGCGGCCTTGCCGACTAAGACAGATGCGGTGCGAGTTGATGAGGTGGCCGGTTTTTTCGAGTTGACCCCGCTTAGTGATACCCAAACTAAAGTTGTCTTTCAGCTGCATTTAAATCCCGTTGGCGCCTTGCCTGCCAGCTTGGTAAATTCAATGATTGTAGATAATCCGTTTGAAACCTTAAAAGCAATGCGCACGCGGGTAGCTCTGCCAGAATACGCAAATTTCAACCCGTTTTAAATTATGTGAAGTTGGAGTCGCTCGCTTGAGTTTTATTGTCAGCTTAAATTATTGCATTGGAACGTACTATGAGAATGTTAGCGTCTGACGAGCTTAGTGCTGAGCACAAAAACGCCGGAGGTCTACTCCCCGAGCCACAGTTCTGTTATTCCGGAGGCGTCAAGCTTGCGGTGTATTGCCAAGGGGATCCTAGCAAGCCGAATATTGTTTTGGTGCATGGCTATCCCGACAATAGCGGTGTTTGGAACTTGCTTGCGGATTACCTTGTCGATCAGTTTTACCTTATCCGCTACGACGTTCGTGGAGCGGGAAACTCGGCGGTGCCAGCTGATCAGAATGCCTATCGCTTAGGGCGGCTGCAGGAAGATCTAGAGGCCGTAACTGCGCAGTTTTGTAGCCAGCCTAAGTTTCATTTAGTTGGTCACGACTGGGGCTCGGTGCAGAGCTGGGAGTCTGTCAGCTGTCCCAGATTCCAACATAAAATTTTATCTTATACCTCCATATCAGGCCCCTGCTTGGATCATATGGGCCATTGGGTGCGTCAACGTTTACGAGAGAAGGGCGGCGTGCGCTCGATGGTTAAACAATTTTTCCGCTCTTGGTATATCTGGTTCTTTCATCTGCCGTTGCTCCCTGCGTTCTTGTGGCGTTTTGTGCTGGGGCGATATTGGTCGCGTTCATTGTATGTAGTTGAAGGCATTGAAACCCACGGAGATATAGTGGCCGAGCGAGCGCAGCGTCGGCGCGATGGTGTTCACGGTATGGCGCTGTATAGGGCCAATTGTTTGCCCTGTTTCCGCGAGCCGCGTCAGCGGACTAGTGAGGTGCCGGTGCAGCTTGTAATTCCCACTCATGATCGTTTTCTTGGCGCAGATTTGTACTCTGGAATATCTGAGTGGGCTCCAAACACCTCCGTTCATCACGTCAGTGGTGGCCATTGGTTGCCTTTATCTCACCCCGAAGAGCTTGCGACCTTGATCGTGGATTTTACTCGGACCGTGTCCCTGCGGGCCTAATTTTAAGGCCGCTCAAATAGGAGAAAGTTTTTGAACGGATGTACTTGACATTGAATGATGTCAAGATTAATGTTGCATCATATGGTGTTACATTATCTGATGTTACATAAAATAACCTGTTAGGGAGAAGCTTTATGAAAACTATCGTTCAGCCGGTACGTCGTAATCTTGAATTCCACTTACCTAAAGACCGCATCGGTGACTGGCACGCGGGTGGTGCTCATATCAGCCATTTCTTTAATGCCCTGTCGATTTTTTTTCCAGATGGCGAACGATTTTTTATTGATAGTGTGCGCCACTACCGTGATCGAATTGAAGATCCGGAGCTGAAGGAGTCGGTACGTGGGTTTATCGGTCAAGAAGCAATGCACGGTCGTGAACATGAAGAATATAACGACGCTTTAGTGCAAAAAGGGATGCCGGCAGATCGTTATGGCCGAATTATCGTCGGGTTATTAAAGTTTTTTACCCGCTATACACCCAAGTCGACGCAGCTTGCGGGCACTATCGCCCTAGAGCATCTCACCGCAATTTTAGCCAATATGGTGCTTAGTGAGCCACGCAGCCTTGAGGGTGCAGAGGAACGATATGCTGCAATCTGGAAATGGCATGCATTGGAGGAAACAGAGCACAAGGCGGTGGCTTATGATGTGTATCAGCAAGTTTTTGGTGGTGGGGTTGTCGGCTATTTGCATCGTTGCCTTGCTTTGATTACCGCGACAACTATTTTCTGGGCGATGGTTATTCCATTTCATATCGGTCTAGTGCGTCGGGAAGGTCAGCTTTTCAATATTAAGGGCTGGATTAAAACCATCAACTTCCTATGGGGCTCGCCGGGAATGCTACGCAGAACGATCCCTGATTGGCTGGATTACTTTAAGCCGGGCTTCCACCCTTGGGATCATGATAATGCCCACTATCTACAAGAGGTAGATTCTTTAGTCGATGAAGTTAACGCCTACGACGATAAGCTGGCTGGTGCTACGGCGTGAATGCGGTCAATGAAATTGCAATAGAAAATACCGCGATGTTGGCGGAGCTAGATACCATGCGTGATCGGTATTTAGCGACGCCGTTGGCTGATATTGATAAAGCGCGAGTAGCCCGCTGGAAACCTAAAGCAAGTTTATGGCAACGCCTGCAACCGTTAATGAATGTTCAAGCAGGATTGAAGCGT
>TARA_R110001592_G_scaffold265951_2_pt1 | contig 11796 bp, 23 predicted proteins | sample TARA_R110001592 | Tara Oceans TARA_R110001592 (sample SAMEA4398387) | marine metagenome | biome: Polar Biome; feature: [SRF] surface water layer (ENVO:00010504); material: water (ENVO:00002006), including particulate matter (ENVO:01000060) such as... | depth 5 m | reverse complement strand
TTTTTTAATGATGTTCAACTAAGGAGAACAAAGATGATTATAAGAGACGGATTCCCAATATGCCCCGACATTGTAGAGATAGATGTTAATTGGTACTCACCGGTGAGCGGTGAGGTTGAGATGATAGGTGCGACTACAATTTTCAAAAATGTAAATGTGACCACAGCTGGTAAGATTTATAAGGAACAGACTTTTTTACAATACAACGCAGAAGACCCAATTCAATGGAGCGAGTCAGTACCTCAAAATATTAAAGATGCTTTTCCTGGAGGTATTCAAGAGGCAATACAATTTTCAATAACTGAGTTGTATGAATCAGATGAAAACCAATATCAGCTAGGAACTAAAGTAAGACCTGAACCTGAACCTGAACCTATTGAACCTGATCCAGAACTACCAGACTTTGTAAGTCTCCCAGAACCTGAATAAAAAAGACTTGCAGAAGAGTAATGGTCATTATGACACAAAAAAGCTATATTAACAGATAGTGTAAGTGCCACACCGCTTTCAACAACTAATTTACTGGGGTTTGTATGTGGGCGTGGTTTGGAAATGGTATTATAGAGCTTAAAAACTCCGGTGTTCCAGTAGAAATCCTTATAGGTATTATAGGGATTTTTCTTTCCGCTTTAATGGTACTTTCTGTAGTTAAAATGTTTAAAAAAAAGCATGACAAACTTCACAATCTCATCACTTCTGGGCTGAGAAAGTTACATGAAGTTGTAGATGCTAATAAATCATCTTTAGAAACTTCCATTGTCCGACAGACAAATGTCACAACTAATCTTACAGAAACACAAATACAGCTTATATCCCAATTCAATGTTGCTATCGAGTTACTTTCCTCTCAGATAAACGGAGACGAGTCTATTACAGAGGGTCAAGCAGTTATAGTTTACAGCACACTTATAGATGAAGCTCGTCACGAGATGGAAAATCTATACTACAAATTAAAAAAATGGTCCCACAATAAAAATTTAATTGAAAACTCAGCACAAGCAGCCCAGTTAAAAGACCGAATAGATAATACTTTTGAAGCCTTAGAAGCTGACATCATAGATAAACTGCGACAGTTTAAATTTCAAGGTAAATATTTAGATAAATTTCACAGTAAAAAGCATATTAAATCTGAATGGACACACATAACAGTACATTTTTACAGTACATTGTATGAGGGATCTAACGGGTTAGTTGAATACTCCAACGCAAAAGCTGAAAAATTAAAATCTCAATTTAATTTGTGGTTAAGAGAAAGTAGTTAATATGATATTTAAACAAGATGTTAAAAATGCCGCATACTATGCACTTGACAGTTACAGTTTATCTTCTAAATATGAAAACAGAATATCTTATTTTTTACGGGGTTCTCTTTCATTTAGCGTTTATAAAACAGGTAAGACTGTATATGTATCATTTAGAGGTACAAATAATGTTAGAAATATAGTTTCTGATGTTAGGTTTATTCCTTGGTACAGCAAAAGGTTTGGATGGACTCACAAAGGGTTTTTAACCTCATTCAGAAAGTTGAAACCTTCTTTGTCTAGAGTTATTTTAAAATATTACCAACCTGGGTATAGAATAATATTTACTGGACACTCACTAGGAGCAGCTGTATCTCAACTAGCAGTAGTTTGGGCAGCTCACCATTTCCCTAATCTTAGTGTTAGCTGCATTACTTTCGCTAGTCCAAAAGTAGGTTACTCTTCATTCGGTAATAGGATTAAAAAGTTGTTTCATTTAAGAGTTTATAACCCAGATGATCCAGTAACAATGATACCTCCCGGTTGGTTCTATAAACATTTTGCGTCAGACACTTTAAAAGTTAAAGATGGTGATGATGACTGGTTCGACACTGGGGAGCATAGTATGGAATTATATAAGCAGTTAATTGCTAAACTGGGGCAGTAATAAATAAATAAAAATATTTATAATTATTTTTTTAATGGGTCTGAAATCTTGCATTTGTAAAAAGTGCCGTTTTTACCCCAAAAACGCAACCCTCCCCAAGAATCCACACAACCCCTCTATTATATAATAAAAAAAATTAATTATATTTATATAATAATAGGGGGGTATGGTGTTTTCTTGAAGAGACTTTTAGAAATTTGAGTTTAGGTAAATATCTAAAATTAGTGACTCAAATTCACCAACCCTTTCTTCAGAAAATAAAAGTTATTTTTAATTTCATAATTACGCAGTCGTATGATATATTGAAATTAACTAAACTAACCACATAGAAAAAATAAAATGTCTCTTAAAATAAAACCTAAACCTATAGACCCAAGAATATCCAGACCCCTGATGAAACATCAGGAAGATATTTTAGATTACTTAAATGGTCGGGCATCAATTCGTAGAGGTGGAGCTTTGTATGTGGAAATGCGACTGGGCAAGACTCTTTCAATGATAGAATTTGCCAAGTTTAAATTTAAACGAATCTTAGTCATTGCTCCACTGGTTGTGTGCAAGACTTGGGAACTGGAGTTAAAAACAGATGGCGAGTTTGAAGTATCAAACATCGGGGGCATCCCCAAACAGAAAAAAATTAAAGCACTACAAAGCACAAAAGCGAAATGGACAATCATCAACTATGAATCTGCAAGGATTGTTGATATTCATCAGTATTTTGATAATAATACTTGCATTATCCTTGACGAATCAATTGCCATTGCTAATCCTATGTCTCAAGTGGCTAAATATTTTTTAAATAATAAATACTGGCCTCAATGGTCTAAGTATGTTCTTTGTGGAAATCCTGCTCCTGAAGGAAATCATCAATATGTTACGCAGGGATTATTTTATAATGGAAAATTCCTAGATGCGTTTGACCCTTGGAGATTCAGATCAAAATACTACGACGCTTATGGCCACGACTGGTGTCCTAAACCTGGAGTGTTTAAACAAATGTATGATGAAGTACACGAAAAATCTTTTGTACTAACTAGAACTCAAGCAGGTATTGGGTCAAAGAAAATGTATCAGAGCAGGTATATTAAAATGACCTCTAAGCAAAGAGCTGCATATAATCAAATGCTTACTGAATTTGAAGTAGATAATGTAGAGACGAGTTACATCCCAGTGCAAATGCTTTACCTATCTAGGATCGCTGGTGGTATGAAATTAATAGATCCTGACAAACCAAACGAACCCGTAGAGTGGTATTCACTAGAGAAGTTCAACGAGGTAATCAAGTTACTCAGAGGCGAATTAAAGGGTCAACAAGTCCTTTTATGGTTTCGCTTTAGGGAAGAGCTCTATAAGATGGAATCAATGCTTAGAGAGGTCGGTATCACCTTTTGCTCAATCCACGGAAGTGTTAAAAACAATAAGAGGGAAGAGCTAAGACTTGATTTTATGAAGGGAAAGTTCCAGTGCTCTTTAATGACAGTTTCAACTGCCAAGCGAGGATTAGACTTTTCATCTGCCGACTCTGAAATTTATGTTTCAAACGACTATTCTTCTGATGCAAGAACGCAGTCTGAAGATAGAATTGTACACCCTAAAAAAACTACACCGCTGCTAGTGATGGATATATTAACTGAAGACTCGATAGACGAGCAAGTAAAAAACTTGTTAGACAGAAAAGGAATTACTGCAAAAGTTTTTATGTCTGACTTGTTAAAAGGATTAGGTTTAGGATGATTATATATGGGTTTGGTATGGAAGTACCGAAAGAAGTTAATGAGAGGGTGTTTTTGAATTTACCAGTAAATGAATACACAACTGAATTTCTGGATGATATTAGAATATGGTGTTCTGGAAGTCCAGCCGTAAATTTTGAATATGAAAAAGGATATTACGCATGAATGATATATGGTCTACAATTTCGTTAATAGTTGTGCTGTCTTTGATAGTTTACGCAATACTTCGGAATGAATAAAAATAATCTGAATAGTATAAATTGCAGCTATGACTTACACAATTAAAGAGGGTACTAAGTGAATAAACTCAAGACACACTTTATGAAAATGACACAAATTAACGGAAAGCGTTTTAAATTTCCTGCTGTAACAGCTTGTGCAATTTATGCAAAACCCGTTAAAATTACTTTGGTAAAATCTGATGTAGACTGTGGACACTGTTTAAAATTGCTATCTAAGAGGAAAGGATGATTGATTACTGGGATAGATTTGTAAATTCTTTGTTAAACCTGAACCATTTTAGGAATTTAATAATGTTTATGATGGTATGGGTTATCAGTATAAAAGAATATAAGTCTCAACATATAGACGATAAATTTATGGCAACAGTAACTTTTGCTCTAGGTTATTATTTTGGAACTGAATAATGGCTAAGTGGAGAGTTAAAGCAGAAGTCTGCAGTTGTGGTGATTTTGAAGAATACACTTTAGTAATTCCTGATGGACAATATCCACACGATATGCTACTTTTAAAGGAGAGTAGAAAACAATGGGGTGAACCAGCCATAAAAATACTGGACAAATGGAAGGTAGAATAATGTATAATTTTTCAACTTGGACAGAACTAGGGTTTTGGTTTTGATTAAGATTAAAAAAAAAATTAAATGTGTAATGTGCATTGACCCTGGAGTAGCAGGAACTGGAGTATCAATATGGCATACCACATCTTTCAACTCTACCTCAGAAAAAATAAAAGAAAAAAACTTATTCATACCTCTATTTCACCGTTCTTTCAAACTAAAAGACGAACTGAAGTTTTACTATTACTTCCTGGAACTTGCACAGGAGTACGAGGTTGAAAGAGTCTACATAGAAAACGCTCATTATCACGGTACAGGTTCAGCAAAAGGTCAAATGACAGCTGCCAAAGGCGATCTAGTTGTATTAGCAAAATACATAGGTGGTTTACTGGCTACATTCTGGTTAAGTGGAGTGCAGGCAGAGACTATAGATGTTATGCGATGGAAAGGTCAGCTGCCTAAAGAAGTTGTAATGAGAAGAATACTAAAGATTTGGCCTGAATGTCCAAGCAAACGAAACTTAGAGACTGGTATGCCTACTGCACACGACTGGGACGCTATTGGGATCGGGTATTATCTTATGGGACTAATAAATAAAAAGTCCAGCGGAAAAAGATAAAACAAAATGAAAATTATTATTAATGTTCGAAATGAACAGATTGGTGTTATATTATGATAAATGGATACATCTTGCGTCGCAAACCTATTGACAGACCTGAATTAAAAACTGCTGCATCACCTTCTAAGAAAGACGATGAAGCCTATCTTAAAGAATATTTAAACGAATATTCTTTACAGTTGTCAACTAATCAATGGGAAGCACAAGAGTTTGATCGTGAAATTGGACTTAATATACTGAAAACTTTAAACAGTGTCCGATGGGAACTTCTACCTGCGTACTAGGAATTGACTACTAGCGCAAGTAGGTAAACCCGTACAGGTTTGTTAGCTCCTCCTGTACGGGTTTTTAATTTTTAACAAGAAAACAGGACCACAATGAACACAAAAAAAATAAGAGAAATATCAGAAAACATAATTTTAGAGCTAACTGCTAAAATTGTCTATAACTACGAGATAATAGCATTAAATAATAAAAAACTTGAAGATTTATCTGACGAAATAAGTTGGGCAAATAATTACGAAGAACAATCACAGTTAAGACAAAATGAGCTTTTATGTCTGTAGAGTTAGTATCAGTTTCAAAAGGTGTAGGCAAATTCTCAGACAGGGATGGTCAAGACCTTATAACGGATATTGCAAGGGTTTCAAACCCAAAAAACCAAGGCAAAGATGGTGCTGGCCTTGTTAAATATTTAATTGACAATAAACACTGGTCTCCATTTGAACACCTATTCATTACTTTTGAAATTGAAACTACTAGAGCAATTTCTGCACAACTATGTAGACACCGCTCCTTCACATTTCAGGAATTTTCACAAAGATATTCCAAAGTAGGTAGAATCCCAGTACCGGAATTAAGAACCAAAGCAGAAACTAATCGTCAATCTTCTGAGGAAGTAATTGAGGCTGAACACATACTGCGAGCTGCTTTTGAATCTATTGAAGATTCTAAGTCAACTTACACATTACTATTAAACAACGGAGTAGCTAAAGAGACTGCTCGTGGATTACTTCCAATGTGTACTCCTACTACGTTATATATGACTGGATCTATAAGGTCTTGGCTACATTTCTTAGCAGTAAGAATGGATGCACACGCTCAGAAAGAAGCACAAGAGATTGCTGCCTCTATCTATAAATCTTTGGCTATAGAATTTCCAGATATTATGGATGCTTGGGACAGACTTCAAGAAGAGGACTACATCAAACAAAAATTGTGGGAAAATTACTGTGAAACAACAAGATTAGAACATGAAGCTGACCAAGATGTCACTGGAATTTTAACTTAAAAGGAGCAACATGCCGGCAGAACAATTTAAAAATGAACTCTGTGCCTTACTAGATAGGCACGGAGTTTTTTTGACTCTACTGAAAGAAAATACGTTAGTTATATCGTCGAGAGTATCGTACGAACCTTTACAGGTAATTGATTTACAAACCAAAAATAACATAAAAGCTAACGATTTAAGGGGCGGATAATGGAATACGATATTTATACACACGGAGTTACGCAGTCACTCATTACTAAATTTAGAGAGTGTCCAGTTGCGTGTAGGATGCAATTATCTGGATGGGGCGGAGCTGGAAAAACTTCACTAGCACTTCAGTTTGGAAATGATTATCACGACTTACAAGAAAAGTTTTTACCTAACTTAGAAGACTTTAAATTTTCTGCTGCCGATAACTCACCCTTCAGAAAAGTGTTAAACGCTGGAATTAATAAAGTTCTCAGCCAAGAGACTCGTGAAGAAGAATACACCAAAGGTAACGCAGACCAGAGAGAGATGATGGAAACATCTGGTATGTTACTAGATTGTATTTCAATGCCTTTCTTTAAGCATTATGAAGAACTGTTCTGGGGAGTAGATGGATATGCAGTTGCTGTAGACGATAAAGGCCCACTACTTGAAAGAGAATTTTGCATTGATGTTGGCGCAGGAGTTCCGGCTAGAGGTAAAATTGATGGATGTCTGGTAGATAAAGATGATAACTTATGGTTACTAGAACATAAAACTAAAGCACAAATAAATGAAGAAGCACTTCTTATGACTATTCCTCGTGATTTGCAAGTGAATCTTTACATGGAAGCAGTATTTCAAATCACTGGAAAACGACCAATTGGTGTTATATATAATGTGGTTCGCAGGCCAGCACTTCGTAAGAAAAAAACAGAAAATATGAAGGAATTTGCTTTACGCATAAAAGAAGATATTGCTACTCGTGAAGATCATTATTTTAAAATGTTTGAAATTATAATTTCTGAGGAAGAGAATCTATACCAAGTAAGTTTAATAAAAGCTGAGATTAAAAGATTTAGACTCTGGCACACAAAAACTGTCGAGCGTCAAGACCCACAACACACACATAACTGCTCTGGAGTCTATGGTATGTGTCCTTACATCGGATACTGCAACTCAGATAAGCAAGACACTTCCTCACTCACCAAGAGAAAAAAATTGTTCTCAGAGCTGGAAGATGCCAATAAACCTAAGTAAATAAACATTATTTTTAAAATTCGGATTTCGCAGATTGTCGTTATATTATAAATGTAACGACAATCAATGTTTTTAAGGAGCTCAAAATGTTACCAAATATCTTACTAAGTTTAATTGCCTTAAATGTAATTTTACTATTGGCATTAACAAGTATAGCAGTTTTTACACACACTGAAGTAAATGTATTAATGCACATTGCAGGACACATTCTTTCATTGTCTGTATTAAGTATGGCGTATCTTACTATAGATGACACAGGATTTTAAAATGACACCTTTAACTAAAACCTGTGAAGCGCACAAAATAACTTACGACTTCTTCTTTATGATTGAGGGCTGCCCTGTGTGTGACAACGAGTCGCATATTGAACAGCTGGAGTTCGAATTGGCTGACTGTGAAAGTGATATAAAAGAACGAGCCGAACAGATCACTGACCTCAGAAATACCATAGACGAAAATGACAATACGATAACTGACCTTGAAAACAAGATAGAAGACCTGGAAGAGGTAGAAGAATGAGCAGTCAAGACAAAGAGACTTTAGACATAATTAAAGAAGACTTTAAACGAGCTTTTAAACAATGGGTAGAGTCAAGAAAGTAGGCGAGGAATGAACTGGGTAAAAGTTAAAACAAGCCAAGGGGTAGAGATTTTAAATCGTGACCATATAGAGCGTATTGTATGTAACAACCGAAGCAGTACTGTCAAAGTGTTTCTTGCTGGAGGTGGAGGGCATATTTACAGCAAAGATAATTTACCTGAAATTCTAGGAGAAGTAGAATGAGCGTACAATTTAGATTTGAACCAGTAAACAAAGGTGTATTACCTGTGCGTGGAACTAAGTATTCCGCTGGGTTTGACTGTTTCGCAAATGAAGATGTCATAATACCAGATGGAGGTATTAAAACTGTAAGTCTTGGGTTTCGTATTTCAGATTTTGGGTACTGGGTTGCTGGGTCCGACTCATACAAAATAAATTTTATATCTATGTTGCACCTTCTAGGGGACGGGAATTTACCTTACTTAGAATTGCATTTAAGGTCATCACTCAGAAAGAATGGACTTTTTACTGGCGGTGTTGGAATTATTGATGCCGATTATCGTGGAGAAGTAAAACTTATTGTTTCATCTGTAAGTGGCTATAAAGTATTAAAAGGGCAGAAGATAGCTCAAATAATCGCTAGGGAAACTAATACTCTAATGTTGGCAGAGTTAGAAACTGTTAAGGAGGTTCGTAATGGTGGATTCGGAAGTACAGGCTCTTAGAGAGAAGTTAAAATTTCGTGAGACTATCAGTGCCAGACATAAAAAAAGTTCTGATGACTTAAAGCGAGAGTTAAATACTTCAAATGCTATGTGCCGCAGTTTAGCTAAAACAATTACTAGACTTGAAGGTTTACTTGAAACTAAAAAGAAAGAGTCTACAAAAAAAACTAAAACTATTTTATCTCAATCTGCAGAAATTAAGCGTATGACTAATTCAATATACGATCTTAAAATGAGTATAGAATCAGGTGAAGTTATTGTAGAAGTTGTTAAAGAAGAAGTAAAAGTAGAAGCGGAAGTTAAACCCACTAAAACAACTTATTCGGCAGCATACTGGAAAAAAATGTACTTTTCTGAGTTAAAGAGGGTAAAATGAGCGACATACGAGAGTGTTTACAAGACAGATTTTCAGACTTAGTAGACGCAAACTTTATAGCTGAGGTATTTGACAGAGCTATAATAGGAGTAGAAACTTCTAATTTAAGAGTGATGTACGACAGCGATATTTGCATTGAAATTTTGATGGAAAACGACGACTGTACTTACGAAGAAGCTGAAGATGATTTTTATTATAACTATGTAGGTTCGTTTTGGGATGGATGCCCAGGATATATTTGTTCACTAAACAGTAAAGAGGAAAAAAATGGATAACTCACACCCAGATTACAGAAACCCTAAAAAAGTTGAACCAACTATGAAAGTAAATTCAATAACACACTTGCAGTCAATGAGATACGCTATGAGGAGTGGGGAATTGTCTGAGAATGAATATAGAGAGTACGGTTCTGCTATTCAAGATGCAATTGACGATGCGAGAGATTGATGGTTAGAGCAGAATTTTATGCGTTAGTATTAACAGGTCTAATAGTAGTATGGAAAGGACTAGAATTATGGATAAACAAATGAATCAAAAAGACAGTTATGACATGATCAACCCCAGTCATTACAAAAACAGCTCAATTGAAACTATTGAGAAAATGCGTAGGATATGGGGCAATGAAATTACGGCTACTCACTGTGAAATGTGTGCTTTTAAATACCGAGACAGAATAGGATCAAAACCTGGAAACTCAGTTGATCAAGAGCTAGGAAAAATAAAGTGGTATGAAGATAAAGCAGTTGAACTTCGTGGGTCTGGAATATTTAAACTTAACATATAAATAAACATCATTATTAAGTTGCTTTTTTTCGATAATGGTCGTATATTTTAGAAAAGAGAGAAATTCTTCGGAAATAACTCAAAAAACCACATTAAGCCGATAGGAGCTATCAATGGCAGTATTAAAAAGGAAACCTCTAATCTTACCTACTAAGAAGAGTGAAATTCCTACCAGCATCTCTCAGTATTCTGTTTTCATTTATGGACAACAGAAAATTGGAAAAACCTCACTTACATCTAAATTCCCAAAAGCACTTCACTTCTTTTTTGAACCGTCAGGTACAGACTATGAGTTATTTGAAGTTGCACCAAAAAATTGGGATGAGTTCTTGCAGTATATTTCTTTACTAGAAAAGCAAGAAGAAGCAGGTGAGTTACAATTTGAAACCTTTATCCTTGATGTCGTTGACCTTGCTTATGAGATGTGTTTAAAACACCACTCTGGGTTGCAGGGTTTAGACTACCCCCCTAAGAATGACTTTGGTCAAACTTGGAAGGAAATTAAGGATGGTTTCAGAGCCGCACTAATTCGACTGGCTCGGATCGGTGGAATTGTCTGTGTATCTCATCACAAAGAAGTTGTGATTGAGACTCGTGGAGGCATTGAATATTCAATGATGAAACCATCTGCTCCTAATGGGTGTGTTGATGTTCTGTCCAAATGGGCAGACCTGACTGCATACTACAGAGTAGCAGAGGGCGGTGGTCGTGAACTTTGCATCACTCCTTCAGACGAATACGAAGCTGGAAACCGTATGGAATCTCGTTTCAAATACAAAAAAACAAAAACCCAAGTCACTGCAATTCCTATGGGCGAATCTTCGGATGAGTCTTTTGAGAATTTTATGTTGGCTTTCAACAACGAACTGCTTGCCCCAAAAATTGTGGACAGTGCAGAGAACAAACCAAAAATCAAGCTAAAAGCTAAAGGTACAAAGTAATTATTATGGCAAAACTAACTAAAGCAGATGTAGAATCCCGTTTCAAAGGTGCACAAGAATCTTCAAAATCATCTGGAGATTTCGAAAAACTTCCTCCGGGTCGTTACAAAGTTAAGTTGACTAAGTGTGAATTTTACACTGCTAAATCTGGTAAACTTTTCATTCGTCATTTCTGGAAAGTGCTTGAAGGCGAACAAGAAGGTGAATCTGCACAAGATTATCGTGGTGTGGAAAATGAGCAAGGTATTTCTTACACTCTACAAGAGTGGAAAAAATGCGGTATAGACACTTCTGTTGTAAATAATTATGAAAGTCTTGAGTCTACTGCTCAATTTATTGAGAAGCAAGGTTTCATTTGTACCCTTAGAGTTGTGACGAATAGAAACAATCCTGAATATCAAAATATGTACATTGATGCGATGATTGACTCTGAGCCAGAGGACGATGCAGAAGAGTGGAAAGATGCAGAAAGCACCGATTCAAGCTCTTCAAGTGCAAAGGGTGACTCTGGCGAAGCTGGAGATGTTGACGACGATGCAGAAATAGACATTGGCGACACTGTCGAATTTATGCACGAAGGTGAAAAACTCCAGAAACCAGTCTTTGACATTGATGAAGACGAAGGAAAGATCAAAGTAAAAGTAAATCGTAAAGTGGTTGAACTTACTGTAGATGAAATTCTTCAAGTAATAGTATAAAGGTTCTCCTTGAACCGAAGTGGAAAGTCTGCCCTTTAATTAGGGTAGTCTTTTTTTATGTGAGGTGACTGCTAGGAAAGACTAGCCAATTGTGGACAGGTAACTCAGACGGCAGAGTAACACAAGAAAGTTTAGGTACTTCGTGGAGGTCGCAGGTTCAAATCCTGCCCTGTCCAA
>TARA_R110001592_G_scaffold244155_4_pt1 | contig 11802 bp, 10 predicted proteins | sample TARA_R110001592 | Tara Oceans TARA_R110001592 (sample SAMEA4398387) | marine metagenome | biome: Polar Biome; feature: [SRF] surface water layer (ENVO:00010504); material: water (ENVO:00002006), including particulate matter (ENVO:01000060) such as... | depth 5 m | reverse complement strand
TATGTTTTCAGACTTATGACAAATTACGGACATTCAAAAATTTAATTTTAAGTATCTTTGCCAATATTTTTAAAGAATGATTATAACAAAAACCAGGGAGGAAATTGAACTAATGCGCGAAAGTGCCTTAATTGTGTCTAAAACCTTAGGCATTGTTGCTAAAGAAATTAAACCAGGGGTTACAACGTTACAACTAGATAAAATTGCGGAAGAATATATTCGCGACCAAGGAGCTGTTCCTGGGTTTTTAGGATTATACGATTTTCCTAACACCTTATGTATGAGTCCAAATACACAGGTTGTTCACGGCATCCCTAACAAAAAACCATTGGTTGAAGGCGATATAATTTCCATAGATTGTGGTGCACTAAAAAATGGTTTTTATGGAGATCATGCGTTTACTTTTGCCGTAGGAAACATTGATCCTGAAACAGCTAAACTACTTCAAGTTACTAAAGAATCGTTATATGTTGGCATTAAAGAGTTTAAAGTTAACAATCGGGTTGGTGATGTGGGTTTTGCCATTCAAAAATACTGTGAAGATCATGGATATGGTGTGGTTAGAGAATTGGTAGGACATGGTTTAGGCAAAAAAATGCACGAGGATCCAGAAATGCCAAACTATGGCAAACGAGGGAGAGGTAAAAAATTTATTGAAGGCATGGTAGTGGCCATTGAACCGATGATAAATATGGGTACACATCGCATTAATCAACATAATGATGGATGGACAATCACTACGTTAGACAATAAACCAAGTGCACATTTTGAGCATGATGTGGCCATTATAGATGGTAAGCCAGAATTACTTTCAACCTTTGCCTATATTTATGAATCTTTGGGAATTGAAAGTAATGAGGAAGAGGCATTTAGACAGACCGCGTTAATATTATAAATATGACAATTGCAGATATAGAACAAAAGGAGATTTTTAAAGGATTTAAAGGGCGCTTTGTGCACATGGAAAGCTTTACTTTAGGTTTTTGGGACATTGAAGCTGGATCTGAAGTTCCAATGCATTCTCATATTCATGAACAGACCACTGAAGTCATTGAGGGTGAATTTGAAATGACCTGCGGTGATATAACAAAAATTTATAAACCAGGAATGTTGGTAACGATTCCATCCAACGTGCTTCATGGCGGAAAAGCCATAACGGCTTGTAAATTAACAGATGTTTTTTGTCCTGTTAGAGAAGATTATAAATAAACTGCTTTGTTGAAATCTCTTTTTAAATTTTTCTTAAATTTTTTGCCCAGACCTTTTTTGATTAGGTTGAGTTATACCATTAGCCCTTTTCTAGCCTTTTTTCTTAAAGGCACCAATTATACAGATCCTATTGATGGAAAGCGTTTTAAAACGTTTTTACCTTATGGTTATGGCAATCAACGTAACAATGCGTTATCTCCATCTACCCTTTCTTTAGAACGACACAGATTGTTGTGGTTATATCTAAAAAATAACACCGGTTTTTTTACAGCCAAGCATAAAGTGCTTCACTTTGCTCCTGAACAGGCTTTTTACAAACGTTTCCGAGACATGAAAAATCTGGACTATGTTACTACCGATTTAAATTCTCCTTTGGCAGATGTAAAGGCTGATATCTGTGATTTACCATTTAAGGATAACGAATTTGATGTGATTCTTTGTAACCACGTTTTAGAACATATTCCAAACGATACAAAAGCAATGCAAGAATTATATCGCGTATTAAAAAAGGGAGGATTTGGCGTTTTTCAAATTCCTCAAGATTTAAATAGAGATCATACATTTGAAGATAATAGCATCACAGACCGAAAAGAGCGTGCTAAAATTTTTGGGCAATATGACCATGTTCGTATTTATGGTCGCGATTATTTTGATAAACTTCGCTCTATAGGTTTTAAGGTTGAAGAAGTAGATTATACAAAAAGTCTTTCTAATGAAGACATTACAACGTACTGTTTAGCAAAAGGAGAAATTATTCCTGTAGTTTACAAAACTTAGTTTTCTGGAAATCCGTTAAGCGACAGTGTTTCTAATTCGTGCTTATCATTCTCAAAAATCAAGAAAACCTTATATTCAGGGTGGCTTTTTAAAAACTCTTTAGCACCATCAAGTCCCATAGCTTTAAAAGCGGTTGCATAACCATCGGCAGTCATACAATTTGACGCTATCACCGAAATACTCAATAAATTGGTTTTACTTGGATAGCCCGTTCTCGTGTCTATAATATGCGAATAGCGATTGCCTTCTTTATCCAGTTTAAATTTACGGTACGTTCCAGAAGTTGCCATGGCTTCATTTTTTAATGAAATAGCTTTCACGATAGACTGGGTTCCATCAAAATGAGGCATTTCTACACCCACCTTCCATTCTTTATTCTTCTCCTTATTTGTACCTTTTGTTCTAATTTCACCTCCAATTTCAACAATGTAATTTTCAATACCCTGACTTTCTAAAAAGTCTGAAATCACATCCACACCATAGCCTTTAGCAATGGCATTAAAATCAATAAAGGTGTTTGGGTTTTGTTTTATTATGGTGTTCCCCACCCTATTCACCTTATTTAATCCAACCGATAGCATTAAACTATCGATTTTAAGACTATCTAAATTAACAATATTCCCTTCTGGACCAAAGTCCCAGGCATTTACCAGATTGCCAATAGTAGGGTCAAAGAAACCATTAGTTTGTGTATAGATTTCTTTAGATGCATCAAAAACTTTTCCAAAATGACCATCAATTTGATTCGATTCGTTCCTGTTGATTTTTGAAATATCAGAATTTGTTTGGTAGGTGGACATTGATTTATTGACAACATAAAACAAACTATCAATTTTATGCTGCAAGTCAACCGCTTTTTTAGAATAATATTGAATATGATAAGATGTACCAAAAACAGGACCTGAAAGCATTGTGTATTTTGGTTCCTGTTTGCAGGAAAGAAATAATAAAACAACTAATAAAACCAATAGGCTTCTATTAAACGCAACCAAATAGTTGCTCTTTATTCTTGGTTCTTGCATCTATATTCTTAATTAAGATTGGTTTCTAACACTTGAATGCCATTATATGCAATGAGATACTCTTCATTTAAATATATGGGTAGGCTCTCGTCCTTTTTATTTCCTAAACCAACACCAGCATACAACACTTTAGCATCTTGTTCTCTGGCATGCCTTTTAAACGATTCCATCCAGACAACATCGAAATTATTTGGGTTTTCCGGTAATATCACGGCTCTTACAATAACAAAATAGTACTGTTTATTTTTATCAATACAGATAAACTGCGGATGCTTTTTAAGCTTACTGTTCACAGCGATAAACTCAAAGCCGCGTTGTTCCAATTCTTTCCCAACATGGTTCATGGCCAAATTATGTAATTCCTGCTTTGTAAGCGCTTTACTCATGAGGCAAAATTAATATTAATAATTTTCAATCACTAACTTTAAAAATTGTTTAACTTTAAAACAAATCTGTAACTGTATATAAATAACTTATACAGATGCTATAACCAACCCAAACCTAACTGTTAGCTTTATTTACTTACAACTGTAAGTATATGATTAAATTGTTTAGAGGTATTCGCCAAAATCTTCTTAATGAGGGCAAAACCACTAAGTATCTAAAATACGCCATTGGCGAAATTAAATCCACCATGGATTGGCTTTACCCAGACCATGAAGTCGTCTCAAATAATGCTGTAAGACTTAGACAAAGTTATGAAGTGCGATTAAAGGATGCTACATTTTGTAACGGCCTATCACTTGCGGCTGGAAACAATCTTTATTTGGTAGATGAATATAACAAGATGATATCCATTATTAATAAACTTAATTGAAAATGAAATAACATTAGCAAATGATAAAACCCTTCCTAAAGAATAACAAAAAAGCTTTTACCAAAAGAACAAGTTTTTAAGCTTGTCTATAAAGTGAAAAAACAAATATTAATCTATTCAAATATTATGAAATCTGAAACAAACAAATGGACAAAAACAGAGCTGCAAACCTATATTTTGCTACTCTGTGCAAATGCCGATTCGGTTGAATCCAAAAAAGAGATCAAATTAATAAAATCTAAAGTAGAAAAGAAGACTTTTAAAACAATATATAAAGAATTCATTAAAGACACTGAAGAAGAGCGTTTTCAAAAAATAGATGAGACCATCCATTTACATGAGTATAGCAATACTGAACTTGCAACGTTTCGAAAAGAAATCAATGAAGTGTTCTTTGTTGACAATGAGTTTGCGATGATGGAAAGCAACCTAAACAGGATATTAGACAATATACTATATTAAAAGCTGTAAAATGTTTTTAGTACAAATTGCCGCTAAAAACATCTACCCTATTAAATAAAAGTAAAGTTATATATCGTAACACCCGTAAAACATCACTTAAAGAAAGCAAAACCACCAACCAACTAAAATACGCCATTGGGGAAATCATCCTCGTTGTTATCATTCAAAAATATAACCTATATTTAAAAACCATCTCACATCATTCCCCTCTTGAGAGGGGTTAGGGGTGGGCAAAACCATGAGAAAAATAATACCATACAATCCAGGCCTATTGCCATTTGCCACAAAATTGCGCAATGACATGACACTGGGAGAAATTGCACTTTGGCGAGAAATAAAAGGTAAAAAACTTGGTATTAGATTTAGCAGACAAATACGTATCGACCAATATATTATAGATTTTTATTGCAAAGCCTTGCAACTAGCCATAGAAATAGATGGTTCCATTCATTTTGTGGAAGGGCACCAAGTGAAAGATGCCATTCGTCAAAATCGTTTGGAATCTCTAGGTGTGAAGTTTATCCGCTTTAATGATTCGGACGTAAAGGATAATTTAAGTTGGGTATTGGATGAAATAGAAAAACCATTAAAAACATTAAAAACCCACCCCTAACCCCTCCCAAGAGGGAAAAAACAGAACGCTATGATAAAACTCTTTAAAAACATCCGTAAAAACCTTCTCGTTGAAGGCAAAACCACCAACTACCTCAAATACGCCATTGGTGAAATTATCCTCGTAGTTATCGGTATTTTGATTGCCTTAAGCATTAACAACCAAAACGATGCGCGAAAACAACGCAGCAAAGAGTTGCATTATCTGGCAAACATCAAATCAGATTTAATTATCAATAATAAAGAGCTAGATAAATACACGCAGACCAGAACCATGTATATAGCAAATGCAAACCATATTTTGGAGAATTTTGAAGGCAAACCCATTACCAATTTGTCAGATTTTAATGCCCTATGTGTACCAATCTATGGTTGGAAACGATTTTATCAAACAGACAACACCTATCAAGAACTTACCAACTCTGGAAACCTTGCCTTAATTAGTAACGACTCTATAAAGAACACGCTCCTCAACATCGATACCCACTATAAGATTTTAAAAGCCGAAGAAGACCACTTTAGGTTTGATACCGAAAATCTTATCTATCAACCCTTATATGCTTTAATGGACTTAAATCCTTTAGTGAACAATTATGCATATCGCGTTAGCAATGGTCAATCGGGCAAAAACACACCACTTTCAAAAGTGAGATTTGATGAATTTCTTAAAAATTCAAAACTTAAAAATGGGTTTGTCATGGCAGTAATGGAATTTGATATAATGAACGGAATGATGAATGATATGAAAGAAATGTCTGAAAATCTCATCAAAATCATCGATAGTGAATTAAAAAAATAAATAAATCGGCCAATTATAACAAATCTCTTTTAATAATGTAAGAAAATACAAAGCAATTTTATTAAATTTAGGACCTCCCCCTATCTTTTAAAAAACCATAGTACAAAAAATTTATCATGATTGAACAAATTATGGCTCATTATAATCGTAGCATACTAATATTATGATACAATACAATTTTTTAAATATATTTTGAAAGACAATGAAATTATCAAAAAAACTGGAAGCTGAAGTCACCAAAATATATGACACTTGGTTGAACAGCTATTTAAACGGCGATGTTAAAACATATGGTTTTTATTTAGATGATGACTATCATTTTATCGGTTCAACTAATAATGAAGAATTTTTAAACAGAAAAAATGCCACTAAATTTTTTGAAAAAACAGCCGATCAACTCGCTGGAAAAACGGACATAAAAAACAGGGTAAGGACGATTGAGCATTTAGACGGACTTGTTTTTATTACTGAAGTCTTCGATGCCTGGTTCTTGACAGAAACTAAATGGACGTATTACGGCCGATTTAGATTCACCTCTGTATTAAGCAATAAAAAAGCAGGATGGCATTTTATTTATCAGCATTTCTCTATGCCAGATTCTAAAGCAGAAGATGGAGAAACATTAGGCACAGAACAAGTCACTAAAGAAAATCAAGAACTAAAAGATGCTATAAAACGCCGCACATTAGAACTGGAACAAAAAAACCACGAACTTGAAATTGAAGCCTCAATGGAAAGAGTTCGTGCCAGAAGTTTGACGATGCAATCCAGTGATGAACTGGTTGAAGCGTCGGATGTCATGTTTATGGAATTGGAAAAATTAGCCATTAATACACTGCGCATTGGTATTTGCACAATTAATGGAAAAACTGGAGCTGCAGAAATATGGTCACGATCAGAAAATAAAAACCAAAAAGAGACTAAAATTTTAGGCGTTGTTCCAAAAGGCACACACCCTGTTTTTGATAACATGGTTAAAGCCTGGAAAGCAAAACAACCTTTTTTCACAAACACACGAAAAGGTAAAGCTGTCGAAACCTATTACAAAACACTTGCTCCTCACCTATCCTATCCTTTACCGGAACACTTTAATAAAGAAGAAACAATCACAACCTTCTTTTTTAAAGAAGGATCAATTAACGTCGTTTCTTTAAAACCATTAGAAGAACGTGAATGTCAAATCATGTTGCGTTTTGCCAAGGTCTTTGGGCAAATATACCAACGTTTCCTCGATTTACAAAAAGCCGAAGCACAGGCCAAAGAAGCAGAGATTGAATTGGCTCTAGAACGCGTAAGAGCCAGAACCATGGCGATGCAGCATAGCGATGAACTCGCTGAAGCATCTTTTTTGTTAGATCAACAAGTAAGAGCGCTAGGGATTAAAACTTGGGGCTGTGCCTTCAATATTTACGGAGAAAAAGAATCCACAGAATGGTTTGGAAACGAAGCTGGTGTACTGCACACATATACAGTTCCAAGAGCAGGCATATTTAAGGAATATTACCAAAAAGGCCAGAATGGTGAATCATTGCTCATAAAGGAGTTTTCAGGTGACGCATGTGTGGCGCATTATGAATATATGAGCTCACTTCCAGTTATAGGTGATGTGCTGAAAAAATTGAAGGAAACAAATGATGGCTTCCCAACCTATCAAATAGATCATGTGGTCTATTTTAAATATGGCTATCTGTTATTTATTACACGGGAATCAGTACCAGATGCACATGATATTTTTATACGTTTCGCCAAAGTGTTCGAGCAAACCTATACCCGCTTCCTCGATCTTCAAAAAGCCGAAGCACAGGCCAAAGAATCAGAAATTGAACTAGCATTAGAACGAGTTAGAGCACGAACCATGGCTATGCAACAAAGTCACGAGCTTAAAGACGTTATTCAAGAAGTCTATAACCAATTTATACATCTAAAAATCAATATTGAACATACCGGTTTTATTCTCGATTACAAAGCAACCGACGATATGCACATTTGGCTAGCGGATAGTCACGAAGTCCCCTCAGAAGTTACCATTCCATATTTTGATTGTATCCCTAATAAAAGTTATGTGGAAGCAAAACGAAAAGGCGCAAACTTCTATACTAACTTATTGGATTTTAAAGAAAAAAATAAATTTTATAAAGCCCTATTCAAGTTTATTCCAGACTTGCCACAGGAAACAATTGACTATTATTTCAGTTGTCCAGGTTTAGCCATATCCACTGTATTATTGGAGAATGTTGGACTCTATATCGAGAATTTTTCGGGTATTCCATTTTCAGAGGACGATAACAAAACACTGATGCGTTTTGGAAAGGTATTTCAGCAAACCTACACACGTTTTCTCGATTTACAAAAATCTGAAGCACAAGCAAGGGAAGCGCAAATAGAATTAGGTCTGGAACGTGTTAGAGCAAGAGCCATGGCAATGCAAAAGTCTGACGAGTTATCAGAATTGGTAAGTACTGTCAGGATTGAATTGACCAAACTTGATTTTTCATTACAAATGTGCATTATCAATATTATTAATGAAAAAGACAATTCAAACATGGTTTGGGCTACTAATCCTAACGAAGGTATTCCAGACTCCTATTACATGAAGTTTGAAGATTATCCTTTTCATCATGCCATGATGAAAGCCTATAAAGAACAAAAAACAAAATACGTTTATACCATCGAAGGTGAAGAAAAATTGATTTACGATGACTATTTGTTTGGTAAAACAGAATTTAAAAAGTTTCCTAAAAAGGATCAAAAGGCATTTAGAGAGTTAAACAAATATATTTGTTCGTTTACATTTAGCAATTTTGGTGGATTACAGACTGTAGCTTCCGAAGCTCTAACAGATGAGAGTCTTGATATTCTAGCGCGTTTCGGAAAAGTTTTTGACCTTACATATACTCGTTTTCGTGACCTAGAAAAAGCTGAAGCCCAAACTAGAGAAGCACAGATTGAAATGGCTTTAGAAAAAGTACGTAGCCGAACTATGGCAATGCAACATAGTAAGGAACTGCCAGAAGCAGCCAATGTGCTGTTCACAGAAGTACAAAATTTAGGCATACCAGCGTGGAGCTGTGGTTACAATATACTTTCAGAAGATAAAAAATCGAGCACCTGTATTATGAGCAGTGAAGGTGAAATACAATCGCCATTTGTACTTCCATTAACCAAACATAAGAGTCTAAAACCTTGGCACAAGGCTATTTTGAACAATGAAGATTTCTTTGCGTATGAACAAGGCGGAAATGCTCTTGTCGAGCATTACGCTTATATGGAAAGCTTGCCTGAACTTAAAGAAACGTTCCAACAATTTAAGGATGCCGACATTCCCTTACCAACCTTTCAAGTGAACCACTTGGCAAGATTCACCAATGGATTCCTGTTGTTCATTACTTATGAACGCGTGCCTGAAGCCCACGACATCTTCCAAAGGTTTGCAAAAGTATTCGAGCAAACCTATTCACGTTTCCTCGACCTTCAAAAAGCAGAAGCACAAGCCAGAGAAGCACAGATTGAGGCAGCTTTGGAACGTGTACGCTCCAGAAGTATGGCCATGCATAAAAGCGAAGATTTGCTAGAAGTTATTAATGTGGTGTCCGAACAATTGCAACAATTAGATATAAAATTTCATAATGTTAGTTTTGGTATTAATGATGCCAATAAAGATTATAGGTTTTGGTTGGCATCTCCACAACAGCTTTATCCATTCAGACTGGAAATTCCTTATTTGGATAACGCCATGCCCAATCGCGTACATGAAGCCCAAAAAAATAGGGTCTCCTTTTTTACCGATATCCTAACCAAAGAAGAAAGCGATGCTTGGCACTACCACATGCTTGAACATTCTGGATCTGTTGATTTTCATGAAAACACCAAAAAATTTATTTTCAACAGTCCTGGATATGCAAGATCTACAGTATTAATGCAATCGATTTTTCTAACTATTGGTAACTATGCGCTTATTCCCTATTCGGAAGAAGAAAATGACATATTTAGACGTTTTGCCAAAGTCTTTGAGCAATCTTACACACGCTTCCTAGACCTTCAAAAAGCCGAAGCGCAAGCTAGAGAAGCGCAGATTGAAGCGGCTTTAGAACGCGTACGTTCTAGAAGCATGGCCATGCATAATAGTGAAGAACTCTTAGATGTAATCTCGGTGGTTTCTGAACAATTGCAACAATTGGACTTTAAATTTGTTCATGTAAGTTTTGCCAATAACGATATTGGAGAGGATTATAAATTTTGGACTTCCTCTAAGGGCATGTCCAAACCTATGAGATTTAATGTACCTTACTTGGATATCGCAATGTTCAATAATTTGAAAGAAGCTCAAGAAAAATCTGGTTCTTTTTATACTGATATTCTAACTAAAGAAGAACATAATCAATGGCATAACCATTTGCTCAAACATGGTGGATCTAATGTGTTTTCAAAAGAGGAAAATGAGTTCATATTGAGCAGAGGAATGGCTCGGTCTATTTCCATCAATCCCAATATCATATTGATTCTTGCAAACTTTGCATCAATTCCTTATTCAAACGATGAAAACAAAATAATAGAACGTTTTGGACAGGTTTTCGATCAATCTTACACACGTTTCCTCGACCTTCAAAAAGCCGAAAAACAAGCTAAAGAAGCACAGATAGAAGCTTCGTTGGAACGGGTAAGAAGCAGAACAATGGCCATGCAGAATTCTGATGAGCTTGCAGAAACCTCTGTGGTGGTTTTCAAACAACTGATGCATCTTGGAATAGAACCCAACCGCCTTTATATTGGTATTATAAAAGATGCAAATGGTACAGCAGAATTCTGGATTACAGATGAAGACGGAACCAAGATTAGTACTGGTTTTTCTGGTAACCTTAATGAAAATGTCTCCTTTGCCAAAATACTTATAGGATGGAAAAAGAAAAAAAAATCCATAACAATTGATATACAAGGGAATGAGCTGCGTGATTATTTTAAATATCTTACCGAAATAAATGTTCCCTTCAAAGGAGGTCTATCACAAAAACGACGAATCCAAAATATCTCTTATTTTTCTCAAGGGTTTATTGGCATGGCCTCACCCGATGAACAACCTGAAGAAACAACCATGTTGCTGGAACGCTTTGCTGCCGTATTTAATTTAACTTATACCCGTTTTAACGACTTAAAAATAGCTGAAGCGCATGCTTTACAAGCGGAAGAAGATTTAATAAAACTGCAAACAGAAAAGAAAAGAGCCGAAGAGGCATTGACCGAATTAAAAGCAACGCAATCTCAACTAATACAATCTGAAAAAATGGCGAGTTTGGGTGAACTAACGGCTGGCATTGCACATGAAATTCAGAATCCTTTAAACTTTGTCAATAATTTCTCCGAAGTGAGTAAAGAATTGCTGGACGAAATGAAAGAAGAACTTAATAACGGTAATATAGAAGATGCCATAGGGATCATGCTTGATGTGATTCAGAATTTGGAAAAAATAAACCATCATGGTAAACGTGCCGATGGTATTGTAAAAGGGATGCTACAACATTCCAGAAGCAGTTCGGGCACCAAAGAACCCACCGACATCAATGCACTGTGTGACGAATATCTACGATTGGCCTATCACGGGTTACGTGCCAAAGACAAATCGTTTAATGCCGATTTTAAAACAGACTTAGACGAATCGCTTAAAAAAATAAATGTGATTCCCCAAGATATGGGGCGTGTAATTCTTAACTTAATCACCAATGCCTTTTATGCCGTGAATGAAAAGAAACTATCAAATAACGACCATTACAAACCCTCGGTTTCTGTAAGTACGTTAAAGAAAAAAAATGCCATTGAAATACGTGTTAAAGATAATGGCAACGGAATCCCACAAAAAGTTTTGGACAAAATATTCCAACCGTTTTTTACCACCAAGCCCACTGGCCAAGGTACTGGCTTAGGGCTCTCGTTAAGCTATGATATTATTAAGACTCACGGCGGCGAATTAAAAGTGGAAACCAAAGAAGGTGAAGGAACGGAATTTATTGTGGTGTTGCCTATAGAAAAATGAACAAAAAATAATATTTAGCAGATAATAAAGAGAAAAGTAAGAGACCCCCCTTTTTTCTTATATTACACATAACAAAATT
>TARA_R110001592_G_scaffold255416_3_pt1 | contig 11808 bp, 24 predicted proteins | sample TARA_R110001592 | Tara Oceans TARA_R110001592 (sample SAMEA4398387) | marine metagenome | biome: Polar Biome; feature: [SRF] surface water layer (ENVO:00010504); material: water (ENVO:00002006), including particulate matter (ENVO:01000060) such as... | depth 5 m | reverse complement strand
CATTTAAAAGATATTATGTTGTTTTTAATAATAAATTCTTGGCTGCAAGATGTGCAGGAAACTATGTCATTAGGTCTGTGCTGTATGTGATTAGACAGGCAGTTAGGACATAGTGAACTCTTGTATATATTAAGTTGATTTAATTCAACATAATGCTGAAGGTATTCTTCATGAGTACCTTCCCAATTATCTTCACGCATTTGCATGAATACTTCTTTCATTCTACCCATTGATATATCTTATTTTAGTTTTATCAAATTCTTCAAGTGCATTAGACACCCAAGTTTCATCTATTGTATTCTTGTAGCATAGTATATGGCATATTGCAGTATTATCAGGATTTAGTCTGAGTAGCCTACCAATTCTTTGCGCAGCTTTACGCTCATTGCCATAAGAATGCAGTATTATTCCTTGCTTTAGTTCTGGTATACTTATACCTTCACTGAGCTGTAGAACGCAGCTTAATTCAAGGATTTTACTATTTGAAAATAATTCTAAGTTTTCATTAGACATTTTGTTTTTGCTATGGTAACTATGAGAGCACAATCTATCTGCTTGTTCAATAGTATTGGCAAATACAATACATTTAGAATCTATGTTTCTTAAAATCTTAGTAGTATATACTTCTTTAGTTTTATAGGACATCATAGATTTCATTCTCATAATCCTACACATCTGTTTTCTCTTGTGGTTATTTGCATTTTCAATATTGCTGCAATGCCATTCATAGTCTTTGGTTTCTGATGTATACCAATGCCCTCCTTTTTTTTTGTTTTTTCTAATCTCTTTATTGTCAGACAACTCTAACATGTGTATATATATAATGTAGTCATTAAGTATTTTTGCAGATGTAGCATCATCTACAGAGAATCTATAAACTATAGGGCAATATTTATTTACCATATAATATTTTTCACCAATGTCATCTTTAGGTGGTGTTCCGGTAAGACCTAATATATATCCTTGATAGCTTTCAAGAAAATCCATATGTTTCATTTTTAAATTATGGCATTCATCAAGAACTATGACATCATAATCATCTGGATTTTTTTTATTTAGAGACAAGTATGTAACAAACTCTAGCTCAATGTCAATGTTTATTTTAACTATTTCATCACGCCAGGAATCTATAATAGATTTTTTAGGCACAACAATTAAGTTTCTGCCTTTATTATAAATATACTTCAAGCCAAGTCTGGTTTTTCCTACACCCATAGATATAGCAACACCACATTGCTTGTGTTTTTCAATTTCTATAAGTGCCTCGTTCTGCACTAAATTTTTTAAATTCATTATAAATTTTTTAACTCATCAAGAAATGATTCCAAAAATTTCTGTTCATCTACATGAACCTTATATCTTTTATACAAGTCATACATATGCTGAGTAGTACAAAATACAAGTTCTTTATATGAAAATGTTTTTTGTACTAAGTCATATACATTACTTAGTTTACAGTCTTTCTTAAGAATTTCTTTCAAAACAACTTTAACTTTGTCTTCTAATATCTGATGCTCATCATCATTCATATCAATGGCATCAGTAAACTTACTCTTATCGTGGTTGATCATTCTATTCTATTTTTAGAGAAGCCTAATTCTTTAGACTCTTCTGGGTTATTTTCTATCCAATTGTGACAAGATCTACATACTGCTAACCAGTTGGAAGTATCAAGCATGTTATCTCCTATTCTTCCTTTCATATGGTGTACATCAGTAGCTCTTAATGTGCAGTCATTTAATCTAGCTTCACACATTTTTTCAGATAGAAATTTTATTCTTAATTTTTTATACTTACTCATCTGTGATGATTTATAAAGTCATATTCAGTATCAAACACTATTTCATTTTGATCTGACAAACACTTTCTTTCTTTATGATTTAACAGTCTATAAAAACCACTGTCTTCTTCTTTCATAATCATGAAACCTGCGCATTGTTTTCTTGGACCGCTACCTGGTTCACCAGTCTTATGGCAAGTAAAGCTATTTGCATTAGCAATTTCTTCTGCTCTATCTGCACCAAGCCATCCTTTAAGAGTATCTTTTCTAAAAGGACAATTAACACAGGGCTTTTTTATCATTGGTATTTTCATTACATTAAGTTTTCATCAGCCATAGATGTATATCCTTCATCAAATATAATAAGATGATCAAGTACTTTTATATCAAGTAACTTAAGACCTTCTTTTATTTTCTTTGTTATAGCTATATCTGCTTTGCTTGGCTCAGGATTTCCACTTGGATGATTGTGAGCTAGTATAATTGCAGGGCATAAGCTATCAATAGCATACTTAGCTATAATTTTTGTATCAACAACGGTTCCTGCTATACCACCTTGACTTATCTTTGCGTAGCCAACAGTTTCATTTGCTTGATTCAATAATAAAATAAAAAATGATTCATATATAAGCATATCATCATGCCAGAAATTCTTGACGTAATTATATACGTGTACACTTTCTGTAATTTTTTTAACAGGGAACTCAGAGTTGGTTTTATCAACTCTAAGTTCCATTTTGCTACAGTAATTCATCAAATATATCTAAGTTAAATGCTTCAATAATATTTTTAAGTTTCTGTGCATAACATACTTCAGTCATGCAGCTGGTTGCATATACATAGTTACCTGCATCTACAAACTTTTTAGATTCTTTGGCATTAATAGCACCACATAATGCATTAAGCCAAGAGTCCAAGTCAGATTTACCTTTACACCTAGGATAGTAAAGTCTCATCAATACATTTCTTGTATGATGTCTTAAACTAAACCAGGTAGATTTATATTTTGTAAACCTATCTGTAGGAGAATCATCAGCTGCTACTATATAAGCCAGTGGATTTGATCCTCTGTATTTGTGACCAAAATAATTGTTACCTACTACTGCAAGTTTACTTAATCCAAAGTTTGTCTCTATAATTGCTTGAGCTACAATAAGAGATGGTGGTATTTCAGAAAAAGTTTCATGTTCTTTTACAGCAGACTTAAGCATTTCATCTATGAAAGATTTTATGTGTAGCTGCTTCCAAGTTTTGAATCTAGTAAGTAAAAGTTTTTTTTTAGCATTGTTGATAGGCATATTCTTTATATGCTTACCATGCCACTCACCAGAAGTCATCCAGTATCTATCTTTAGGCAGACCTAAAGAATTGTATTCAGCATTCTTAACTTTGTCTGTTCTACCTGCATATACATCTGAAACATATTCATCTTTATGAATAGCTTCTTTGTTATAAGTGTACTTAATAGATACAGCCTTAGCTTTTTTTTCAACCGGTTTAACTTTATCATTGTCTCTTTTTATAGAGAATAATAATATGATAATAATTAAGCCTAATACAAGTATGTACCAGGTCTTTAACATATTTTTCAACTCGTTCATAATTATAATTTTATTAATCTTCATGTGTATTATTAATATGTTCTAATACAATATCATAAAGCTTATTATTAAATAGTAAAGATTTAACTATCTCTTTTTCTTTACTTGTTATAGTATCATCTTCTAACGTGATGTCACTTATTTCTATACCTCCTTCTTCAGGATCAAGTAAAGTACTTGACCTATATGGTAGGTTCATATAATCTACTACAAAAGAGACAGATTCATCTATCTCTTTTATGTAGATACTTATTTTTACTTGATGCTTAAAAAGTTGCATGGTAATAGTTTTTTCTTTATAAACAAAAGTATTAAATCATCATAGTTTATACCTAAGTCCTTTAGTGTGCAGTCATTATAAATGTCTTTGTCTGTACTATCTACTGGTATATCTAGTATAAACTTAACATATTTACTTTTAAATAAAGAAAATATTTCGTTTGCATATACTGATGTTACTTGTTGTTTGAAATTATTAATTACATGCTGTCCTTTTGACCACAAGTATTTGATTTCTTTCTTTTTTTCCCAACTCATACTACTGACTTGATGCTTACTGTATGCACCAAAGCCGTGCAACACTGTCTTAAATAGCAGGTGTTGTTTGGAATTAAGTTTCATGTATGTAAATTCTTTTACACCGTGGAGTTGATACGTTGATAACAATCCATAGTACATATATCTTTCTTCTCTTTTAGATATTTCACTCAATGAAACTTGCTTTTCTATTTGATTTTTCTGATCTTTACTAAGCATAATAGAATAATTTAAGGATTTAGGGCAGACAATATCGTCTGCCCTTTGTTGTTTATAATTCAAATAAATATTCTTCTTCTTCTTCTTCTTCTTCTTCCTCCTCTACATAGATCTCTTCTACTGACTCATCAACTACATCTTCTTCAACTATTACTTCCGGGATTATAATTTCTTCAGTCTCTTCAACTACTTCTTCATTAGACTCTGAATTATTAATTGTTTCTTCTTTAGTTTCATTCTGGTCAGGAACTAGCATAACAGAATCACCACCACCAATAACCTTACTGCCAACACCATCTAATATATCCATGATAGATGTCTGCACTGATTTAGTTTTTGTAGGAGTTTTAACAATTTTCTTTTCAGGTATTACAATCTTAGTTTTTTCAGAGCTTACTGTTTGAATGAGTATATCCTCTTTTAGTCCTGTAGGATCCCAAATGGTATCTCTATATATAGGATTGCCTTCTGAATCTGTCATTACTTCTCCGCTTACATAGTTTATTTTCAGATTACGTTCAGGACTTTTTGGATTTATAGCACTTGTTTTCTCTATGATAATAATATTGCCACTTATTTTTTGGCCTGGAGAAAAGTTTAAAACTTTTAAGTCATCTATTTTTCCTTTAATTAATGCTATATAGTTTGATGATTTTAAAAAACCTGAATCATCTACTCTCATTCTTGTTTGAGATATTTTTATGTAACCAAACTCTGGATTTTTTGATTGGATTATTACATTTCCGTTGTTGTCTGCTACTACATTTACTGTTGATTTCATTGTATTAATTTTTAATTGTTAAATAATTGTGTCATCTAATCTTTCAACTGTTACTTGATAATCTTTTTGAATAATCTCATTGCCATTTATATCACATCCGATATAGTACACATTTAAGCTATCATAAATACTATCAAAATTAACTATTGCTTTTATATAGATATTCCCATTCAGCGTCTCAGCAAAGCCATGATCTATGCAATGGTTTATATCAAATAGGTTGTCACGTAATCTATATGATTCAAATCTTACATATACAATATCACCCTTCTTGTATTCTTTAACTTCTGTAATTTCAAGGGCAATGCCTGCTATGTAATTCAATTTTGTTTCATATATATTAGATGCTGTTTGAGATAGTACAGCTCTAAATAAATCGTCAGACATTTTAAGTCTTAACTTGCAAATAAGTTCTACAAATATTTTGTTAGTCATTGCAAAAAAAGTATATGTTATGTTTTCTTCTTGAAAACTTTTGAATTATTTTATTATTATATTTATACAGTGTGTAGTTATTTATTCTATACACAGATTTATCTTCAAATTTTTTCTTGTGTTTTATTTTAAACTGATACTCAAAGCTATCTGTTTGTATGTACACATACTTATCTTCAAATATAAATTTAAGGCTACAATCAAATTCTTCTATGTAGTTGTTCTCTACAGTTTGATAGTAGCATACGGGTTGCCCCATCAATAAAATTGGAAACAGCAATAATAATATCATTTCATAATAGTTTTTTGAGGTAAATAAATAATTGCTTGGATATATTCTTTGACTTCTTTTCCATGGTAAATCAATATAGTTTTTGGTTTCCTAATAATGATATCAGTTTTATTATTTTCTATCTTAGTATCTATATGATACCTTTTCTTAATATAATCCTGTAATTTTACAGGAGCATCATTACTATATTTAACTTCAATAAATATCCTACTGGACGTTGTTCTCTGTATTATATAGCTACCATCGCAGTGTATTTTTACTACATCTGTAGTTGCTATAGTTTTTGTAAGAACATTAGTAAATAAAAATGGAATTATAAATAGTAAATTCATTTGCGTTTCAAGTTAGTAATTGAATAATATTTTTCTATAAGCTGATTGTATTTGCCAGCATTAAAAAGAGAATGAGGATTATCCCCACTCTCTTTTACATCTTGTTCTAGTGTAGCTATAATATCTTCTTGCAGTTGTAATAAACCTGCAAGAATCTTAGCTGTTTCAGGATTCATGTTCATCCTCCCATCTGTCATCTACATAAGGATCGCAATTATGCGGATCTATATGACTATCTAAATAACTTTCTACCTGCATGCATGCCATATCACCATTAAGATGTGTCATTGCATGTAAAGCAGCTTCAACAGGTGTATGAAACTTTACTTCCTTAACTTTTTTTGCAGAATTTACCTCTTGCATATGCACTTTCCTACCTTTTAGTATAAGCTCAAGAGTTAGATGCCCTCCATACTTGCGCATAAGAAAGTTTAATACATGAGCTACGTGCTCTTCTTCCATGTCCTTTACTTTCATAGGACCATTTTTTGATTTCCAAATCATAAGAATTTTTTTTTTAAAGATTTATAGTTCTTTCTGTCATAGACAGTATTCATTTCTGAAACACTACAGTTGTAGTAGAACCACTGAAATAATAAAAACTAACCACATTCCCATGCTGTTATAGTACCGAAGATATTCAGCTTTGGAATGCTCATTATCTACAATCTTACTGAAATGTTCTTCTAATACAAACTCTACAGGTTTTTCAGATATTTCTCTAAGGATTTTCTTAGCCTCAGTACCTGTGTTAATGTGATAGTAATCTACGTTTTTGATAGTTCCTAAATACATAATTGATAAGTTTTAAATGTTTAAAATAATAATTTAACTTCTTTATACCCGGTAGAAAATCTTTCATCCGGGTATTTATTCTTATAAAAATTATACATAAAGTCTATTACCTCTTTATGAACATCTTGATGTACAAGATCATCAATCTGTCCTTCTTTCTCACATCGTGCGTGAGTCCATAACTGATACATAATATTTAGTTTTAGTTTTAAAAATTTATCCTGCTGTATAATCAGATCGTATTACACCCTTTGGTTTCATAGTTGAGCCAATACATTCTACTTCAAGTTTATCTATATCTTTAAAGAAAACCCAACTAATTTCACTTGGAGGTATAAACTCATTACCGTCCTTTTGTAAAATATACCAATAACCTTTTTCTTTGTTATGTTTTATATGCCTATTAGGATGTATTCTTCTGGCATTATATTCAGACTCAGCTGATACAACCATAGAACTATATGTTCCCCAAACATTATTAGTTTTGTTTTTCACTAAATAAAGATTCATAATTTCTAATTTAAAGATGCGTGATTTAATAGAGTATAGCTTCTAAATTTTTCTATACCTCTTGAACTTATTATATAGTAGATGCCCCTGTTTGTGATCTTATATGTATCTAACTCACACTTGGTTTTGCAATCCTTTATATGGTTGCCGTTTATGTCTGTGATGATAGCATATAGATTACTACAATAGTATCTACTGCGTTGAACATTTAGTCTTTTCATTGAACAACATTTTTATAAAACTCTTGAAAATGTTTTTTTTCTATAGGTGATACAACTAACGTGTTATCAAAGTCAACCTCATACCATAGTATATCAACAGAGAAGTACTCACATAAACAATCCAGGTAACTCATAAGATTACTACCTTGAAAGTAGTGGTTGTACACACCATTGTACTCTACAAATACTAAGTTAGCAGGAATTCTGTGACGCATTACCTCGTTAATATTACATCCCCAATAATGCAGGACCATTTTATCCTTTAACATTTTTATCTGCTTCTGTAACTCATATATTTTCTTTACACTCATAATTTATTTATTTAAAAGTTTTGAATTTGCGGTTAACTAAATTAAGAAACACTCATACTATAACTACATAACATACACAACTATTCCTATATACCCATACAGTAGCTATATACATACAGCATCCAACTAGTAATTTTAAGCATTCTAACTATACTAGAATTTGCTTGATATGGTGCTCTCTTACACAATTACACACACGTTTTCACATAAATTTTGTATAAGCGTAGGAAAAGTATCTAATTCAGAACAATGTTTGGTCATCAACTGTAATAGTTTGATATAACCCCGGGAATTGTTGACACTTTGACTTGTTTGCACAAAATATTATTTGGTTTGCATGTGTAGTTTTGTAAAAGTTAAAGCACTATTTTACAGTGTTGTATACATACAGTTAATTCACAACTGTATAAGTTTTATGCAAGTAGCTATGCTCGGTGTGTGACATGAGAATTTTGCGTAGCTTTGCTCAGTTAATGCAGGGATAATAAAAAAAAGCTAGAGAGAGATTTCTCCCCCTCTAGCGTACTCAGTTACTACGCATCTGTAGCATGAGTAAATAACAACCGTCTTGCTTCCACAGCAGTTGTATATTTAATTTGGTGCTCTTTACACCATGTTTGCAACTGTGGCTTTTTTGCCAGTGTCACGTCCTTTTTGGTGAAACCCTTGCTTTTTACAGCAAAAGATGGCACATTAGGACCTTTAGAAACATCATTACCTCTGTCCTTGAAAGCATTGTATCTTTCCTGGATTGTGATAAATTTGTTTTCTTTGAGTTGAGCCTTGAATCTCTTACTCAGCTCTGGCATGTAGTTAGGGTACTGCTCTGCAAATCCTATCATGAGAGCTTCACACTGCTCATCATCTAGGCCTGCTGGCAAAACAGTATAAACTTTCTTAGTAATTTTTCTACCTTTACTATAGAAGTTTATATCTAAGGTACCTCTACTAAATACCCAGTTGTACATCGGAAAACCATTGCGGGTCATGATTGGATTTTGCTTGAATAGGTCAAACATTGGCTGAAACTTATCACTCCCGTAATTAATGTGTATCAATCCCTCATAGTTCACACCTGTATCAGTGCGTACCACAATTTCTTGAAACCCCATTGTTCCATCTTCAAGTGCGTAGTAGCTCCTTGTTTTCTTGTACTCTTTCTGCTTATAGTCTACAAAGATTCTCATCCCTGAGTCTACAAATAGTACATTCTTAACAAATACTACTCCGTCCATCTGTACTCCATTTTGATTGCTCATAATGTTATCCTAATTCTATGTTTAGACACCCGTCTTCAGTTTGGTGTTTGGTTATAAAAAATATCTATGTCTTTTTGCTCTGTGCAGAATGTTAGAGTTCACTATGTCCGCCCACCCTATTGTAGGGCAGGCAGACTTTATGCTCAGCTGTATTAAGGATATGTGTGCTGTTGCCAGCAATTCTACTATGAAGTAGTTGTTTGTTACTTATCCTATAGTTTTAGTAGAGCTTCTATTATTGATTTAGATGCTCTTGCATTTATTTTGTGTTTCATAGCAAGCTTTTTAAGCTGTGGATTGGTGTACTTGCTAAGTGTTTGTTTGTTGTATTTAGCTGTGCTGGAAGATTCACCCTCCTCCTTGGTTTTGAATACCTGTGGCAACTCAAGGCTACCTTCCTCTTTTGCTTTGAGGTTAGCTTTATAGTCTTTGACTATGTAAGCCCAGAACTTCTTGTTGTTCTTTTTGATGTCCTCAATACAAGTGTTAAACACCTTGGTCATTGCTGCGGTTTTATTCACAGCTCTAGCATGGTAAATATTTGTTGGCTTATTATCTTTGCCAATCACTTTTTCCTCAGATATAGAAAATCCTTGTATAGGATATCCTACAGGTAATGTTGTTAGTGATTCAATTGAAGGACTACCAGCCTTCAAAGTTATTACACCATACTTTGGCTTGCTTAAGCCTTCAGTGTAAACATTAACAAATGTGGTCATCTCAACCTTGTTGCCAAGGGGGTCTGTTGTAAATGACTTGAATGTTTCAGACACTTGAAACCTGTCTGTTAGCATAAGTTTCATGTCACCAGAAGGAAACATGAATACACTCTTTATGTAAAGAATGTGCTTGTTAGTGAAAGATGGATTGTCAATTGCTGGAATTACATTATTCTTTTTCATGATTAATTTGTTATATCCTACAAACGTAGGGTTGAATAAATAGTTAAAGCAGTTTCCCTCATGCTAAGGAGAAGGTATTAAAACTTAGATGTAAACTTTTTACGCTTAAATAATTTACTCTTAGATTTAACAGGGAATGACTTGTATATCTTAGCCTTAAACTTGGGACTGAAATCATAAGAGTCATTCTTTGATTGATAAATCCAGTATTCATGTGTTTCTTCTATAGGAAAGAAGCTTCTGGATTCTCCAGACTTAGGGTTCTTAAGAATAAACTTTTTCCCATGTGAAGGGAAAGGATATCTCATGCCCTTAATATGCTCAGGTATCTCAGCGAAGAGCATATGCTCCCTTGCATAGAAAGTATTTGTTCCTGTTTCCCATAGAAAGCTATCTGTTAGATATGTGAACATAACTTTCCTGTTAGTTTTCATAATAAACTTGTGTCTTCTACTCATCATTATATTGTTTTAATGTTGTGAAATAAAATTTTGGATATATAATACATATTTTATCAGGGTTAATATGAAATATGCATTCACCAATGTCTTGCATGTTAAACGTTGGAGAACCTATTTTAGTAGTAAAAAAATATTTCGTAATCTTTGGAATATATGGATGTTTTTCATTCATTATATTATCTAGCAAATGAAATCTTTTTTTAAAAATATCTATCCCTATGTAAGGCAACCCTGAAAGTCTTGGTTGAGTAAAGTATGTGTGAGTAACAGGTAATACATACTTCATATACTTGGGTATTATTTTATTACATTCTTCTTCTGCTTCCTCTTTTGTACATTTAAAGAAAGACATTAATGAATGCACTGCAATTTTCTTGTTAGCTTGATTTTCACTTAAGGCTAACTCTATTATTTTGCTATACATAATTAAATTGTTTTATTTAAATAAATTATTGTTGGTTTTTCAATTGATGCTTTAGTTGCGCAAATTCATGTTGCAAGGCATCTTTTTCTTTGGAAACCTTTTCAAGACATTTCTTAACCATTTCTAGTTTCCTTCCGTCAACTGTATAAGACTGCCGCCACATGTTTGCGCGTTTTTTCTCCTCTTCTAGCTTTTCTTTGTAGCTGAGAATTTTTTTATTTAATACCTGCTCTGTAAGCTTGTAAGCAGCTTTAATCTGTATAAGCTCTTCAGTTAGAGCTTCAATGATTTGTTTCAAATGCGCTTTTTTCATGATATATATTTAAGTGTTACACAAAATAGCAGAACAGTTTCCCTCATAACTGCTATTGGAGAAGGCATTATTTTTCAGTAGTAAATGCTGCATCATCGCAGCTTTTCTGTTCAAGATCCCAGTAAGATAGTTCTGATGTACAAGTGCAATTTTGTACAGTAACTTTTTCACTGATTTCTTTGCCATCCACAATATCATAATAGATTACTGTGTATGGCTTGCATTTACATTTACTCATTTATTTGATTTTGATCTGCCCAAGTCTTCATCCTGCCTTTATAGCAGTCAAGACTATAGATGCGTCTAGTAGGAAGAGTATCCCCATATATATTGATGGAGTACTCTTGAATAAAAACATCCTTACAGTCATCCCATCTGGGATCACCAAAGGATTGATAAAATGTTTTTACTGACAGTGGTGCTACTCTTGTGCTAGAGCAGCTTGTCGTTAATATCACAATGCATGCTATTGCACACACTGTGAAGAATGACATGTGTTTTTGTTTATATACTGAATACACACTAGCAATTACTATTGCTAATACAAATATTGTGTAGTCTAAAGGAGACTCTGTAAAGCTTCCTAGAAAAGAAGCAATGATTACAGAAATAATTGCTATGAAAAAAGCCATGCC
>TARA_R110001592_G_scaffold141750_1_pt1 | contig 11811 bp, 5 predicted proteins | sample TARA_R110001592 | Tara Oceans TARA_R110001592 (sample SAMEA4398387) | marine metagenome | biome: Polar Biome; feature: [SRF] surface water layer (ENVO:00010504); material: water (ENVO:00002006), including particulate matter (ENVO:01000060) such as... | depth 5 m | reverse complement strand
CAAGACACAACTAGTGTTAGATGGCCGGAAGCAGAATTGCTTAGGTATATAAATGATGCACAAAGAGAGATTGTTAATTTTAGACCCGATGCCTCTGCAACTCACGCTAATATTCAATTAATTACAGGTACGGAACAAGACCTTCCTTCTGGTGGGTTACGTTTAATTAAAGTTACTAGGAATATGTCTGGTACGGCATCTAGCTCCACCGGTGGTAGAGCTATTAGGATAGTAGACGTAGACATACTAAACACACAAGAGCCAGACTGGCATAACCCTTCTGTAAGCGGAGACGCAGCGCATACTACTATAGCTAAACACTATGTATTTGACAATGATGATCCTAGAAAGTTTTATGTATATCCAGGGGTAGCGGGTAACTCTTATGTGGAGATAGTTTATTCTGCTGCACCCACAGATTTAGGTAGCACAAGCGCAACAATAAGTGTAGATGATATATTTGGAAACGCTATTATAGATTTTGTTTTATACAGGGCATACATGAAAGACGCAGAATACGCTGGCAATGCGCAAAGAGCACAATCTCACTATCAATTATTCGGAGCTAGTATAGGACAGGGCGGGCAAGCGCAAGTTCTCCTAAGCCCAAATAATGATGGTACAGGTGTAGGAGGCTAGCTGTGGCTAGTTTTGAATCTTTATTAAGAGATGTTTTACCTTACGTACCTGGGTGCCCGGATTCTCTTGTTCAAAATCATATTAGGTCTGCTACTATAGAGTTTGCAGAACGTTCTAACGCTTATGTGTATGACTTAGACCCAATAACAACTGTTTCCGGGGTTTATGAATATGAGTTTGATGCTCCTTCAGGAACAGAGGTTCATAATATTTTATGGATGACATATGATGGGAATGATTTAGATCCTATAAGTCCCCGTAGCTTAGAGTTAAACTACCCGGATTGGAGAGATAGAACCTCTTTACCAAATGTGTATTTGCAAAAAACTCCTAGTGCTTTTTGGTTAATACCTGTTCCCCAGACCACACTTACTAACAAACTATTAGTTAGTGTTGCATTAAAACCCACAAGAACTACTGGCAATATAGATACCACTTTTTCTAACACTTATAGGGATGGCATTCTTTATGGCACTTTACATAGATTATTGCGAATACCCCAAAAAGGTTGGACAGACGCAAAAAGTGCTAATGATTACTTACAATTGTTTAACCAGGAAGTAACACAAGCCGAATTAAAAGCAAGAGGTGGAGACCTTGGGGTACCTAGAAAAGTACATTATAAAGGAGCAGGAGCTAGCCCTAGGAAAAGGTACAGAAGATATGGCAAGGAGATAGATTACTAATGGGATGGTTAAGTAGACTTACCGGCGGTAGAACAAAAGTAGACGCTGGAATTATAGAAGGTACAGACAGGTTTAAAAATATTGAAAGTAAATTTCAACAATTTAAAACTATTATCACAGACGACTTAAGGGAAACTACGGCTAATCTTAATAAAAGATTAAAGAATAGAAATACTATGGGTAACATGCTTGGAACTATGTCAGCAGATTTAGAACAAGATGTGGCAAAATCTGGTGGGGGTGGTTATTCAGCAGCAGCTGATATATCTTCAGCAGCAAATGTAGCTCGAAACGCGGTGGAAACAGCCAATAGAGCAGCAGTCGAGGGTGGAAAAGTAGAGGACTCAGCTTTACAAAACATAGCAGAAAGGACTACAGAAGCATCTATAAAGGCAAGTGGAAATGTTGTAAAGGCTCTTGGGCAAGACCAACAAACTTTTTTAACAGACCAAAAGAAAGAATTTTCAGCAAAAGAAAACAAAGCAGGCATAGCAAGAAATTTTACTGGTGGATTTTTAGGGCAAATAAGTTCAGATATAATAGGCAATGTAAACGAAGCACAACAAGTTAATAAAGAGGGAACTGGTAATAAGAACTATTCACCAGTAATGGATGGCAAAAATCCAGCGTACGCTACAAATATGTATACGGGTAAGTCATATGATCTATCAAGTGGAACGATAGATTTTACTCAGCCCTTTCTTTCACAACCTGGAAACCAAGCTTATACACAGATAATTAGTTCGGGAAATAAAACAAAAAAACTAGGGGACAGATAATGGCAGTGGATTCATCCCAAAAAACTTATGATGATATGCTTGGTAATTACTATGCAGATACTGAAGGTTTACAAGATTCCTTAGGTGAATTAAAACAGACTGTAAACACAGTTGAAGAAAGACAAGCTTATTCTAGAAAAAGAAATGAACAGGCAAAAGGTAGGGCGCAACGTAACCGTTCTAGGTATAATATAGGACTAACCGGCGCAGAAAGGCAAGAACAAGGAAGACAGCAACAGCGTGAGGGGCAATTAAATTTAGCAAACTCAGGTACAAATGCAATACGAAACGACGAACTCAGGAATTTAAGCAATATGTTTTCTCTAGAAAGGCTACAAACATCTTTGTATGACAGCGCAAACCAAAACAATTTACAGTTAGGGCAAATGTCTGCGGATAGATACTCAATGTACCAAGGAATGAGGGGTCAGGCTGATTCTTCTAGGTCTGGTTTCTTGGGTGGTATAGCTAAAATGGGCGGCGCTATACTAGGAGCAATGATCTAATGTCTAATTTACTGGGAAACATAGTATCGGTTATGGGTGGTGGAGTTAACAAGTCAGCTACTATAGATAATCAATTAAAGATAAATGAGTACAACGAAGGACTGGAACGTAAAAAAATAGAAGTAAGAGAAAACCAGAGCAACCTTTTAATGCAAGATATGGAAGAATTGATGAATGGGGCCAAAGCCTCTGACAATCCAGACGAATATGTAGCAAAATACTCATCTATGCCCAACTTCAATGCATTTGAAAATGTACTAGAGAATGGTGCTGTAGGACCTAAAGCATTTATTGCTATGTATGGAACAGAAGAAGCATATAGAAAAAATCCTGAGGTATTTGATAGTGATGTAATGAATAATGCTTTTGTAAAGGATGGAAGAGGTACAGTAAATTGGGCGCAGAGTAGAGTATCATTTGATGATAAGGGCAACATGAACCTAATACCTTTTATAACTTTAAAAGACGGAACTACCGCAGCTATGACAGTAGATGGTAGTAGGAATATAGATAATCTCAATGAAGGGGGTACCCAATTAGCTGATTCTAAATTAGATATAGAATCAGATTGGGTTAGGGCTAATAGGGCTTTTAGAGAATTTTATTCTACAGAAGGCTTAGAAGCGGGCGTTAGTGGAGATATTAATAAACGTCTAAACCTAGCGAATAAAAATACTTCTCCCATAGGGAATGCCGCCACATTCGACAATATGCTTGTAGACGAACCTATGGCGGAGTCTGACTCTTCAGAGGACCCATCCTACTCTAGCTTTAGAAAAGATTTAAAAGACCCAGAAACTGATACTAATACCGCTGTTATGATCCCGGTTTCTTCTTCTTTCACAGGTAACTCGAAAGATTACCCATTCAAATTAAAAAGAGCGATAGAAAAACATGGAGCAGAAAACGTTTTTATAGACCCTCAAGAAAAAGTAGATGTAGGGGGCAGGAGAACAGGAAATCATAATATTTACTTAAATAATGGAGACAAGCTAGGGGAAGTAAAAAGCACTAAATACAAAGGGTATTTAAAAGGTACACCACAAGGAAGACTATTAAGAAATGTAACAAGTATATTTGATACAGGCAAGGATTCTGCTATACCCCAATTTAATTCAGCCCAGAGAGGGTTTACTACAGTAAGAAAACCCCGTAATAATTCTCTTGTTACTTCTGATTTAGGTGGGGGAGATAAAACTTCAACAGGCGCAGAAACTGAGTATTTCTTTGAGAAGGGTAAGTACTACAAACAGACGTTTACCAAAGAGGACCCTAGGGGTAGCGTAGGGCAAGGAAAGAGACAAACCCTAAATCAATCCGTTAAACCTAAAATAGTCACAGGTGACATACAAGAAATAGATAAAGAAACAGCTAATTCTGTAGGATTCTACAACCCAGCAGACACAGCCGCGAATAGAAAAGAGGCTAGTACTGTTTTGGATAAAATATCAGCAAAACCAAATGCGCAGCTTGTGAATGATCTTAAAGCAGCAGCAGTAGCTGGAGATATAGATTCTTTAAAAGCTTTACTTATGCAGGGCACTACACAAAACACGCTAAGCGATGAAAACCAGAAAACTCTTTTAGGGCTTATACAAAAACGTGGGAATAATTTGTGGAGTTTTACTGATACCCAAAAAGCACAGGCGGCTCAAAATATATTTAATAGCATACCTTTAGATAAAAGAGATGACTCCGCAATACTAGAACAACTAAGTGAAATAGTACAAACAGGCAAATTATCATTTACTGATAAAAATGCGGACTTAAAAAACAAAGAAGCAACATTAACACAAAGGAAAAAAGAGTTTGATGCTACACAAGATAGCCAAGGAAGAATAAAAGTTGATGAAACTTTAAAAAATCTAGCTAACCAAGCGGGTGAGTTACTTAATGTGGACCAATATGACGCAGATGGAAACAAAATAGACTCCATAGCTTCTGCAAGGACAATATTAGATACTATGGCAACTATACAAGATGTTGTATTTGCGGGGGCGATACGCCAAGGCAAAGAAACAGATCAGATAACCAAGATGACAGCTACTACCGATCTAGTAATAACAAAACTATTAACTAAAGCAGCCGAAAATGATGGAGCTGGGTGGTGGAAATTAAAATGGGTAGAAGATACAGCACAGTATTTAGGTCTTAAAAACCGAGACCCCGCTACAATAGCTGGAGCAATTAAAGCGAATATAGTAGCGGTAGACAGAAATGGCCTTATAACATATGAAAAAAATAAGATAAGCGCTTACCAGTTCGTAGAACCAGGGACTTATCAATTGACAGGGGAACCTATTAGTGATTTTAGTCTTTCTGGAAGACCCGGACAATCCAGCAGTATAGCCTTATCTTCAGAACTACTAGATAGTGTTAGAAGAACAGCTGTTTTAAATAGCATAAAGTACGCGCAAACAAATAAAGGAGGATAACATGGCAGAAAAAATAAATTCTGCTCCTTTGCCAACAGAAAATGATATAAAAAAAGCACAGTTTGAAGCAGATAACTCTTTGCTGCTTAGCTATTTATCTAATCCCGAAGATTTAGCCAGGTTTGACGCAACACCCGAACAAAAACGTAACCCCAATACCGCGTTAGCTGGAGTAAAAGCTGGTTCAAAACAAGTAATAGGGGATTTTCAAACCTTTGGATCTATAGTAGATTACTTACAAGGCGACAATAAAGCCGCAGAAATAAACCTTTTACAGGCTCAACAGTTAGAAAACCAAGCTAACGAAATACGAGAATCCTACTCTAATTTTGATACCGCCTTTGATTCCCCTAGTGATTTTTTTGAGTATGCAGTATTCCAAGGCGGACAAGTTACTCCACAATTATTAACCTTTGTAGGGGGCGGGTACGCGAGTGCGGCTACTTATGGGTTGGGTAAAGTAGCTCTTAAGACAGGAACTAAAAAATGGGTAAAAAGTAAACTAGATAATATAGTAGCAAAACAAGCGGGAGGAGTTGCTTTATCTGCAGATGAAGCTGCAATATTAGCCCATTCCCATGCCGGTTTAAATTCTATAATAAAAAAAGGGCTCCTAGAAGAAGGATCAGAAGAAGCAATAGAAAGAGCAGCCACAAATTACGCAGCTGGAAAAGTATCAGCTGGTAATGTTTTAAAAGGTACAGACAAATGGGGTAGTAGAGCGTTTTGGGCGGGAGGACTTGCTACGGGAGAAGTAATAGGGGCGTCTCAATCTCTACAAGAGTACCAAGACATGGGAGTTAGCCTTGGTAAAAAAGAAGCAGCTTTAGCATTAGCTTATGGTTTTCCACAAGCAGCTTTAGACACTATATCTAATAAAATATTCTTTAAAGATTTTTTTGTAAACGCTCTAAAAGATGCGGGAAAAGCAACTGGGAAACAAGGTAAAAAAAGAGCCCTAGAAGCAGCTGGCGATATTCTCAAAGCTGCTGGTATATCAGCGGGGATAAATGCCGGGGTTGAAGGTGCTACAGAAGCAGGACAAGAAGCAATTCTTTTGGGACAAAGATACACGGATTTTCTTAACAAAGGTGAATATGCAGACCCTGATTATCCTAAGCAAATGGCTAAATTGCGTTTGGCGGAATCAGCACTAGTAGGGGGATTACTAGGAGCAAGCAGAGGAGCCGCAGGTGGGGTTATATCAGAAGCATATAACCTTATGCAAGAAGCAAAACCCAATGCGGATGATATACAAGCTAGGTCTCAAGAACTACAAGAACAAGGGCTACCTTTAGAAGAACGCAAGTTTGATGTAGAGGGGCAAATGGATTCTATGTTTGATCCTGATGATAGTAGAGATATTGTGTTCCTTCCTAATTTAACATTAAAAGACTTGCAAACTGCAGAAGTAGCAAAGAAAGTAATAGACCTTAAAAAGTATAGTGGCAGGTATGGGGTGCAAGAAATAGACTCTAACTCTCGTAACCCTGGGGTAGTTTTTCATAATATAGAGAACCCCAACTCCATCGGCTTAGCCGAAGCAATAAGTAAATCTAGCTTAAGTGATGAAGTTTTAGCTAAAGCCTTAGGTTTTTCTGGTACCCAATCCCTTAGTGATAAGTATGTAGTAGTTGCAAGAGATGCAAAAGGTAGAAATATATCCACTGAGTCTGTAAGCCTAGAAGGTCTAGAGGCTGCTGCCCAAAAAGCAAAACAAAATTACCCAAACGCAACAGTAGAAAAGTTTTTGAAAGAGGACTTTGCGCAAGAACAATCTGCTAAAGTAAGGGCGGCGGGGGAAGATGCTTATGATGGAGACTTCGGCGATGATGAAGCTTTAACAGAATCGGAGCAATCCCAAATAGGTGTGGATGGGGATTTTACAGGAGCAGAAGAACAGTTTACTGATACTACATTAACAGAAACAATACCTACTTCCAGCGCTGACTTCGGCAGTGATGTAGGCGTAAATAAATTTGGGGACGCAGAAACAAGACCCGTAGATTTAGAAAGTTTATACGTAGCTACGGATGGCAGTAATACTGTAGAACTAGCCCAACAAGGGCAGGACACTTTTTTAATAGACGACTATTCTAAAAACACATTTGGTTCTGCAAGAAGTAAAACTTTACAAAGGGCTAATACCCAACAAGCTAGTGCTAAAGAAGGTAGGTGGAGTTTAATATCAGACGTAGCCCCCGAGTTCCAAAAAGATAGAACACCTAACCCACAGCTGGTAGAACGTTTCTTAAAAGTTGCAGAACAAGTTAGTCCTGAGTTAGCGGCAAAGTTAAGAAATGAAATGTCTCCTAAGAATGAAATACAAAAATCTTTAATAAACACTTTTATTAGAGCTGTGCAATCTGACCCTTCTAGTGATTATGATATAACCTCTACTGAAACAGACGCGGATGGTAATAAGGTATATAGGATTATTAAAACTAGGGAAGATGACTCTAGAAGGAATTTAAGGAACATAATTAATATAGCCTCTAATGTTGCTAACACCTTAGAAAGACCAGAGGTAAATAATCAGCCTTTAGCTAGAGCTTTTAGGGTAGGGGTATTAATGGATGCAGAACCTACTATTCCCGTTAGGCAAAATCTTACTAAGAAACAAAAAAAAGATAACAAAGGAGAACCTATGTATGAAACACCAATTACAAACATAGATACCTCGCTACAAAATAAAAACAAAACTTTTTTACAGGGTAAAGGAGACTTTCCTTATAAGTTTGTAAACATAAAAAGTTTATTGCAAAACATGGCGGAACAAGAAGGTATGAGCTATGACATAAATAGCACTAGTAGGGATAACTACAGTTTGACTGTAGCTATAGGGGAATTAGCTTTAGCCGGTTTTTCTTTAGAATACAAGTTCCCAAAAACAAAACAGTATGTGCCTTTAACTTCTATGTCTAGTTCACAACAACTAGGAAAGGTAGAAATACCAGAGTTTGTGTCTACTTCATCAACAGGGAGAGCTGTAGTATCCACAAAAAAAGTAAAAAACTTAGCCCCTTATACTAGAGGAAAAGGAGTAAATGATTTAATTTCTAAAACAGAAAAAGTTAATGAAATGGCTGAAGCATTTACAGAAGCAGGGGGGGAACTTCCTGTAGATAAAGCAACCGAATTAGATCAAATTAATGACTTAGTTAAGTTTAAGAATAATAAAGGCAGTAAAGAGGCGGTAGTAGCTCTTTTAGGGGGTAACCAGTCTTTAAAATACCAAATACAAAGAGTTGAAGAACTAAGAGAATTTATTTTAGATGCCGCTTACAGGGACCAAATAGAAATAGGAGATGCAGACTCTAGATCATTTGGTGTAGTAGAAGGGTTTGCAGAAACCCAACGACAGTCAGCTTCAACAACCACAGAAGTAGTCAGTGAGGATATTGAATTTAAAGAAAGTTCTATTAGATCAGAGTTTGGGAAAGATTATATTATTAATGATCTAGCTGCGGACATACAAGATAAAACTCCGTATAGAGCAATCCCTAAAACATATGTGCCTACTGCGGGTAAAACTACAATAAGCGAAGCTGCTAGTACTATGTTTGACCAGTATTCTGATACTAAAAATGTTTTAAAATCTGTAAATACCTACTTACGACAAACTTTTAAAAACATGAGAAATATTGAAGTTATAGGTATTGGAGAAAGATACAAAGCGAAGGGAAGCGAAAAAACTGTTATATCTAATAAAGAAGGTGATACTTTTGGTAAAAGATATTCTAGAGAACACCTTATAGCCAAAGTGCAAAACCAAATGCGTAGGGATGGGGAAACCGCGAAATTTGTTTCTTTTAATGATGTAGATATTATTTTAGTAAATACAGATATTAATAGTAAAGAAAGAGCTGGTGAGGTATTTACGGACGTTATACATGAGTTTGGACATTCTATAATAGAAGATAATATGTCTACTTTATTTAAACAATCTTTTGGTAAAACAAAGTTTATTGTCGAAGCTATAGAAAAAGATTTTTCAAAAGCCCAAAAAGAGTTACAAGGAAAAGGTTCTAGTAAATATGATGGGGTAGCTGGCAGAGAAGAATATATTGCGGACAGGGTTGCTAGCATGACTTTAGCGGATGTTGCTAATAACCCCAAGAGTGCAGCGGATGTTCATTTCAAGCGTTTGTTTACCCAGCTAAAACAGTTTATAAAACGTGCACTGGCTGCATATTCTGGTAGGTATAAATCCAGAGATATAGATCCGGATGTTAGAAAAGCTTTATCCAAGTTTGTTACTACAGATAGGCCTTTAAACCTCCAAAACGAATATAAGATTAGATCAGCTGTGGACGAAGCCTTTAAAAATGGCCCTAAAGCCCTTAGTATAAAAGCAGCTAGAAAAGTAAAACAAATTGCTTTGGATCTTTGGAGAACGGATTTAAAAACTTTATCAGGCTCAGACCAATTTTCTTATTGGAGTTTAGGATATTTGCTTAATACCGCAGGGGGCTACCTTAGGCAGAAGAGTGATGAGTTAGGAAAAGCTTTTTATGGTTTAACGCAAAGTGAGGAAGCCTTTGGGTATAAAAGAACTTACATACTAGAACAAAATCAACAACTTTCTATGTTATTAGATTTAGTACCCAAAGATAAAAAAGGAATGCCTCTTATTGACGAGTTTGAACGTATAAGCGCTATAGCAGAAAGCTCTATCCCTACAAACCAACTTGTAGACCCTGGAGCTATAGCTTTTAGGAACTTTCTAAAAGACTTCTTTACGGACTATATAGAACCAAAACAAAATATAAGAACAAAAGAAGATAAAATAAGATTTTTAAAAGACTTCTTCCCTCGTTTATGGGAAATGTCTTACTTAAGAGAAAATCCGGATGCAAGATTGACATTAGCTGATTTATTACTACAAGCTAATAGTAATGCCAACTCTCCTATAGATATGGGAGTTGGGCAAACCCCTTTAGATTCTACCGACATAAACAATTGGGTAACATTTGTAGATAAATGGCTTGGCACAGACCAGGATAATGATGGCGTTGATGTTACTTCAGCAGCAGAAAATTTATCTATTGGTATGTCTAAATCAAGGTCTGCTTACTTTAAGAATATTACTACTGATATGGTTAGGGAAGCCGATTCTGAAATGCTTACCCCAGCTTCTAACGCGGTGAGAAGATACATACAAGATACGGTAAAAAGACTTGAGTATGATAATGCGGTTACTACTACTTTCACCCAAGCAGATTATGATACTTTAAAGGCTCAACAGCCCAACAATTCAAAACCTCTTGTCTCTAAAGATAGAATAGGTGGAACAATATATGGATGGCAAGCTACCGAAACTATGTTATCTAGAATAGAAAATGGTGCAGATAGAGAAGGAGCAAGGCGATCTGTAGAAGCTATGTTAGGAAAACACGGACAAGGAATGTCGCCTTTAATGAGGAACATAAATAGTTGGGGGTTATTGTTAAATATGTTCGCCTATCTTTCTATGGCGGCTTTAGCTTCTGCCCCAGATTTAGCGGGTCCTAGTCTAAGAAGTAAAGGAAAAGGTGGAATAACAAAAAATGCGCAAACTGTAGTAGAAGAAGTAAAATATTATTTTAAGAACAAAGAAGCAGCACAAAAATTTGCTAGAGATGTAGGAGTTGTAAGTTATGACTCTATTTTAGATGTTTATATAGATGCTTCTGAAATGGGCTTCATGAACCAAAAAACTAAAAAACTAGCCGCATGGTTTTTTAAAGTTAACTTATTAGATGCATATACTAGGTTTACTAGAACATTTGCTGCAGGAATGGGTGAACAGTATATTTTTAGAATGGCGGAAGATGCAGACAACGAAACAAATATAAGACACATGAAAGAGTTAGGCTTGGATAGAGAAACAATAGATTATTGGCATAACACTTATAAAAATGATCCTTCTAGGGGTAAACGAGACTACAGCACACCAGAAGGTAAGAAAGTTAAAATAGCTATAGGGCAATTTGTAGAGGAATCTATCTTAAGGCCTAGTGGAGCGGAGAGACCAACTTGGGCTTCTAACCCCTATTTTGCTTTAGTATTCCAACTTAAATCTTTCTTTTATGCCTATGGTAAAAACATAATAGGTGGTACGGGTAGAGAAATATACAATAGATACAATGAATCTGGTATTTCAGGGGCAGCGGTACCCTTATACATTGCCGCTATGACTCTATTACCTCTTACAGCAATGGGGCTAGAACTAAGGGAACTTTTAAAATTCTTAGCTAATGGCGGGGATTCTTCACAGTTTAAAACTAACAATATGGATTGGGGAGAATATTTATTTGAGCTAACAGATAGAGCTGGGGTATATGGACCCCTATCAATTTTAGGTTCAGTAAGCCAAAGTAATAGGTATGGGGACAACCCCATAGGACCATTGTTAGGACCTAGCGCAGAAAGGTTAGAAGACTATATTATTAACAAACAGTTAATAAATAATAAAGAGGATGTATTTTGGGGGGCATTACCAATTGCATCTGGTCTAGACTTAGACTATTTTCCAAATTAATATATAATAAATTATGGCATATTCAGATACAATAAAATTAGTAGTTGGAGATACACTTCCTGAACTAACCTTTAACTTGAAAGACAGTAACACTGCGGCTTCTGGCCTTACACTTGATCCGGAGACTAGTTCTACGTGGGCACCTGTTAATTTAACAAACGGAACAGTAAAGTTAAGAATAAGAGAAGTAGGTAGCACTACTGTTAAATCAACTATTACCGCTACAATCTCTGCTCCTACTGC
>TARA_R110001592_G_scaffold61158_5_pt1 | contig 11815 bp, 6 predicted proteins | sample TARA_R110001592 | Tara Oceans TARA_R110001592 (sample SAMEA4398387) | marine metagenome | biome: Polar Biome; feature: [SRF] surface water layer (ENVO:00010504); material: water (ENVO:00002006), including particulate matter (ENVO:01000060) such as... | depth 5 m | reverse complement strand
CCCGCAGGGCCATTTTGTCACTACGGTGCTTACTTAGAAGCTATAGCGCGCATTAAAACCAATTGTCCGCGGCTGATTAACATAATGACTCACTCTGGCCTGACCACCACGCTCGGTATCTAGGGACAGCTCGGCGCGCTCATTTCCCGCATTCCGAACAAATATCCCGGTATCCCAGCTGTCATTCTTCATACCAAGGCGAAGATTGACAATTTGATAACCCTCTAAAGAGCGATCGTAGTCATAATTAGACTGGGTTAGAGGACCACCAATATTGGCACCATCATGCAGCGCAACACTATCTTTGCCGCCATTTTCTTGATCGCCAATTTGGGTATAGCGCTTAGCAATATTTTGGTAGGTGGCATTTGCATAACCCTCCCATGTCTCTGTGACGGGGAAGTAATAGCTTGCAGATATCGCCAACTCAAAGCCCGGCGCGGTTGGTAATTCATTGCCTTCGCGAATCCCGCCAACGACAGTGGTGACATTAGCGCCATTGGTTGAGGTCACCGTTGAATCCAGCTCGGTATTAACGTAGCTCGCCGACACACTGAACTCAAGATTCGTGGTGGGTCGCGACAAGAGCTCCAGCTCGATACCGGTACTGTGAGCCTTGGGCACATTATAAATCAGGCGGGACGAGCAGCTACCGGCATTGACGGTTGCCTGCAAGTCCTTAATATCACTATAAAATAACGACGTATTCAAGGTGGCACTACCACCCAACAAGGTCAATTTACTGCCTACCTCATAGTTTGTCAGGGTCTCATCTTCAAAGGCATCTCGGCCCCCGAAGGTCGCCGCGTCGGCCGGCGTGCAAAGCGTCGCGTTCACGGGGTCGTTAATCCCGCCAAGGCGAAACCCCTTCGAGACCTGGGCATTCAGCATCACGTCATCGCTAAGGTCATAGCGCAACATCACCCTAGGCGAGACCCCATCGGAAGACACTTTGGACTTTTTATCCAACACGCTGTCGGCATAAAGACCATCAAAGCTTAAGACCCGAGTCTCCTCATAATCAAAGAACCGCGCACCTACCACCAACATGGTTTTTTCACTTAAGTCATAGGAAAGCTCACCAAACACCGCAACCTGCTCAAGCTGATAGGGGATATCTGAATAATACAATTCATCAACCGCATTGCGGCCCGCTGTTACGCCGGGATCCTGAGAATCAGGTGCGGCGGTGCGGGTAGTAGCATCGTAGCCACTCACCGGTAGTGACTGGCCATAGTGACGCTCAACGTCACTATAAAAAACACCGGCGACCCACTGCAGGCTATCCTGCGAGCCACTCAAGCGCAGCTCTTGGGTCATCACTTCAGCCTCGGTCGCGTCAAACAAGGGCGCATCTAATTCGTATACCGCCGCTGATTCGCCAAACGAGCCGCCGAGAACACTGGCATTGAGCGACGAGGCATCGCGCACTACCAGCACATCGCGGTCGGTGTAAGAGCTGACTGAGGTGAGCAATAAATTCTCATTCAAATCATAATTTATTGTTAAATCCAGCAGTAAAAAGTCGTCCTCAAACTTTTCTTCCAGCTGGGTAAACTGCTCGTAGTCGCCAATAGTCAGTGGCGTGCGACTGGTGGTGTAGGGGTTGCCAAGCAGATTGTAATCGTCTTCGCGATTAAAGCCGTTCATCTCAATGGACTGATAGACCAATTTAGGCGTAATGGTGAGCGCATCACTGGGTTGAAAACTAAGCGCTAAACGCAGGCCCTCGCGACTCCCATCGTTGACATCGTCTTTTACGCTGCCATTGGGCTGATGGGCATCGATATAACCCGCATACTGCTGATGGTAGCCGACAACTCTAAGCGCCAAAGTCTCACTTAAAGGGACATTCCAATGGCCTTTCACATTGCCGCCTTCACTTCCCCCATCCACGGTTTCGCCACCGAGCTGAACTGAACCGCTCATTGCCGTCACATCTGGCTGATTGGTGATATAGCGAACCGTGCCGGCAAGTGAGCCCGAACCAAACAAGGTTCCCTGCGGGCCTCGCAAGACTTCCACCCGGTTAACATCATAAAAATCCAAGTCTGGCGTGAACAGCGACATCGAAATCACTGACTCATCCATATAAACACCAACCTGCTCTTTTACACCTGGCTGGTCACGAACAATTTGCCCTGCAGAAATGCCGCGAATAGCGACCTGACTCTGACCCGGACCAAGATTTTGAATAGTAATGCCCGCCACATTCGCGGCCATGGACTCGATATCGGTTGCGCCACTTCGCTGCAACTTATCCTCGGTCATTGCCGCAATAGAGAACGGCACATCTTGCAAGGTCTCAGACTGTTTACGCGCGGTAACCAGCACCTCTTCAATAACACGGCTAGACTCTGCTTGGCTAAGTGGCGCACTAACAGCAAAACTCATCGCCACCGAAATCCCGAGAAAAGTACGTTTGAACCTGGGTTTATTTATCATTGCCTGCTCCCTGTTTTTATTTTTCTTCTTATATATGTTGAATCACACAGACTGAACGCCGACATCACAAGCCAAAACCACGCAGCGTTCCGAAATAGTGCCACTCCTGTATAGCAGATCAACCACGTAATGCACCGTATTAATGCATATGTTTTTCAGCAATTAAGGTCCGATTTGTATTTTGCAGCGACTCAGGCTTAACTATCCTGCTAATTAAAAAGAGAATTCGACTATGTCAGCCAACATCAACCTACCTCGAATACTGCGTATTGGCGCTGGCGTAAGCCGCCAGCTGCCCGAGGTGCTAGATGAACTCGGTCTGAAAGACCCTCTGTTGGTCAGTGATGACTTTATTGTCAGTCTGGGCTGGCTAGACAACTTAGAGGCCCAGCTCAATGAAAAAGGCTTCACTCACAATCGATTTACCGATGTGGTGCCCGACCCGACAACAGACGCTATTGCGGCGGGATTGGCGGTATTGAAACAGGGAGAACACGACTGCGTCGTCGCCCTAGGTGGTGGCAGCTCCATAGACACCGCCAAAACCATCGCCGCTATGGCTAACCGCGACCAGCCAATACGCTGCTATAAAGTGCCGCAAACCTTGGATGATGGCCTTCCTATTATTGCCATCCCCACCACGGCAGGAACCGGCTCCGAAGCCACCCGCGCGGCGGTGATCACCGACACAGAAACCCAGGAGAAAATGCTGTGTATGGGTCTTGGCCTCATGCCGGTCGCAGCATTAGTAGATTTTGAGCTCACCATGACCATGCCACTTCGGCTAACCGCCGACACCGGTATTGATAGCCTCTGTCATGCACTAGAAGCCTATGTGAGCCGTCGCGCCAACCCCTTCACCGACACCATCGCACTGGCATCCATGGCTGCCATCGCTAAACATTTGCGCACTGCATGCCAAGAACCCGACAATCGCGAAGCGAGAGAGGCCATGATGCTGGCCGCAACTCAGGGCGGCATTGCGTTCTCAAATGCATCAGTCACTCTCATTCACGGCATGAGTCGCCCCATTGGTGCGCTGTTTCATGTGCCGCACGGTATGAGCAACGCCATGCTGCTGCCCGATATTACCGCGTGGTCAATTAGCGGCGCGCCGTCACGCTATGCTAGCTGCGCCCGCACCATGCAATTTGCCAGCAACAGCGATAGCGACGAGTTGGCAAACCAAAAACTGATCATCGCACTGCGCCAACTGTGTAGTGATTTGCAGGTGCCCACCCCCGCCAGTTTTGGTATTAGCAAGGCCCAGTGGCAGCAGGCCATACCCACTATGGCGCAGCAAGCACTAGGCTCCGGCTCACCAGCAAACAACCCACTTATTCCAAATGCCGAGCAAATAGCCGCACTTTATGAAACAGTTTGGGGCAGCTAAGTTGTCGCCCCAGCTGTTATTAATGTCCCTATGACCTCAGTCGTTTACTCGCCGAGGCCAAACAGCATGCTAAATCTTTGGAACAGAAATTATCGCGATAGGCGCTTTTCCCACCCCAAGGCCTAGAATTCGGGTGGCGTTCCTTATATTATTGAGGGTCTGACTGGGCAGCTCTAGCTGCCTTTTTGCGTTTTAAATCCTTTGTACTGTTTTTTTTGCGTTGTTATCGCACTTTAGTGATATTGCAGCGCACGGAGATCTATTGATGGCTCAACCGGCTTTAATGAACACCTATGGACGCCTACCGGTCACTTTTGTCCGGGGCGAAGGTGTACGCCTGTTCGATACCGACGGTAAACGCTACCTAGATAGCATTAGTGGCATTGGCGTCAATGCATTAGGTCACTCGCATCCCGCCGTCACCGAAGCGATTCAAACGCAGGCCGGCCAGCTTTTGCACACCTCCAATTTATACTCCGTGGAAAAACAACAGCAATTGGCGGAAGCCCTATGCGCCGCCAGCGGCATGGACAATGTGTTTTTCGCAAACTCTGGTGCCGAGGCCAACGAAGCAGCCATCAAGCTCGCTCGTAAGCATGGTCATAATCGCAATATTGAAATTCCCCATGTTGTGGTGATGGAGCAAGCCTTTCACGGCCGGACTCTGGCAACGCTAACCGCATCTAGCAACCGTAAAATTCAAGTGGGCTTTGAACCCTTGGTGCGGGGCTTTATCCGCGCGCCATTTGGCGATATTGAGGCGCTGGAAACTATTGCCCACAACAATAGTAGCGTTGCCGCCGTTTTAATTGAGCCCATTCAAGGCGAAGGCGGTATTCACACCCTGCCACCAGAATATCTTTCCCAGCTTCGGGCGCTGTGTGACAAATACGACTGGCTGCTAATGCTAGACGAAGTCCAAACCGGCAATGGCCGTACCGGCAAATATTTTGCTTATCAACACGCCGGCATCATGCCCGACGTGGTAGTAACGGCAAAAGGTCTAGGCAACGGCGTCCCAATTGGCGCCTGCCTCGCCCACGGTAAGGCCGCGTCGCTATTTCAGCCTGGCAATCACGGCTCCACGTTTGGCGGCAACCCTCTGGTTTGCGCCGCAGGGCTCGCAGTGGTCAATACCTTGACCAGCAACAATATGATTGAACAGATTGCCGAAAACGGCCGCTATTTAATGGCCGGTCTTAAGAAACAGCTCGCCAACGCGCCGCACGTAAAAGAAATCCGCGGCCAAGGCTTTATGGTTGGTATCGAGTTAACTACCCCCTGCGCCGCACTTGTTGGTCAAGCGCTGGAGAAAGGTCTACTGATCAACGTAACGTCAGAGCGGGTGGTACGCTTACTACCACCACTAATTATTAACCAACAGGAAATTGATGAATTGCTCTCTATTCTTTGCCCGCTTATTTTAGCGTGGGCAGAGCAGAGCAGCGCGGCGTGATGCCGGTTCAGCAGTATAGGTAGCCGAATGCCCTTAAGACATTTTTTAACTCTCACGGATTTGAGTCCAGCCGAACTGGAGCAGCTAATTCAGCGCGCCATCGAACTCAAAAAAGAGCATAAAGCCCGCAAAACCAGCGTTCAGTTTCCTAATTACGTTTTAGGCATGGTGTTTGAAAAGGCCTCTACCCGTACTCGTATTTCCTTTGAAGCCGGTATGGCGCATTTGGGTGGCCACGCGATTTTCTTATCGCCACGCGACACCCAACTCGGTCGCGGCGAGCCCATCGAAGACAGCGGCAAGGTTATTTCATCGATGTGCGATATCGTCATGATTCGCACCTTTAAGCACGAGATTATTGAACGCTTTGCGGCCAATTCAAGCGTGCCAGTTATCAATGCCCTGACCGACGACTACCACCCCTGCCAGCTACTGGCAGATATTCAAACCTTTGTTGAACATCGCGGCAGCATGAAGGGCAAACAAGTGGCTTGGATTGGCGACGGCAACAATATGTGCCAGTCCTATATTAAAGCCGCCATGATGCTCGACTTTAAATTAATGGTCGCCTGCCCAGAGGGCTTTGAACCCCGCGCCGACCTAGTCGCCGCCGCCGGTGACCGCGTTGAAATCGTGCGCGACCCCGTAGACGCCGCTCGCAACTCAGACCTTCTGGTGACAGACGTGTGGGCCTCTATGGGCCAAGAAGAAGAAAAAGCCGAGCGCCGCCGCAAACTCTCTGGCTACCAGCTAAACCGCACGCTTGTAGATTTAGCCAACCCCGACGCGCTGTATATGCACTGCCTGCCAGCCAAGCGCGGCGAGGAAATCAGTGCGGACTTGATGGACGATCCCAATACCGTTATTTGGGATGAAGCCGAGAATCGCCTGCACGCTCAAAAAGCCCTGCTCGAATTCTTGCTTAATCACGCGGCAGCCTAAAGCCCGCGCTAGCGGCAAACCACCTGACCTCAGTCTCTGGATGGTTTGCCGACCCCTTTTCTAAAGCTAACACTTAGCCGAGCTAAGCCGCACCCAAGTTTCATCAAAGCTAGCCCCCCTGCCACAAACTCTGCTGGCTGCGCACAAGAAAATCCCGCCATTTTGCGAATAGAAATGATAAGCTTTAGCATACACAGCTACTGCAACATCGCTTAAGATATCGGCTAGCCATCACCACCGACCTCACTATCAAGGCCCTTACATTGCTGCAAGTTCAAGAAATTCAATGCCAGTATCAAAGCGATATCGTCGTCGATAAGGTGAGCTTTCACGTCAATGATGGCGACATTTGTAGCTTACTCGGCCCCAGCGGCTGCGGTAAAACCACTATTCTTAGGGCCATAGCCGGCTTTCAGCCACTTACCCACGGCAAGGTTATTTTGCGCGATCACTGCCTGAGCCAGCCCGGTAAATTAGTCGGCCCCGAACAGCGCAATATCGGCATGGTGTTTCAAGACTACGCCTTATTCCCCCATCTTAGCGTTAAGGACAACATCCGCTTTGGCCTGCGCAAACAAAATGAGCGCGAGCAAAACAGCGCCGTAAAACGCTTGCTGGAACTGGTGCGACTTGAAGGCATTGCCCACCGCTATCCCCACGAACTATCTGGCGGCCAACAACAGCGCGTGGCACTGGCAAGGGCCCTTGCCCCCAGCCCAGACTTACTGCTATTAGATGAACCCTTTTCAAATTTAGATACCGAGCTGCGCAAGCGCCTCAGTCTTGAAGTGCGCGACATACTCAAAGAACTGCGTATCAGCGCCATCTTGGTGACCCACGATCAACAGGAAGCCTTCGCCTTTAGCGACCAAATTGGGCTGCTCCATGGCGGCAAGCTTCAACAGTGGGACATCCCCTTTAATCTCTATCACGAACCCAGTAATCGCACCGTTGCCGACTTTATCGGCGAAGGCTGCTTTTTACCCGGAGTCATAGGCAGCGAAGCCAACACCGTCACCACCGAGTTTGGCACTCTAATGGGAAACCGCGCCTATCACTGGCCACCCGGCACCCCGGTTGAGATCCTGCTGCGCCCCGACGATATTGTCCTCAGTGATTTTGGCGGTATTACCGCCACCGTCGTAGAAAAGGTATTCTCCGGCAGCGCCACCCTCTATACACTAAGCCTGCCCACTGGCAGTCGAGTAGAAGCACTACTGCCAAGTCACCGCAATTACGCCATAAATGAAACCGTACAAATCAACACCGAAGCCGACCACCTCATTGCCTTCAGCCGCGAAGAATTACTACAGGGTAGCGCCTGATTTTTTCGAGTATAAAAAAACCGTTTTTATTCACAATCCGTCTACCGATCAGCGCTGGCTCTTTAGCAATCCCCAATCTAGCTGAAACCCACGCCTCGCGGGCGCCTGCCAGCTTACACCCCTTTTACACACCACTTATCGACACTTTATCCACAGAAAACACACAGCATCTAGTGCTTGCGAACTTAGGCAAACCGCATTATCTTGTATGCCAGCTTTAGCTAAACCCCATATATAGGGTTTTGGCCAGACAAAATAACAATGGACGACCAATCCACACTGAAACCCTGTTTCAAAGTTATTACAGCTCATAATCAACCCCTCTACCCACCATCGGGTGATAAAAAAGAGGCTACGTAAAAAGATTGCCGCAGCGCAGTTTAAAGGACATCAGCAAGGGCCCGGAGATATCATGCAAACCCAACAAGACAGCAGCACCAATGCCACTGGCATACCCCCACAAAACAATAACGACACTGAATTAAAGGCCACCGCGCCAGGTCAATTGCGCGTTATTAAGCGCAACGGTTCGGTAGTGGCTTACACCGACGACAAAATCAGTGTCGCTATCACCAAGGCCTTTTTAGCAGTAGAAGGTGGCAATGCCGCCGCCTCTACCCGGATTCATGAAACCGTTGCCAAACTGACCGATCAGGTCAGCGCCACGTTCAAGCGCCGCATGCCCTCTGGCGGCACAATGCACATTGAAGACATTCAAGACCAAGTCGAGCTGGCGCTAATGCGCAGCGGCGAACACAAAATCGCCCGCGGCTATGTTTTGTATCGCGCGGCCCGCGCTGAAGAACGCAGCCAACTGGCTCCTGTTGGCGAAAAAGTTCACCCTAGCATTCGCGTTAAGCACGCTGATGGCAGCGAATCTCCGCTCGATCTGGGTCGCCTAGAATTCATCGTTCAAGAAGCCTGCGAAGGCCTGAAAGATGTTTCGGCTGCCGCGGTTCAAGAAGAAGCCCTGAAAAGCCTGTACAACGGCGTACCAGAAGACGAGGTCAACACCTCTCTGGTCATCACCGCCCGCGCCATGGTTGAAAAAGAACACAACTACAGCCTAGTTACTGCCCGCCTGCTGCTAGACAAATTACGTGCTGAATCGCTGAACTTTTTAGGTGTTGCCAAAAGCGCAACCCAGCACGACATGACCATTTACTATCCCCAAGCGCTGCCTATTTATTTGCGCAAAGGCGCTGAGCTAGAATTGTTAGACCCACGCCTAGAATCTGAATACGACGTGGCTGCATTGGGCGCCGCCATCAAGCCAGAGCGCGACATGCAGTTCCATTATCTGGGCCTGCAAACTTTGTATGACCGCTACTTTATTCACAGCAATGAAGTACGCATTGAATTGCCGCAAATCTTCTTTATGCGCGTTGCTATGGGTTTGGCAATGAACGAAGAAGATCGCAATGCCCGCGCTATCGAGTTCTACGACCTGCTTAGCTCGTTCGACTATATGAGCTCTACGCCGACGCTGTTCAATGCCGGAACCCTGCGCCCGCAGCTATCGTCTTGCTACCTCACTACTGTGCCAGACGATCTGCACGGCATTTACGGCGCTATTCAAGACAATGCCATGCTGTCTAAATTCGCCGGCGGCTTGGGTAATGACTGGACGCCAGTGCGCGGCCTAGGTGCTTACATCAAGGGCACCAACGGTAAATCACAAGGTGTTGTACCCTTCCTGAAAGTGGTTAACGACACCGCTGTTGCCGTAAACCAAGGCGGCAAACGCAAAGGCGCGGTGTGTGCTTATTTAGAAAGCTGGCACATCGACGTTGAAGAATTCCTCGAGTTGCGCAAAAACACCGGTGATGACCGTCGTCGTACCCACGACATGAACACTGCCAACTGGATTCCTGACTTGTTCATGAAGCGGGTTTTCCAAGACGGCGAGTGGACGTTGTTCTCACCCAATAACGTACCAGATCTGCATGACCTGTACGGCAAAGCCTTTGAAACACGCTTTGAAGAATACGAAGCGATGACCCGCAGCGGCGAGCTAAAATTATTCAAGCGCGTAAAAGCGGCCGACCTGTGGCGCAAAATTCTGTCTATGCTGTTTGAAACAGGCCACCCATGGATCACCTTTAAAGACCCATGCAACCTGCGCAGCCCACAGCAACACGTTGGCGTAGTGCACTCATCAAACCTGTGTACAGAAATCACCCTGAACACCAGCAAAGATGAAATCGCGGTCTGCAACCTGGGCTCGGTAAACCTTGCCCAGCATATCGGTGACAATGGCTTAGATTTAGCCAAGCTAGAAAAAACCGTTACCACTGCTGTGCGTATGCTAGACAACGTTATCGACATTAACTATTACAGCGTGCCACAAGCCAAAAACTCCAATTTCAAACACCGTCCTGTCGGTTTGGGTTTGATGGGTTTCCAAGACGCACTATATAAGCAGCACATTCCCTATTCGTCTGACGAAGCCGTGGAATTTGCCGACCGCTCAATGGAAGCCATCAGCTACTACGCCATTAAATCGTCAAGCGACTTGGCAGTGGAGCGCGGCTCTTACCAGAGCTACGAAGGCTCGCTGTGGAGCCGTGGCATTCTGCCCATCGACTCTGTGCAGCTGCTTATCGATCAGCGCGGCGCCGACTACATTGAAGTAGACCAAAGCCAGACGCTAGACTGGAACAGCCTGCGCGCCGTTGTTAAAGCACAGGGCATGCGTAACTCCAACGTCATGGCAATCGCGCCCACCGCCACCATCGCCAATATCACTGGCGTGTCACAGTCTATCGAACCCACGTATCAGAACCTGTACGTGAAATCGAATCTGTCGGGCGAGTTCACCGTTGTTAACCCCTACCTCCTTAGAGACCTGAAAGCACGCGGTCTTTGGGACGCGGTTATGGTTAACGACCTGAAATACTACGAAGGCTCGGTCAGCAAAATCGACCGTATTCCAGACGACCTTAAAGCACTGTACGCCACCGCGTTTGAAGTAGAACCGCGCTGGTTAGTCGACGCCGCAAGCCGTCGCCAAAAGTGGTTGGATCAAGCCCAATCATTGAACTTATACATAGCTGGCGCTTCGGGCAAAAAGCTCGACATCACCTACCGCATGGCATGGTACCGTGGCCTAAAAACCACCTACTACCTCCGCGCATTGGCCGCCAGCTCAACTGAGAAATCAACGGTTTCTCAAGGCTCAATGAACAAGGTATCGTCTCAGGCGGCACCCAAAGCAGCGGCCACCGCGTCTGCCGCTCAACCAGAAGCAGCGCCACTACCAAAGGCCTGTTCACTGGACGAGCCAGATTGCGAAGCCTGCCAATAAGGCAAAGTCGGCGCCCCCTCTATAAAGAGTAAGGGCGCCAGCAAGATAAACAGCGCTCATACATTAGCGCTGACATACACCAAGAATACCGAGGTTATAAAATGCTAAGTTGGGACGAATTCGATAAAGACGAAGCACCCGCGACCACGCCGGCTGCAAAACCCCAAGAACAAAAAGTAGCAGAGCCCGTTGTTAGCGCGGCGCTGAACACCATGAACAGCGAAGAAGTACTCAGCGCTGCAGACCAGTCTGTGCTCGACAAAGCCAATGCTGCCATCGCCAAACTAGACCTTGCAGCCGGCTTAGAAGAACTAGAAATGGGCGCCGCGCGTTTACGCGTAGAAGACAAGCGCATCATCAACTGCCATCTCGATCTAAACCAGTTAGTGCCGTTTAAATACGACTGGGCTTGGCAGAAATACCTCGACGGCTGCGCCAACCACTGGATGCCGCAAGAAGTTAATATGACCGCCGACATCGCCTGCTGGAAAAACCCAGAAGGCCTGACCGACGATGAACGCCGTATCATCATGCGCTCGCTAGGTTACTTCTCAACCGCCGACTCACTCGTCGCCAACAACCTGGTATTGGCAGTCTATCGTCATATCACCAACCCAGAGTGCCGCCAGTATCTGCTGCGCCAAGCCTTTGAAGAAGCCATCCACACCCACGCCTACCAGTATTGCGTAGAGTCACTGGGCATGGACGAGGCCGAAGTCTTCAATATGTACCGCGAGCTTCCCTCTATCGCCAAAAAAGCGGCGTGGAGCCTGCAGCACACCAAAGCCCTGGGCGACCCGAACTTCCACACCGGCACCCCAGAAACAGACCAAGAACTGCTGCGTAACCTGATTGGCTTCTACGCCGTCACTGAAGGCATCTTCTTCTACTGCGGCTTCACCCAAATACTGTCTATGGGCCGTCGCAACAAAATGACCGGCATCGCT
>TARA_R110001592_G_scaffold8822_5_pt1 | contig 11822 bp, 12 predicted proteins | sample TARA_R110001592 | Tara Oceans TARA_R110001592 (sample SAMEA4398387) | marine metagenome | biome: Polar Biome; feature: [SRF] surface water layer (ENVO:00010504); material: water (ENVO:00002006), including particulate matter (ENVO:01000060) such as... | depth 5 m | reverse complement strand
TATCCTAAAATGGATTTAGTTAATGGTATTCCTAAAATGTTAAAAGAAGGAATGGATCCTAAAGATGCATTTGAATTTAATGAAGATGCTTATTATGCTAGACAATTTGGCTTATGGTCACATACTAGTGTAAGAAAAGATAAATTTGACTGTTTTCCACAAGCAGAGTTAGTTGAAATGTTAAAAAATTTATAAATTAAAATTAAAACAATGAAATTTAGAAATAAATGGAAAGCTCCTAATAAACAATGGGATAAAGTAATGATAAGATTTAGAATATCTTTATTAGATATTTTTTGTTTAGAGTTAGATATATCCAGAAGATTTTACTTATTTACAATATTAAACTATACTATTAAAAATAGATAAAAATTTTTTTAATTTAAAAGCCTAAGTTATATACTTGGGCTTTTTTTGTTTAAACGGTAGAAGTTTAAACTTTTTTTGTATATTTGGATTAAACAAAATTTAAACCAATGGAAAATCCTGAAAATTTATCTGCAGAAGAACTTGCAGTAAAGAAAGAAGAAATGTTAAAATTTTATGAGGACTCAATGCCTTATTTAAATTCACAGTTAAAGTATGAAAAAATGCTTTGTGAAATTGATGAGATGAGATTTAAAAGATCTCAAATTCAAATGCAATATGCTATGATGATGGCTCCTCCAGAAGAAGAAGGTAATGATGATCATTTAACACAAGAATCTGCTTCTCAATCTTCAGATTCAAAAAAAAGAAAGCTTAAAACAAAAGCATAATGGCTATTGTTAAACAAGTTCAGAAAAAAACAGTAATGTCTAAAAAAGACATTATTAAATTTCAGTTAGTTACTCATTGTTATATAAATAGTATAACAGTGAGTAATTCTGATTTAGAATGTTTAACCTTACTTAGTACTTTAAGTCCTATTGAGCTTACTCATTTTTGTTATGATGCATCCGATGAGCATAAAATTTTTAAATCTCAACAAACTGTTAGAAATTGTATTAATAAGTGTTTAAAAAATAAACTTATTGCAAAAGATAACAATAATAAAAAAATAATTTTTATTGATCCTAGTATTAAAATTGAAACAGAAGGTACTGTACTTTTAGATTATAAATTTCTTGGGAAATGAAACCTAAAAAATCAAGACTCTTATATCAAGAGATAGCAGAAGAAAACGATTTATCAAAACATTTAGTTGAAAATTTATTAGATTTTTATTATAAAAATGTAAGAACTTTACTAAGTGAGTTATATCATCCTAAAATAAATATAACAGGTTTGGGTTTATTTATTGCAAAAAAAAATACTGTAAATAATGCAATACCAAGATTTGAAAAATATTTAAAAGATCATGATACATCTACTTATTCAGCATATTATAATAAAAAAATGCTAGAAGAAAAATTAGAATTTTTATATTCACTTAAAGATCAAATTGAAGAAGAATGTAAAAGAAAAGAAACATTTATAAATTCTAAAAATAAAAAAAATGTTTAATCTTAAAAAAATATGGACAAATAAAAAAGAGATTTTTGAAGGTGTTGTAAATTCAATAATAAGAGATGAGTATATAGAAAATGTTTCAATAAAAAGAATGCATGTATGTAAAGAATGTAATGAATTTGATTTAAAAGGAACTAAATGTGAAGTTAAAGGAACACAACCTTGTTGTGGTAATTGTGGTTGTTCTTTAAAATTTAAAACAAGATCTTTATCTTCTGAATGTCCTACAGGTAAATGGAAAGCATTATTAACTCAACAAGAAGAAGATAAATTAAATAAATTATGAGTATTATATTTAAAGAAAAAGATCATAGTTATATAAGTTCTGATCATCATGATATATCTTGGATAAGTGTTACAACATTAACTTCTCATTTTAAAGAACCTTTTGATGCAAAACTAGTAGCTCAAAAAGTTTCTAAAAGAAAAAGTTCTAAATGGTTTGGAATGACTCCTAAACAAATACAAGAGGTTTGGAAAAAAGAATCAGAAAGAGCTATGGGTCTTGGAACATTTTATCATAATCAAAGAGAAGATGATTTATGTTCTTTAGCTTCTATTGAAAGAGAAGGAGTTATTGTACCTATATTTTCTCCAATAGTAAAAGAAAAAGGTGTTAAACTTGCTCCAAAACAAAAATTAGAACCAGGTGTTTATCCAGAACATATGGTTTATTTAAAATCAGCAGGTATATGTGGGCAATCAGATTTAGTTGAAGTTGTTAATGGTAAAGTATCTATTGTAGACTATAAAACTAATAAAGAAATAAAAATGCAATCTTATAAAGATTGGGAAGGCATTTCTCAAAAAATGAATTTTCCAGCATCTCACTTAGATGATTGCAATTTTAATCACTATGCATTACAATTAAGTATTTATATGTATATTATATTAAAACATAATCCTAAGCTTCGACCAGGTAATATGTTTATATATCATGTGCAATTTGAAATAGAAAGTAAAGATAAATATGGTTATCCTGTAACAAAACTTACAGAGCAAGGAGATCCTGTTGTACAAGAAGTATTACAAATACCTGTTCCTTATTTAAAAGATGAAGTTATATCAATAATTCATTATTTAAACGATAATAGAGATAAATTAAAAAAGAAATAATTATGGCATTTACTACAAAATTAGATACAAATGTTGTTTCAATAGGAGTTAGTTCAGGTTATGTTTATACAACATCTGCAGCTACAATTGAGTTAAACAATGTTGTAGCATATCATACTTATATAAAACCTGATGGTACAGTAACTGAATTTACAGCATTATATATAACTGGAGCACCATCATCAATAATTGTTACAAATACTTATGCGGCAATTGATAGTATAATAAATCCATAATATGATAGTTAGATTATTTGATATACAAAACAATACTGTTATACCAACAGAACATTGCTATACATTAAAAGCATTAAAAGATATAATGGAAAATTATCCAGAAGATCATTTAAAAATTTATCAGTATTTATTTTACATGACTTGTCCTAGTCCTGATATAAATCCTTTCTTTTATACACCTGAAGTTGACAAAGAATCTTTAATATTAGAACAGATAGATGCTGAATTTTCAACTGAAGATGATGATGTTTGGGCAGCCTTAAAGTTTTGTCAAAAAATGTATGAAACACCTACTTCAAGAGCATACAATGGAATATCTAAAGCTCTAGATAATATGGCTAGATATATGGGTAATACACCTATAACTGATGGACGAGATGGTAATATAAATCAAATTAGAGCTGTAGCTAAAGACTTTGATTCAATTAGACAATCTTTTAAAGGTGCTTATAAAGATTTACAGGATGAACAACAAAGTAGTGTAAGAGGAGGAATTGGCTTAGGCTATGATCAATAGAATCTATGAGTGAAATATATCAAAATATACCTACTTGGGATAATGGTAATTGGACAAGTACAGATTTTAAATCTAGAGAAGAATTTGCAATTTATTTAAAAGATCTTTTTAAAGAACCTGGTAAATATGAATTTGATAAAACTAGTTTAGAATTTAATGCAGAAGCTGTTAAATTTAACAAACAAAATTTTTATTGTGATGCTCCTTTTAAATCAAGAGACTTTATAAAGTATTGGGATGATGAAAAAAGAAAATGTAAAAAGGGTGTTATTTATATATCAAAAAATAAAACTTGGTTTATACCACGAGATTATTATATGTGGTTAAACTTTTTACCTATTTTTAATAAAGAAATACAAAAATTTGGATTTGCTGATATTAGAGATGCTCAATATCATATGGCTCTTTATGAGGTGTTAGCAGAACTTAATTTTAAACATGTTGCCATTCTTAAAAAAAGACAGATAGCTTCTTCTTACTATCATATGGCAAAGCTTATAAATCAGCAATGGTTTGAATCTGGAGTAACTCTTAAAATAGGAGCTAGTCTTAAAGATTACATTAATGAAAAAGGATCTTGGAAATTTTTAGATGAATATGCTGCATTTTTAAATGAACATACTGCATGGTATAGACCAATGAATCCTAATAAAGTAATGATGTGGCAACAGAAGATTGAAGTTAGGAAAGGTAACCGAAAAACTGAAGTTGGTTTAAAAGGTACTATACAAGGTATGTCATTTGAAAAAGATCCTACAAATGGAGTAGGTGGTCCAGTAAAATACTTTTTTCATGAAGAGGCTGGTATTGCACCTAAGATGGATAAGACATATGAGTATATGAGACCTGCAATGAGATCTGGACTTACTACTACTGGATTATTTATAGCTGCAGGATCAGTAGGTGATTTATCTCAATGTGGTCCTTTAAAAGAAATGATATTAAATCCTTCTTCAAAAGATGTATATGAAGTAGAAACAAATCTTATTGATCATAAAGGCACTATAGGTATATCAGGATTATTTATACCTGAACAATGGTCAATGCCCCCACATATAGATAAATATGGAAACTCACTTGTAAAAAAAGCTAATATAGCATTGCAAGAACAATTTGAAAATTGGAAAAAAGAGCTAGCACCAGAAGATTATCAATTAAGAATATCTCAACATCCTAGAAATATTAAAGAAGCTTTTGATAATAGATCTGTATCTGTATTTCCAACACATTTACTTGCAGCACAAGCTAGAAGAATAGAAGAAAAAGAATATGGATATGAATTTTTAGATATTTTTACTGATGCAAATGGTAAACCAACAGTTAAAAAAAGCAACAAACAACCTATAAAAGATTTTCCTATAAATAAAAAAACTGAAGATAAAACTGGATGTTTAGTTGTATGGGAAAGACCTAATAAGGAAAAACCAGATTTTGGAAGTTACTATGCTTCTATTGACCCTGTTGCAGAAGGTAAAACTACAACATCTGATTCTTTGTGTTCTATATATGTACTTAAAAATTCAGTAGAAGTTACAAAGGTTACAGGAGTAGAATCAGAAACATATATTGAACAAAGTAAAATAGTGGCTGCATGGTGTGGTAGATTTGATGATATTAAACAAACTCATCAAAGATTAGAACTTATAATAGAATGGTATAATGCATGGACATTAATAGAAAATAATATTTCATTATTTATTAATTACATGATAAGTAGAAAAAAACAAAAATACCTTGTACCTAAAAGTCAAATAATTTTCTTAAAAGATATTGGAGCAAATGCTAATGTTTTTCAAGAATATGGTTGGAAGAATACAGGAACTTTATTTAAAGCTCATATGCTTAGTTATGCTATTGAATACATTAGAGAAGAACTGGATCAAGAAACAAAAGAAGATGGAACTGTAGTTAGAACTACTTATGGTATAGAAAGAATACCAGATCCAATGCTTATTAAAGAAATGCAAGAATATGCTGATGGTGTCAATGTGGATAGATTAGTATCTTTTGTTGCATTAGTTTCTTTTATGAGAATTCAAGAATCTAATAGAGGTTATGCAAAGCAGACTATAAGAGATGATGCAGCTAAAAACTTGCAAAAGTCGGATAATTTGTTTAAATTAAATAGTAGTCCATTTAGGCATTTGGGTAAAAAAAGCAGACAAATAAATGGTAGATCATTTAAAAAATCTGCATTTAAAAATATTAAATAATAACTATGCAAGTATATAATGCACTTCAGCTAAAAAAAGGAGCTAAAGTTGAACAAAATAGAATGGGTTCAATTACACAACCTTTACAATTTTTATCTAGAAAGAAAAAAGATAATGAATGGGCTGCTTGGAATATGGATTGGTTAGAATGGAATGGTGTAAAACAATTACAATTAAGTTCTAGAAGACTTTCTAAAAATTACAAATTAGCAAAAGGTCATATTGATAGAACTGATTATATAGTTGAAGAAGATCTTGAAACAAGAACTATAATTGATACATTAGTTGAAAATGAAGGCTCTGCTTTAGAATTAAAATTTTATCCTATTATACCTAGTGTTATAAATGTTTTAGTAGCTGAATTTGCTAAAAGATCTACTAAACTTACATACCGTGCTGTTGATGAGTTTTCATATAATGAAATGCTTGAACAAAAAAGAAACATGGTAGAAAAAACTTTAATGGCTCAAGCTGAAGTTAAAATTCAATCAGCATTGCTTGAACAAGGTTTAGATCCAAATTCAGAAGAAGCTCAACAACAATTGTCTCCAGACAATATAAAAAGTTTACCTGAAATAGAAGGTTTCTTTAAAAAGAGTTATAGATCTATGATTGAAGAATGGGCATCTCATCAACATAAAGTAGATGAACAAAGATTCCATTTAGATGAGTTAGAAGAAAGAGGTTTTAGAGATATGTTAATTACTGATAGAGAGTTTTGGCATATGCGAATGATGGAAGATGACTATGATGTAGAGTTATGGAATCCACTTCTTACTTTTTATCATAAATCTCCAGATTCTAGATATATTTCTGATTCTAATTGGGTAGGACATACTGATATGATTACTGTATCAGATGCTATTGATAAGTATGGATATTTAATGACAGAAGATGAATTAGAGTCTTTAGAAGCTATCTATCCAACAAGAGCAGCAGGGTATGCTTTAGGTGGTTACCAAAATGATGGTAGTTTTTATGATGCAACTCAATCTCATACTAAAAATACTCAGATGCCTTCTTTAGCAATGCGTCAATATAATAGTGCAATGTCATCAAATATTTTAGGAGGGGATGTAGTACAAGAGATTTTATCTCAAAGTGAAGATTATAGAACTGATACTTCTGTAGAATTAATAAGAGTTACAACAGCTTATTGGAAATCACAAAGAAAATTAGGTCATTTGACTAAAATAACTGATCAAGGTGATGTAATAAATGAAATAATTACAGAAAATTATAAGGTTACAGATAAACCTCAGTATGATACTAGATTATTTAAAAATAAAAATAAAGATAATTTAATCTTTGGAGAGCATATTGAATGGATATGGATTAATGAAGTTTGGGGAGGTATTAAAATTGGACCAAATCTTCCTAGTTATGCAGGAATGAATAACCCTTCTGGAATGAGTCCATTATATTTAGGTATAGATAAACCAAAACCAGGACCACTTAGATTTCAATTTAAAGGAGATAATTCTTTATATGGTTGTAAACTTCCAGTAGAAGGTGCAGTATTTTCAGATAGAAATACAAAATCTACAGCTCTTGTAGATCTTATGAAACCATTTCAAATTGGATATAATATAGTAAATAATCAAATAGCTGATATATTAGTTGATGAATTAGGTACTATTATAATGCTAGATCAAAACACATTACCTAAACATTCTATGAATGAAGATTGGGGTAAAGGTAATTTAGCTAAAGCTTATGTAGCAATGAAAGATTTTCAAATGCTACCTCTTGATACATCTATTACAAATACAGAAAATGCTTTAAATTTTCAACATTTTCAAAAACTTGACTTAGCTCAAACTAATAGATTAATGTCTAGAATTCAATTATCTAATTATTTTAAACAACAAGCATATGATGTAATAGGTGTTAATCCACAAAGAATGGGTCAACAAATTGCACAATCTACTGCAACAGGAGTTGAACAAGCAGTAAATGCATCTTATGCACAAACAGAAACATATTTTATACAACATTGTGATTATCTTATGCCAAGAGTTCATCAAATGAGAACAGACTTAGCTCAGTATTATCATAGTACAAAACCTTCTGCAAGACTTACTTATATTACATCAGCAGATGAAAAAGTTAATTTTGAAATTAACGGTACAGATATGCTAATGAGAGATTTAAATATTTTTACATCTACTACTGCAAACCATAGAGCTATACTAGAACAGCTAAAACAAATGGCTATGCAGAATAATACTACAGGTGCTTCTATTTATGATCTTGGTAAAATTGTTCAATCTGATTCTATTGCAGAACTTAATGCTGCTATGAAAGATTCAGAACAAAAACAACAGCAACAGCAACAACAACAAATGCAGCAACAGCAACAAATGCAACAAGAACAAATTCAAGCTAAACAGCAAGAAGAAAAAATGAGAGTTGATTTTGAATCTATGGAAGGTGAGAAAGAAAGACAAAAAGATATTCTTATTGCTGAAATTAAAGCTGCTGGATATGGATCTGTAGTTGACATTAATCAAAATCAACAATCTGATTATAAAGATCAGATGGATAATATTAGAAAAACTGAACAATATCAACAGCAAACTCAAATACAAAGAGAGAAGCAAAGCAATGATATGATGAAGCATCAGCAAAAAATTAGTATTGAAGAACAAAAAATACAAGCTCAAAGAGATATAGCTGAAAAACAATTACAAATTGCAAAAGAAAATAAAAACAAATATGATGTAAAATCAACTAAAAAATAAGAAAGAAAAATAAGTTAGCTATATAATGCAAAAAATTTAAAGTTTTTTTTCATTATTTTTAAATTTTTAAGATTTATTTTTAGTATATTAAAGTAATAACCAACAAATATTAAAATGGAAGATAATTTAAATGAGGAAACTCAAATGCAAGATTCTACAACGGTAGAAGAACTAGATGTTAATCTTGATGAAATTTTTGGAAATGTAGGTGCAGAAAATGTTATGTTACCTAATGATTCAGAAACTGAAGAAGAAAAAAAATCAAACCTCTTTTCTAAACCAGAAGAAGTTGATACAACGTTCATTGACAAGACTGAAAGTAAAACTGAAGAACAAACAATTCAGGAAAAAATTAATTCTACTCCAGATTCTGTAGTTGAAGAAGCATTATCAGAATTAGATGATGCAATAACTGCAGAAGAAGCAGGAGATAGTAAAGCAGGTAAATCAAAAAAAGATAAAAATTCTCTTATTGATTTAGCTAATAAAATGATTGAAGAAGGAACTCTTTTTGGTTTTGATGATGATAAACCTATAGAAGAATATTCTACTAAAGATTTTAGAGAATTGTTTGAAGCAAATTTTCAAGATAAAGAATCTAAAATTAGAGAAAATACTCCAAAAGAATTTTTTAATTCTCTTCCTCAAGAACTTCAAGTAGCTGCAAAATATGTTGCTGATGGTGGAACAGATTTAAAAGGATTATTTAGAACTCTTTCTCATGTAGAAGAGGTAATGGATTTAGATCCAGATAATGAAAATCATCAAGCTGAAATTGCAAGACAATACTTAACAGCAACTAATTTTGGTTCACCTGAAGAAATTCAAGAAGAAATTGAAACATGGCATGATATTGAAAAGCTAGGAAAGAAAGCTCATCAATTTAAACCAAAGTTAGATAAAATGCAGGAACAAATTGTTTCTCAACAATTAGCTGAACAAGAACAGAAGAAAGCTCAACAAGAGCATCAAGCTAAAGCTTATATGGATAATGTATATACAACTCTTTCTGAAGGATCTCTAGGAGATTTAAAACTTGATAAAAAGGTTCAGAATCATTTATATGCAGGATTAGTTCAACCTAACTATCCATCTATTTCTGGAAAGCCTACAAACTTATTAGGACATCTTCTTGAAAAATATCAATTTGTAGAACCTAGACATGATTTAATTGCTGAAGCACTTTGGTTACTTTCAGATCCAGATGGATATAAAAATAAAGTTAAAAATCTTGGTAGTCAAGATGCTGTAGCTAATACAGTAAGACAATTAAAAACTGCTCAGTCTAAGAAAAATATTAGTTCTACAAAAAGTCCTAATCAAGATTCAGCAAAAAGAACAAGAAATACAACAAAAACAGTACAAAGAAAAAATAATCTTTTTAAAAGATTTTAAATTAGTAAACAAATAAAAACAAATAATAAATGGCAACTCCAGTTTTAAACAATGGTATCTTTCTACGGGATACAGCTTACAATGCAAGCTCACACGTAGATTCTTATCACTTAGTAAACATGTTGAAAGATGCAGAACCAATGGATTTAGGTCCAGTTGACTTATGGGCTATGGCTCAAAAAGTTGAAATGCCTCTTTATCAAATGTCTAGCTTTGGTGGTAAAAATGTAATTGAAGTAGATAATGCTCGTGGAGAGTATAAATGGCAAACACCAGTATCTAGAGATCTTCCTTATATAATTGAGGATATTGATCCAACATTAGCAAACACAAGAGGTGCTGATGGTAATACTTTCCGTATTAAACTTAGCAGCAAAGAATTTGGACATGGTGATATCATCACTTATGACAAATACAATGGTGCAGAGCTTTACATTACTGATGAAGATATTCTTCCAGTAGGTGATGGATATATCTACACAGTGCAGATGGTTAACAATAACAATACTGCAACTTTTAGTGCTACTTTTTTAGCAAATGGTACTAAGTACTTTAGAAAAGGTTCTGCTAGAGGTGAGTATGGTGAAAGATTTTCTGACATTACTACAGGAACAGGTTTCCGTGAATTCTACAACTATGTAGGTGGAGCAGAAGCACATGTACACTATTCAGTTTCTTCTAGAGCTGACCTTATGATTAAAGGAGGAATGAATGCAGATGGTACTGTTCCAGTAACTGAAATCTGGAGAACTTCTGGAAATAATATGGACCCTTCTGTAGCTTCATTAGAAGATATGGTAAAAGTAATGGGTAAAGATAAAGTAAAGAAAGCATTTGATAATGGTGACCTTTCTAGATCTTTCCTTACTAATATGGAAGCTGCTCACTTAACTAAAGTAGCAAATGACATTGAGTCTTACCTAATGTGGGGACAAGGTGGTAGAGTTAGACAAGACGGACCAGATGATTTAAGATTATCTGTTGGTCTTTGGCAACAACTTGATAACTCTTTTAAACGAGTATATAACAAAAATAACTTTAACCTTGATTTATTCCGTTCTGAAATTTATAATTTCTTTAATGGAAAAGTTGAATTCCAAGGTCCAGATCCAAAACGACAATTAATTGTTCAAACTGGAATGGGTGGAATGAGAATGGTAAATGAAGCTATTAAAAGAGAAGCTGTTGCTTCAGGACTTGTAGTTCAAGCTGCTGACATAGGAGCAATCACTGGTCAAGGAATGGACTTGAACTTTGGTTTTGCTTACACTAGCTATGTGATTCCTTTCCTTGCTAATGTTAAGTTTGTACTTAACCCTGCATTTGATAATGTAAATACTAATGATATTGAGAACCCAATTATTGATGGATTCCCATTATCTTCTTACTCATTCATTATCTTTGATATTACTGATAATACTAATGATAACATTTTCTTATTGAAGTTATCTTGGGATAATCAACTTAAATGGTGGTATCAAAATGGTACAATGGATTATATGGGACGTAGCCAAGGATTCCAGTCTTCTGGTCAATTCAATGGATACCGTGTCATGATGTCACAAACAATGCCAGCTATTTGGGTAAAAGACCCAACTAAGGTATTAAAAATTGTTATGAGAAATCCAATTACTGGAGGTTCTTTCTAATATAATAATAAATTTACCAAAAGGGAGGGGATTAACTTTCTCTCCCTTTTTTTTTAATAATCAACATAAAAAACCAAAAAATGTCAAAAAAAGAAAATTTTACAATGGTGGAAACACCAAAAGCAAGTACAAAATCAAAAATTACTATTAGACCATATTTTGATGCAAGATCAGAAAATATGGGATTAGAAAATTATGGGTTAAGTTTATTTGATGGAGTAAAACATCAAGAACAATTAGCTTGTTTAGAAATTAATGGAATTAATAGATATTTAACTGGATTAAATGAATTTGCTCCTGAAGTTAAAAAATTATCTTTAGAAAGTAAAGAATCTAGAATTAAAGAAATTAGAAGATCTATTGTTGAATTAGAAGCAGAATTAGCTTCAAACATTATAGATCCTGAAGATTCAGATTTTTGGAATAAAGTAAAATTACTAAAACCTGATAATTCTGACTTT